>Ga0181577_10000520_pt1 | contig 31086 bp, 26 predicted proteins | sample 101ome_21_FD_132468 | JGI IMG/M metagenome (GOLD analysis project Ga0181577, IMG submission 132468) | Coastal salt marsh microbial communities from the Groves Creek Marsh, Skidaway Island, Georgia - 101413BT metaG (megahit assembly) | ecosystem: Environmental > Aquatic > Marine > Intertidal...
AATACCACAGAGCGCCGACAAAGAAAGGATATGGAACGAAAGTCGCACCAAATTAAAAAGGAGCAACAAAAGAAAACGCAAATGCTCGAAAAACTTTTCCATATGAAATTACAGGCATTTGAAATCCCAGAGATTGCGAACAGTGAAAACAAGGCGTTGCGTACAAGATTGCGACGTTCTCAGAATGAAGTAGAAATGAATGCCTACGCGGCTTTGATTATTGGAAAGGAATTGGGAATTTTAGAAAATGACGGAACCAACTAAAGGCTACGTAGTCGTAGCATCACGTACAAAGTTTTTCTACCACTCTGCATGTAACCTCATTGAATCCATCAAGGATTTTTATCCTGAAGCAAAGTGTTGTCTCGTAACAGAAGATTGGTTATTAACTGATCGTGGTCGTGCACTCGCGGACGATATCATCATATGTGATGATCACAAACGCGCAAAGATCTGGGGAATGGCACGGTCACCATATGACCTCACGTTTTACATTGATGCAGACACAGAGTGTGAACACGAAGACATTGCGACAGTCTTCGATAAGTTTGACGGGTATGACGTATTGTTTACAGGTCTTCCCGTAGAACGGCACTATTGTTATGCAGAAGTTTATTTCCCCGGCGCAACCAAACCAGATGGTTCGAAGGGTGGTTTTGAATTGTGTGGAGGTGTTTGTCTTTATGACATGCGTAACCCTCTCGTTAAAAAGTTCATGCACGAATGGTATGATCTCACAGTAGAACAGTATGCTGGTCGATGGTGGCCAACCAAAGAAGACGGAAGTGAAGATCTAGACAATTATCCAGAGTCTTTCAAACGGTGGGATCAGTTCTCTTTGTGGTGGTTGACCAACAAGGACGAACAATTCAAAGATCTAAAGGTTGGTGTGATCGAAGACGATGCGCGGTGGAATTACTACTCTAAATATAAGGCACACTTGAACCATAACAAGGAACCTATTGTGATTCGACACTATTCGTCTTCGGGTGCCAAACAGGAATATTTTAGATGATGAACGACATTCCTCTAAATGAGGAGACAAAAGAAATACTCAACGAGACTTTGTGGTTCTTGAAGAATGAGAACTACAAGTCTGTACACATGACGTGTGGAAAACACCTTAATGAAAAAGACGCAGACCATTTTACCTCAGAAGAATACCTTGAACACATCCGTTCACTTGGAAGAAAACATGACGGATTCCCAGAATCAATCACCGGATATTCTTTTGGACACAACGGAATGCACTTCACCAACACCGCAGGCAACCTGGCAGACGAGGTGGGTCAAAGAATTTTCGGATTTTACGAGAGGTTTCAGACTCAATTTAATTTGAAAAAGAATGCACTGTTTACGGTGTATCCAGAAAAATATGGATTCATTTCGTGGCACAACAATGCGAATGCATCTGCATACAACTTTGTCTTCACCTATTCGGAGACCGGTGATGGATGGTGGAAACACTACGACCCGATCAAAAGAGAAATTGTAACGATTCCAGACAAAGTGGGGTGGCAGTGTAAGGCAGGATATTTTGGATCATATGAGGATGGTGTGGACAGGATATGTTATCACACTGCGAGAAACACAGGGGACGGTCTTCGGATGACTATCGCATTCATTTTAGATCGATCAGAAATATCTTCTGGTCTACAAGAATGGGTGATTGAGGATATTCAAGCGCCGTAAACGTATAAATAAAACCATAAAACACTTTTATGGAAGTTCTTTATGGCATACTACGAAGATCTTACAATAGATCAGGGTACCGATGTAGCGATCGACCTTTACCTAGTAAACAAAGATGGGACAGCAAAAGATTTGACTGGGTATTCGGCCGCCGGTAAACTGGCAACCAGTCACGATGTAAGTGACTCAGATAAGGTCGCGTTTGATGCAAATGTTGTCGCACCGGCAACCGATGGTATTGTCAATCTCAAACTCACAAATTCACAAACAACGTTGTTAAATCATCGCCGACGATATGTTTACGATGTAGAAATATCCAGCGACAGTGATGGAACAACTACTATCGAAAGAGTGTTGCAAGGTTTAATTACTGTTAGTCCGGCAGTTACATAAGGGGTAGTAGATGTCGAACGACCAGAACAATCCGCATCAATATCGCGTCACTGTAGGAGACACCACTAAGGTTCTCAAGATTGAGGTTGGTGTTCCAACCCGCAGTGTCACTATTTCTAACGCGGTCAATCTTAACGATGTTATTGGTATCACCACAAGTAACATTCAAGAGGGTGACATTCTCATCGCAGATAGCGATGGTATATTAAGAAACTCTCAAGCAAGTGTCAACAAGATTGACGGCAAAGTTTTCAACCGCGACTCTGATCGTGGTTTCATACTTATTCGACGTTCTGCAGACTTCGGTACACCGATAGGATACCGTGGTGGTGAACTTGCATATTCTTATCTCGCAGATCCCTCTGCCGGTGGCGGTGGAAATGGAGGAGATCGTCTTTACTTTGGTGTAGGTTCAGACGGTAATGAACTTGCAGAAAGAATTGATGTTATCGGTGGTAAATACTTCACTGATTTATTGATTCACACTCATGGTGTTACAACCCCTAATACAGCGCTTCTTGTTGACTCCGTGAGAGCAGTTGATCAGTTAACCATCGGTGATTTAACAGTCAACGATGCGGTAACTACAGATAGATTGGACGCAGACTCTGCCACAATCGGAACACTTTCAGTAACTTCAATCAATATAAGTGACTTAGTCGCGAATCTTGTGCAAGTTATACGAGAAGGTGAGGGTATCAATGTAGCTGAAGATTCTTCGGGTAAACTTGTTATATCCGCAGAATTTGGTACATCCACAAACGCGGGTGTCGTATTCTTTGACTCTGATCAGTTTAATGTCGGAGACTCTGGAGAAGTAACATTGATTGTAAACGACGGTGGAACATTCTAATAAATAGGTATTATGACTACTCAACAATTACAAAAAAGAACATCGGTACCCGGCAGACGACCCGGCATTAGTGACATTGCGCTTGGTGAAATCGCAATCAACACCTATGACGGAAGAATGTATATCAAACGCGATGCGGATGGTAACATCGATGTCGTGCAGGTTGGTGATGATCAGGTCGATAACGTTTTTTATGTTTCAAAGTCTGGTATCAAAGGTAATTTAGGTACGTCTTTACAAGATGCGTTTAACACACTCGACTCCGCAGTAACTCATGTTACAACACTTCACTCGTTCACATTTGATCGGGTCAAGTGTAAACGTGACTTTGGTTTAATCTTCGATGGTCTATATCACGATATTGCTTTCGGAACAAACTACAATGCGGTGACATCTGGTCTATCATATCAACGTGCGAGCGCAAACGTTGTGCGAGATGCACAGTTAGTTGCAACTCGATCAGGTTTTAACGAAGCGAAGGGTGCAGTCGCATCGGTTCCAGAAGTTAAAAGTAGCACAGGTACAGACGGTGCATTGCAAAGAAATAACCGTCACTGGTCAGAAGTTGTAGATATTCTGGTCAATGGTGCGGTCTCAACGGAGACTGCGGCAGATGCACTTGTATTCCCCGCACCCGCAGTATTACCTTCAGGTGATGCGGACGATGCGGCAGTTATTCTACAGGAAAACCGTGATTACCTCAAGAACGAAGCCATCGCATACATCACCGCAAACTTCCCATCATTAACATACGACGAAACCAAGTGTCGACGGGACGTGGGTTTCATTGTCGATGCGTTGACCTTTGACATTCTTTATGGTGGTACACACGCAGTACAGATCGTCGCACAATCATACTTTGTCGATGGGACTTCTCAGTTACCGGCAGCACAACAATCTCAGTCGGTTGACACGTACACACACCTTGGTGTCATTGTTGATGAGTTGGTGCGTAATTCTTTGTCGTCCAATCTGACTTCAACAGATTTAGATACTTCAGGTAACAGTGGTAATTTCGCAACGTCGACAGAAGGTGACAGACTCAAGAACGATCTTGTTCCTATTTTTGTAGATGTGATTGATAATGACAGTCTTGGTGGTCTTCCCGCGAAAGTAGAACCCAATTACGTATCACGAGGAGTCAGTGCTGCACTGCGAAGTGCAATTACTGCAATCAAAGCTCTAGAAGATCTTATTATCACACAGTCAGTAGAACGTGCAGCGACCACAGGTGATACAACGATCTACCTAAAGTCGGGTGACTATGCAATCAACAATCCGTTGAAATTACCACCCAAGACTGCGATCGTTGGAGACAACCTAAGAACGGTCACGGTTCGTCCTCAGAACGTCGACTCAGATTTGTTCTATATGGACAACGGTACATTTATCAAAGATATAACCTTCCGTGATCACCAGAGTCTTGCCGCGTGTGTTTCCTTTGATCCAAGTGTAGACTCGCCCGGCGCAGGACCGTTTATCATTCAGTCACCATACGTGCAGAACTGTACATCAATCACCACAGATGGTGTGGGTATGCGTATCGATGGATCAAAGGCATCTGGTCTACGATCAATGGTGTCAGATGCATTTACACAGTATAACGCAGCCGGTTTCGGTGTACAACTGTTAAATCGTGGATACGCGCAGTTGGTATCGATCTTTACAATATCGACCGCCACATCGATCGAGGCGAAGTCTGGTGGACAGTGTTCGGTCGCAAACAGTAATGCGTCGTTCGGTGACTTTGGTCTGGTTGCAGAAGGATCAAGTCCACCCTTATATCGTGGTGTTTTAGAATCAGATCAAGCAGTATTCGCGGACGTGATACGTTACACGGATGTTCGAAACCTTGACTCGTATAGTTACCTTGACGAACTAAACGCATTCAAGAAACCAAACTATAACGATGCGATCAAGTTTGATTCAGAAGATTTCTATTACACGATTGTAGGTGTCGATTCAGTATCGCCAGGCGTGTACGATCTCACCATGCAACCACCCATGAACGTTGCAAAGGCAGGTGGTCAGACTGTAAACTTCCACCAACGATCACAGATCACAACCTCATCTCACACGTTTGAGTATGTGGGTTCAGGTACAAACACATTTACTGCGATTCCTCAGAACGGTGGTATTCCAAGTCGCGATCGAGAGGTCAAGTTTGACTCAGCGACACAAGAAGGTCTCGTGGTATTCACAAGTACGGATCAGTTAGGAGATTTCCGAATTGGTGCAGACTTGACAATCAACAGAGCAGAGGGACGTATCGAGGGTGAAACCTTTGAACGATCCCTGTTCGAAATTCTAACACCATACATCTTAGCACTTGAGGGTTAAAAATGGCAATCCCATTAAATGAATTTAAAACGAGAACTGCGAAGTTAGTCTCTAAACCGCCAGGCGGATTTATCGGTGATAGTGATGTCATCTATACAACTCCGAATGGCATCACATGTGTTGTGTTGATGGCGCAAGCCGCAAACACATCTGAGACGGACGTGCATCAAGTGACTTTCCAACATTATGACACAACGACAGACGTTGCGACTAATGTTGTAAAGAATTTTGATGTGCAACCAAATGACGCTGCGGGTCTCGTTACTGGTAAACTCATTGTAGAACAAAACAACAAAATGCGAGCATTTACAGAGGACACATCTGACAGTGATGTGAACTTTATCTTCTCGTTCTTACAGGCATTGAACGGTTAATTAGATGGCGACGAAAGGATTATCACAACTTAGTGGGAAGGTAAGAGTAAGAGCGTTTACGCGTCTCGACTCAGACCGTACAACTTTCCTCAGTCTGGATCAGGCAGAACCCAATCTAGGTTTGCCTTCAGACAGTGGTGGTATTCTTTTATCTGCCGCAGATGGAACTCGATTCTTTTCAAAGTCGATCACCCTTGATCAGTTAGACTTTGGTGCTGGTACACTAGATTCTGTTATTGGTGGAAACGAAAGACACGTACTTGCAATCGTAAGTCCCAATACTGCGAATGAAGTTGGTGTCATTAGTATTCGTGAACTACTGGGTGATAGTGGACTAGGGGTTGACACTTTACAATCCGTTACTAATCGTGGTGACTCTACAGATAGAGGTATCACCATTGGAGGATTGATACTAACAAAGGCGGATAGTGTCGACTCAGGAACTCAGATTCTTGTTCGTAATCTTGCAACCGACAGTGTAGGTATAAGGTCATTTGGATCACTCGCAGACGAAGCGGGTCTTTTGAGTGACGGAGATGTAGCGAGTTTAAGTGGTCTGTCGTTGACTGCTGTGGATAGTGATCCAGACACTAATGTAATCCTTGTAATCAATGAAACGACCGATAGTGTTGGTAAGAGAACTTTCCAATCTCTTGCTGATGATGCTGGTTTAATATCTCAGGGTGATCCAATATCCGCAGGTGGACTGCAACTGACAGTCGCGGATAGTAATCCAACCACAACACTTGTCTTGGTAAAAGATCAGGATACCGATTCGGTTGGTATTCGATCCTTTGCGTCTTTAGCAGAGGTCAGTGCGGATACATTACAAACGATAACCGCACGTGGTGACTCAACGAGTCTTGCAATTACAATTGGTGGGTTGGTACTTACTCAAGCGGACAGTGATGCGACTACCACAGAACTACTGGTACGCAACTTACTTACAGACAGTGTAGGTGTAAGAACATTCAGTTCTTTGGCGGATGAAGCGGGATTACTTCGAGACGGAGATGCGGCAAGTTTAAGTGGCTTAACACTGACCGCTGTAGAGAGTGATGCCACTTCAACAACGGTTCTTGTCTTAGATGAGACAACAGACAGTGTTCAAAAAAGATCTTTCCAATCTCTTGCTTCCGATGCAGGTTTGGTAAGTCAAGGAGATGCAATCAGTGCTGGTGGTTTGTCGATTACAACCGTAGATTCTGATTCGGACACAAACCAAGTTCTTGTTTTGAACCTTGCTACAGATTCCGTAGGTATCCGTGCATTTGGAGACCTCGCTGATGATGCTGGTTTAATCGCTGACGGTGATGACATTTCTGCGGGTGGTTTGACCATTAGTCAGGTAGACAGTGATTCGGATACAACAATACTACTTGTCTTGAATGAAACCACGGATAGTGTAGGTAAACGATCGTTCCAGTCTCTCGCAGAAGATGCTGGTTTAGTATCACAGGGTGATCAAATTCAAGCGGGTGGGTTGTCGATTACTCAGGTAGACTCCGACTCTGACACCGATGTTCTATTGGTGTTGAATGAAACAACCGATAGTGTTGGTAAGAGAACGTTTGTATCACTTGCAACTGAAGCAGGTATCGGTGCAGACACTTTACAGATAGTAACAGACCGTGGTGATTCAACAACTCGAAGTATCACTATAGGTGGATTGATATTGTCACGTGCAGACAGTGACGACACAACAACCCAACTTCTTGTTAAGAACTTACTGACAGACAGTGTTGGTGTTAGAACGTTTGCGGATCTTACAGACGAAGCTGGTCTAGGTAACGACACACTACAGTCGGTGACAGATCGTGGTGATTCAACCGACAATACTCTTACCTTTAAGGCGGGTATTATTACTCCGAATCTACCAACAAACAACGACACTACCACCGTACTCGTTTTAACCGCAGATGACAGTGTTGCACAAAGAACCTTTGCGTCACTTGCTGCAACAGAAGTCGATGACCTTCAGGATGTTACAGATCGAGGTGACTCGACAACTAACGATATTTTAATCAGAGATGCATCTTTGACTGCTGACTCAGTGAGAGCAGAAGTTGGTTTCTTTGACAGACTAGGAAATGCTCTCATCATTTATGACTCCGCAGGTGCGATCCTGTGGGGTGCATAAATAGCAGAACTAATTGGAGATATTAAATGGCAGCGCCAACATCAAGACAGACACTCATTGACTATTGTCTTCGTCGTCTAGGTCAACCGGTAATAGAAATTAACGTTGACGTGGATCAGATCGAGGACCGTATTGATGATTCGTTAGCGATGTATCGTGAGTTTCACGATGATGCGCTTGTTCGTATTTTCTTAAAACATCAAGTAACGCAGACTGATATTGACAATGGGTACATCTCTATTAATTCAGACATACCATTTGTCACCAAAATATTCCCACTGAATAGAACGTTTTCATCAATCAACATGTTTGATATCAAGTATCAGATGATGTTAAACAGTCTGGGAGACTTCATGCAGTTTGCTGGTGGTATGTCTTACTACTATCAGTTAGAACAATACTTAGATTTCCTTGACAATATTCTTGAGGGTCAACCACTGACCACATTCTCTCGAAATCAGGGGCGACTTTATCTACATGGTAGTTTCGAAGATCAGGACGTAATATTAGATGAGTATATTATCGCAGAGTGTTTACAAGAAGTCGACGGTGATACGTATAACATCTGGAACGACATATTCCTTAGAGACTACGCAACCCAATCCATCAAACAACAGTGGGGTGCAAACCTCATGAAGTTCGAGGGCGTACAGTTGCCTGGCGGTGTTACAATGAATGGTCGACAAATATACGACGATGCGACAGCGGAGCTTCAAAGACTAGAAGAGAAGATGCGTCTTGAGCACGAGTCACCACCAGACTTTTTCATGGGGTAATAGATGGCAACTAATCTCTACTTCACGCAGGGGACCGCAAACGAACAGAATCTTTACGAAGATCTCATAATCGAATCTTTGAAGATGTACGGTCAGGATGTGTACTACATCCCCCGCGAAATCGTAAATCGAGATGGCATCCTTCAGGATGATACTGTTTCTCGTTTCGAAAATGCGTATCGCATTGAGATGTACGTAGAGAACACAGAGGGGTTTGATGGAGAAGGTGATCTGTTTACCAAGTTTGGTATTGAGATTCGTGACGCGGCAACCTTTATTGTTGCACGTCGACGGTGGCAGAGTCAGGTCGCACGTTTCGAAAACGATCCAGTAACAAACCCATTTTATCGTCCACGCGAAGGTGACCTAATTTACTTGACCTTATCGAAGTCGTACTTTGAGATCACTCGTGTAGAAACAGAACAACCTTTCTATCAGTTGAAGAACCTACCTGTCTTCAAGATGCGTTGCGAACTCTTTGAGTACAACGATGAAGACTTTGACACTAACGTGGGTGAGGTCAATGAGATTGAAGAAATACAGGCATACCATACTAAGTTGACTGTCGGTACTGGTCTCACCTTTGACATCGGAGAAGAGATTCATCAAGGTGACATGCGTGGTGAGGTTGCAATATACGATGGGGTCGCAGGAATACTTTACGTCGCACACAGTGGTTCGACAACTGGAGAATATGCAGAGTGGACCACCACTGCAAATATTGTCGGACAAACGAACAACACCACTGTCACACCTACCGCTGTAGGAGAAGATTTGCAGGATGGTGCTCAGAACTTAGACTTCGACACGATTGGAGATGGGTTCCTAGACTTCAGTGAGTCCAATCCGTTTGGAGATCCGCAGTAATGTTTGGTAATCATTTTTATCATCAACGAATCCGTAACGCGGTTGCCGTGTTTGGTGCTCTGTTCAACAACTTAAACGTTGTAAGAAAGAATAGCGCAGGCGCAGTGATAAGTCAACAGAAAGTGCCACTTTCTTATGCACCAAAAAGAGACTTTCTTGCACGTCTTGATGCGATGCAGAACGGTGAAGTTGGAGAACGACAGGTCGCAGTTAAGTTACCTCGTATGTCATTCGAGATTGTTTCGATGTCATATGACGCACAAAGACAGTTGCCAAAAGTCAACAATTGTGTTATACCATCATCAACGTTCGGGTCGTCCACACAAGTATTCACTCCCGTTCCTTACAATGTCAACTTCCAGTTGAACATATATGCGAAGGGTCAGGACGATGCGTTGCAGTGCGTCGAACAGATTTTACCTTACTTCACACCTTCATACACGATAACCATGAAACCTTTGGACGACTTTGATGGTGTGAAAGAGGACGTGCCAGTTTCACTTCAGGGTCTCACTTTTTCAGATGACTTTGAAGGTGCGTTGGAAGCTCGACGTACCGTAATCTATACACTTGATTTCGAAATGAAGATATCCATGTACAAGTCTATTGCGACTGCGGGACCAGTCATTACGCAGTACGACATCGACAATTTACAGATGAACGGTGATCTTCTTTTCGAAGCAAAAGACAGTGCGGCAGTGGCATCACCATTGATTATTACGACTAACGAAGACACTAAGAAAACGGTTGAAAACTTTACTGTTAGTAATGTACCGTTCACAACACACGCTATGCAATTAGGATCAGACACTCCCGATAATGGGACTGCGACGGTGTCTGGTTTTACCAAGTTGACATCGTCAAGTGGTATCATAGTCGCAACGGGGGAGTACGAGTATACACCCGATAGTAACTTCAATGGGACAGATGAGTTTACCATCGATCTACTTTATGGTGATTCTACTGATCCACAGAAACTTACAAAAACTGTCAACGTTACTATCAATCCGGTGCAAGACGTTACTGCAACGACATTGACTATACCGGGCATAACAGTTGGTGTCGCTAATGTCAGAGATTTGACAACTAACGATAACTTTGTTGGAGCGACTTACTCGATTATCAGTGCACCATCTAATGGTACTGCGACATTGACTTCGGGAGGAACTCTCACATACACCATGTCGTCTGGATTAAGTGACACTCTTATTTACGGAGTCACTCCAAGTGGTGGAACTAGAGAGAATGTTACTGTAAACTATATCAGAGTATTGTAAGGTTTACGATATAAATAAAGGAAAGAACTTTAAAGGACTTTGAGGACCGATAAATGGCGGGTATAAAGATAAGTGAATTACCAGAACTGATAGGAGCGAATGCAACCGACTCCGACATTCTGGTAATTGTTGATGTGAGTGCAAACGAGACAAAACATATTACGTTTGAAAATCTCATTGCATCAAACATTGACAGTGCAAATAGAGCAACTACTGCGATCGTCGCTGGACGGGCGCGAGAAATTGTTGTCAACTCTTCGCCAAACATTGGACAGAATTTCATTCCAATCATTGGTGCATCGTCGGGTCAGGACTCTGTTAGTACTACAGGTAATTTAATATTCAACACAACATCTAATAAGATTGAAGCAAATCTTGATGGTATTGCAGACAGTGCGTTGAATGCCGATCGTGCAGATGTGGCAGACTCTGCAAACTTCAATCTCACTTCTATCAATGATGTGGTTAATACATTCACTGGTCTGGTATCTGGTCAGGTTCTCAAATGGAATGGTACTGCATGGGAAAACCAGAACGATCTTTCTGGTGATGCGGGATCAGGTGTACTTGCAAAACAAATTAACACAGTATCGACAACTGACTCTGCGAACTTTTTGATACCCTTTGTTAGTGTGGTGGGTGCAGACTCAGTGGGTGTGGATGCAGGTATTCAATACAATCCAGCCACAGACACATTGACTGTAGCTAATATCACAGGTAATGCATCTACTGCATCACTTGCGACACTCGCAACAACTGCGACAGACGCACGTCAAGTAATCACAGACAGTGCCGCAGCAACAGGAACGTACTATCCACTTATGCGTCTCGACTTTACACCGGGCGCTGACAGTGTTGAAATTACTACGAACCTCAACTATGACGCATCAACTAATACGCTTGCCGCGACTAATTTTAGTGGTGACGGATCTAACATCTCGAACGTTGCTGCGGTGTCGGCAACCAATGCAACCAATGTTGCGATCAGTCAACAGAACGGCGATGCAGTTTACTACGTACACTTTGGTAGTGCCTTGAGTGGTAATGATGGAGTTGACGTAAACTCTAAGTTTAGAATCAATCCATTATTACCCACTCTCCACCTCGCGGATAGTGACTCTAGAATCCTTCTGGGTGTGGACAGTGATTTCTCTATAGATACCACAGGTATTCAGTATACTTTCAACGTGGTAAATGATGGTGCATCTGCTTACGACTTTAGTGATGGTAATAGTGTGTTCTTCCCTTCACCGGAATCTAATCCAGAATTGTACCTACGAAGGGGCGAGACATATCGATTTAGTGTAAACGCGTCAGGTCACCCATTCCAGATTCGGGTGAGTGACGGTGGATCTGCGTATAACACAGGTGTAAGTAACAATGGTGCTCAAGTGGGGAACGTAATATTTGCAGTTCCGATGTCGGCACCCGCAACACTTTACTATCAATGTACTATTCACTCTGGAATGGGGAACACGATAAACATCGTATAACGGGAATAAGATAAATGGCTGATATAAAAATTTCACAGTTAAACTCACTTTCTAGTGCAGACTTGAAGGATAGTGATGTTTTAGTCATCAATGACGTTAGTGTATCTACTACGAAGCAAATCACACGTGAAGCCTTCCTAGATGGATTCACAAGAAATATTGTTGACTCTGGAACAGGCGCGAAGATTGCTGGGGACTTTACTGTCGACAACGAATTGACCGTTGGTGGTGATCTTGAAACTACAGGTAAAATTACATTCGGTTCATTACAAGATCACGCGGAAGGAATTTTTATTAGTAAATTTGTCGACGCGGCAGATGCTATTGTAAACAATCTAACGGACTCATCTATACCGACATCTCTCGCGGTTAGAGATTATGTAGCGTTACAAACTGCATCAAACATTGCAGGTTTATTGAACGTAGACTCTGCTGGTGCACAAACAGTATTATATCCAGTCATGGTGAAAGATCCCGATGGTGATGAAGACAGTGCACTTACAGATCCAGATCTTTCTTACAACGCAAACACACGTACACTTACTTCAGGAAACCTTGTTCCTCTTGCAGACTCAGAATACAATCTAGGTTCTGCATCGAAGAAATGGAAAGAACTGTTTATCAGTGGATCGACCATCAATATCGGTAACAAGAAGATTCAGATCGATAATGACAAAGTAAATTTTGTCGGTGCGACCGGTTTCCAGTTAGACGGTGTTGACTTTAGTGGTGGAGGTGCTGCCAATCCGGTTGCTACTGCAAGACTTTTGCCCACAGGTGGTCAGGTAATCCGATACGATTCGACCGGTAGTGTTGAACTCGGCGGCGACCAGTCGCTCACCTTCAAAGGTATTGTTGGTGGATTTAATGGCGATCGAACGTTTAAGTTTTTCGTAGATGATGTAGAGAAAAGTAGTCAGACTGTATCAATTGACTCTGCAACATACACCATGTTAGACGGAGATGAACCCGCTGCAAACGCATCCAAGACTGTAAAACTACTTGTCACCGGTTCAGGTGATTCTGAAGCATCCGACTTTGTTTCTGTCTTTGGTGTCAAAGATGGTGGATCAGGTACAGATGGTACAGACGGTGACGATGGTGACGATGGTGTTTCATCGGTCACTACGTTCTTAACTAACGAAGTTCACACAGTCGCTGCGGATTCGGCAGGTGTGTTGTCAGGTGATTTGACAAGTGCCGGTGGTACCATGAAGGTATTTGTTGGTGCAACCGATGTAACAGGCAACGCAGATGTAACTTATTCTAACCCCTCTGAGGATGGAATCTCTGCATCGATTGCGTCAACTGGTATCTACACGATATCATCATTTGATAGTGATGGTGCAACTCAAGGTATTGCGACTTTCCGTGCAGTTGTAGCTCAATCTTTGATTCAAGGTGCGAGTGGGGACGTTACGGTTGAGAAACAATACAGTATCGCCAAACAATTAGGTGGTGGTGGTCTTGACGGTGCTGATGGTGCGGCAGGTGAAGACGCTCGCGCAGTTAAGATTATTGCAAACGACGGACAAGTTGTTCGATACGATAGTTCTGGTTCAGAGGCAGACACTCTCACATTTACTGCTCAACCAGAAAACCAAGACACGGGTACTGAAGTCACATATAGATGGTCTGTCAGATCGCCAGGCGCTTCATATGTTGTCAAAAAGAATTCAGGTTCGGTAGACTATACACTTGCAGATGCTGACGAACCCTCAATCGATGGTGTGAAGATTGTCAAGTGTGAGATGTATGAGGATAGTGTAGAGAAAGCACAAGACACCATGACGTTGTATGGTTTGGTGAATGGATTCTCTGTTACTGGATTCCTGTCTAACGAAACACACGTAGAACCTTCTGACTCAGTGGGTGCACTTACTACCAGTCTTAGTGACGCAGGTGGTACATTTAAGGTATTCTTAGGAACTACAGATATCACTACAAGTAGTAGTGTGAGTTACTCAAACACCGCAAACACTGGTATTAATGTCACAATTGATGCGGGTGGAGATGGTGGTGCGTCATCTGGTCAGTACACCATCAATAGTTTCTCTAGTAACGCAACTCTCACTGGTACCGCAGACTTCCGAGCCACTGTTGCTCAAGCACTAATTCCCGGCGCAAGTGGAGACTTTATTATTGACAAGAAATACTCTATCGCAAAAGCGCGACAGGGTGTTACTGGTGAAGGTGTTGGAGTGCCGGGAGCAGATGGTACAGATGCTCGTGCGGTTAAGTTGATTCCTAATGACGGTCAGGTTATCCGATATGACGCAGACGGTACCACAGAAACCGATACACTTACTTTCACCGCAGACAATAATGACGCATTCACCGGTACAGAGACTTGGCAGTTCTTACTCAAGAAAGGTGGCGGTGCAAGTTATGTGGCGAAGAAAAATTCAGGATCGACCGCATTTACTCTAGCAGATGGTGATGAACCCAGCGTAGACTCTGCGTACACTCTTCAAGTTAAAGCGTTCGAAGATAGTGCCGAGAAGGCAAACGACTTTGTCACAATCTACGGTCTTCAAAACGGTACAGGTATCACCGCATTCTTGACGAACGAATCACACGTAGAAGCGTATGACTCAGGTGGAGCCCTAGTTGACGATTTGACTGACGCAGGGGGAACGTTCAAAGTATTCCGTGGTACGACAGAGATTACAACCAACTGTACCTTCTCAGTTCAGTCTGAAACTGGTGTCGATGTTTCTATCAACTCAGGAAGTGGTGTATACACAGTTAACTCTATTAGTGCGGACAAAGGTAACGCAGACTTCCAAGTATCTGTTCCCGCAACTCTAGTGCCCGGCGGTTCCGCTGCAATGTTGATTGACAAGACGTACTCTATTGCAAAGTCTAGATCCGGTGCGTCGGGTTCCGATGGTGGTAATGGTGCTGATGGTGACGACGCTCGTGCAGTCAAGTTAATACCAACTGCGGGACAGGTAGTTCGTTACGATGCAGATGGTTCAACAGAGACGGACACACTTACGTTTAGTGCGGACAACAACGATGCATTCTCCGGTACAGAGACTTGGCAGTTCCGATTAGACAAAGGTAGTGGTAGTTTTGTTGAGAAACAGTCTGCATCTGCAACCTCAACATTTACTCTACCAGATGCTGACGAACCCGGCGTTGATTCGTCGTACATAGTACAAGTAAGAGCATTCGAAGATGCAACTCTGAAGGCAACAGACCAAGTATCCGTCTTCGGTCTTCAGAATGGTGCGGGTATCACTGCGTTCCTCACTAACGAATCACACGTAGAAGGTTACGACTCTAACGGTGCTTTGGTCGACAACTTCTCAGACGCAGGTGGTACGTTCAAGGTGTTCCGTGGAACCACTGACATTACAACCAACTGTACATTCAGCAAACAGTCTCAGTCCAACATGACAAGTGCAATCAATTCTGGTACTGGTGTTTACTCAGTAAGTGCGTTGACTGCAAAGAATGGTAATTCAGTATTCCGTGCAACCGTACCACAGGCACAAGTGCCAGGCGGTGGATCTGACATGACTATCGACAAGACCTATACCATCTCCAAATCACAGGATGGTGGATCTGGTGATGATGGTGGTGATGGTAGTCGAGGTCCAGGCAGATGGCACATTGATTGTGACTCTATCAGTTATGCTGCTGCGGGTGAAACAGACAACACTGTTCCAACCACTGCGACCGGTGCTGCAGAAGCATGGGACGAAGGATCGTTTGTTGGTACATCGCCTGGCGCTGAAGTTGCCGGAGATCAAGCGTGGTTCTTCCAAGGTACCATTGCAAATCCAACTGCACAAAAGGTCTGGATATACAACGGTAGTGCATGGGCAGAACAGACAGAAGCGATCGATGGTAGTCTATTAGTTTCTGGTACCGTGACTGCATCGGGATTCCAGACAGACGGTATCGTTGACTCTACTGCTAGCACCGGTAGAACAACTATCAAGAACTCTGGTATTGTCATCGAGTCTTGGGAAACTAATCAGATGGTTGTGCGAGTTAAAATCGGAGATCTTTCTTAATGGCGTATGGTGTCCAAGTCAACGCATCTAATGGTAATAAACTGTTTGATACGTCAGATAATATTCAACAGTACATTGCTGAAGGTACGTTTACCATTACAAATGGTCAATCCACGAGTAACTCCATATCTGTTACTGGGTTGACAACTTCAGATAGGTTTGATATTATTGTCAACAAAGATCACTCGCCGTTTTACGATAACCAACAGTATGGAGAAACAACAATATCCAGTGGGTCATTTACATTCCAGAGACAATCTGCGAACGGAAATGCCGATACAACTAACACATATGATTATAGATACATTGTACTTAGAACGGCGTAAAAAATATGGCATATGGTTTTGAAGTAAAAAACGATGATGGTTACATCATTATAGATGATACCAATCGTAATTTTCAGGTTTACGCAGATGGAACTGCTGCCGCGGATGCATTAACACAGTATCGTATCGCTACGGTGAATGATTCTGATGGTAATGACTGGGGTGGTAAAATTCCAGATTCTGGTCCTACCGGATGGGGTGATATTTTAAAATCAGACCTTTTATTCGGAAGACCGGACGATGGTACCGATAATTATAATTCGTCTGACGTAGTTAAGTTGAACATGTGGATGTTTTATGGTACAAAGACAAACCGCACACAACGTAAGTGGGGAAGATTCACCATCACAAATACCAGTGGAGTCGAACCAACCAGTTATAATTATGTTCAGGTAGCGCCGTTTAATGGAAACGGAAATGTAGTTTCGGCATCGTCAAGTGGTTATGGTTTAGAAGTATACGATGCAACTGGTTCTGTAAGATTTACCTCAAACCTTGACAAATATTTTGTTCTTGATGCAGTATTGACAACAAGCGGAACTCAGAGTACAATTACAGCAACCGGTGATTCGTATCAGTATGCAAACGAAGTAACTTTTACTGCGCCGGGCGGTGCGGACATTTACGATTATTATGTCTGTGTCAATTCTTTTGATACCAACGGCACTGCTGGTTCATTTTATGGTATGGGTGCACATTATCAACACTCAACAAGAACCATTCGATGTATTGCATCTGGTCCATCTAAAAAATTCTTAATAGGGAGATTAGTATCATGAGTAGGACATGGGCAGTGGTAGAAACAAGCACCGGTAAGGTGGTGTCTACCATGAATATGAACTCACAAGATCTCACAGACGGTGGAGATTATTTGGACAATACTCATTTTGTCAAAGACATTACGGGTGAGTCAAATACTCGACTTTGGCCAAGTACAAAGTATTGGGCGAATGACCAATGGAACGATCTACCCACATCACCCGGCAAGTATTATTCTTGGAACGGATCGAGTTGGGCATTGGATTCCACAAGGTTGTTTGAAGAGATTAGGCGAGAAAGGGATCGTCTTTTATCTGAATGCGATTGGACACAGGGGTCTGATTCACCTTTGTCCGATTCTGATAAGACCAGTTGGGCGACATACAGACAATCACTTAGGGATGTACCAGCAAACAATTCATCCGTAACTGATTACGCTGACGTGACTTGGCCAACTGAACCCTAATGCACAATAACTTTTTGGACAAGAGGCGTAGACACTTACGCCTGCAACCGGATCAGGTAGATCTCATTCTACCTGAACACTTTGCTGCGTCTTATCCAAAATTTATCAATCTACTTACGTTTTACTACGAATTTCAAGAGGATGAGAAGGCGACAGAACTTCTACATCACCTCTTTGCATCACGTGACATATCAGAAACAGATATCACGTTACTATCATACATCGAGGATGAGTTACTTCTAGGTGACGCATACTTCGAAAGTTTTGCAACTGGCGAGGCACAAAAACGTGCCGCTGCAAACTTCTCAAACGTCTTGTTTAGATCTAAGGGTACAAAGTTTGCGATACAGTGGTTCTTCCGTTCGTTCTTTGGCATCGACGCAGAAGTTGTTGAGACTCGTGATCAGGTATTCAAATTAGGCAACCCCGCATCGACTATCGGTACGGAAAGTCTACATTTTTTGACCGACGACAAATTGTATCAAACGTTTGCATATCTTGTGCGTTCGTCAGTTCCCATATCTACGTGGAGAGATCTTTTCAAATTGTTTGTGCATCCAGCGGGGATGTACTTAGGTGGCGAACTGTTAGTTACCGATACTGTTCTTGCGAGTCTATTAACTTCAGATTCGGATGGTGTTGTAACACAAAGAAACACCCCAACGTTTGCTATAACCGTTGACCCCAGCACAGTAGAGTCAGAAGGAACTGTTTTTGAGGTTCACCTTCAGGGGTCGGATGTTTTAAATAGTCAGGGCGAGTATCGTTACTACCTTGGCCACGGTACAACCGACAGTAACGATTTTAATTTTTCTGCTGACAGTGTTTTTCCAGACATCAACAACAAACGAACGTTTAACCTTATCAATGATTCTGCGACAATATCTGTTCCTACTTTTCACGACTCAGATGAAAGTGAAGCGGATTCAGAACAGTTCACAATATTCTTCGAGGATTTGGACGGTCGAGGGATCGCGCAACAACAGATCAGTATCGCGGATGTTGTGGGAGCGTACACAATCACTACAGACACAACCACTATCGATGAAGGGGACACCCTCGCGTTTTCTGTTCAGGGTACTTCAGTACCAAATAGTGGTAACACAACTTTATTCTATCAGGTGTTCCCCGGCACTTCAGACAGCGACGATTTTGCATCGAATTCTTTCCCTTCTGTTGGATCGCGCACACCGTTCGATATCAGAAATGACTCAGGATCTTTCAATGTCGAAACGTTAGTTGATGGAACGTCAGAGGGTGCTGAAAACTTTACTGTAAAAATCTACACTGGAAGTGGTATTGAAAAGGCGACATCGTCAACCATAACGATGAACAATGTTGCACCCACTTTCTCGCTCACACCGACACCTACGTTAAATATAACGGAAGACTCAGATATCGTTATCAATCTCACCGTCGATGCTTCATCTACAGGAAGACAAGTAGATTATACTATTGCAGGTACAGACACTCGAATCGTTACAACAAGTGGGTCGTTTACTATAACGGGAGAGACTGGAGATTACACTCTGTCGACAACAGAAGGAACGGACACATACGAAACGTCAACAACTTCGTCCGTGACTTTGACAACTAACTCCAGTGGATTCTTCTCACCAGAATTGACAGATGCGATTGTTGTTGACATTGCAAACAAAGAACCTACGTTCACGGCAACACCCGATGTGTTTGGTGCAAATGAGGGAGACACTGTCACCTTTACCGTTAGCGGAACAAATATTGAAGACGGTAACAGTGCGAAATATTATCTCGATTTAGGCACTGCGGACAGTGCGGACTTTGTTGGTGCACAACCGACTACTGTTGCGGCAGCATCCAACATTTCTTTCACGTCTAACTCAGGGTCGGTTGCTCTGGAGTTCTCAGATAGTAATGAACTCTCTAATGACACTTTTGATTTTGTGGTGTTAGATCCCTCTGACTTTGAAGTTGATCGAGTTGGTTATACCATCCTTGGTGGTAACTCATATTCTATCACTACACCTTCTGGTGGCACAGTGGACGAACCAGAGACGATCATCGCATATTTTAGTACAGATGACGTAGATGGAACGTACTACTATTACATAGCCGGAACTGGTATGAGTTCAGACGATTTCACTGCGGGATGGAGTGATATTCTAGCCCGACAGTCTTTCGCGGTGGCCGGTGGTAACGGTCAGATCTCTTTAACTATAAAAGCGGATAAACGAAGAGAAGGTTCTGAGACATTCCGTATTTACGTGTCAACCGCTCCTTCTGGCGCAGTAGTTGCATCTACTAATGATATAGTGATCAGTGATACGTCAGTACCAACATACACATTATCATTACCCGACATCACAGAAGGGAACGATCTTGTTGCGACTGTAACACCAAATGCAAGTAATGCTGGTGCAGAAAATGTTTACGTAACATTCAAAACTGAAGGTGCTGGAGACTCGGCAGATATTACTACTATACAACCCGCCGCGCAGTCACTCACCACTTCGCCAGTAGACTTTACTTCTGCAACCGGTGTTCAAAATGCAATAAACGGTGGTCTTACAGTTAGTGCAACTGCTCGATTGGATAGTTACAACGGGTCACTTCTTGCATCTGACACTTGCACAGTATCCGATGCTGCTGCGAGTTATACTTTGACAACAAACAAAACAAATGACTCTGCGGAAGAGGGAGACACGTTCCAGTTTACTTTCGGTGGGTCTAACGTACCAACTGCAACTTATTATTACAACGTTTCGGATGTAAAACCAAAAACGACTGATCAAACGGTTGGTGCGGGATCGACAACTGTCTATCTGTCTGACACTACTAATCTCACAGTCGGTATGGAAGAAAGAGGTATCGCTTTCCCAACAGGTGCAACAATCGCTTCTATCAGTGCGGGTAACTACGTAACAATGTCTATTGGAAACAATGAACTTAGTGATGTGGCTGCTGGTACGACTGTTCATTTTGCAGAACCTGAAGTCTTTGCAGATTTTGTCGAGAGTGGTCAAAACAATGATGCGTTTGGAACAATCTCACATACGACTAACACTTCAACAAACTTTGATGTAGAAACCGCAGACACGTCAGATGTGCCTGCATCTGGACGAACAACTCAGTACACTATGAATATTGCTGCAACACACGCCGGTAGTGCGCTTCAAACTAGAACATTTACTATTGGCGACGATGACACCGCGCCTGCGCCAAATGTTCAAAGAGGGACGTTGACTGATCCAGATAACTTCGGCGCTACCGGACAGGATATTTCACTTCCCCCAACATGTACGTTTAAACTTTTAAACACTGGTTTGATACAAGTGGCTTTCGAAAACACTGCGGGTGTGGGTGATTATGAACTTGATTTCGGAAATTGGGTAGATGATACTGGTGTTATATTTGACGCAAATGATTTCGAGTGCATTGCAACCTTTGTCTCTTCTATTGGAACAAACAACTCCAGCGTTCCGGGCGACTTTGGAACCACTCTAAATTTAGGTACTTCTCGTGCATGGCAAGTAGAACCAACAACTCCCCCGCCTGGCGGAATTGTTGCATCAACGGTTACGTTTGATATACTTGTACGAGAGGTGGCGAACACATCAAATGCAATCACAACTCGAATTTCTATTACAGCAACCTTGACAGACTTCGAGGAAGGATTTGAATAAATAAGAACCCAACAACATTATAAGGATATATTATGAAATCAGGAAAAGTATGGGGTAATACCCAATTGATCGAACACAACAGCACGTTCGAGTTTCATCGAATTGAGTTCAAGGCGAATCATTGTTGCAGTGAACACTACCACAAAACCAAGTGGAATGGGTTTTTCGTAGAGTCTGGCACGTTGATGGTCAAGACTTGGCAAGACGAACCATCGGAATCTCGACCCCATCTTTGCGACCAAACTATTCTACGATCGGGTGATTACTACAAGGTAGAACCCGGCAAGTGGCACCAGTTTGTAGGTGTGGATGATGGAGTTGCATTCGAGTTGTATTGGTCAGAGTTTGATGCGGACGATATTGTACGTAGGACAGTGGGTCATCGGTTAGATGCACCCGCAACAGAAAGGAATGTCGGGAATCCACTAACAGATCTCAACTATGATGGAAGATAATCAAGACAAGAAAAATATCAAGGACGATTACGAGACCTCTCGTGACACCTATCTCGAATTGATCGAGAGTGGTAAACAGGGTCTCGACTTGATGATCGAAGTTGCACGGGAGTCTGAACACCCCCGTGCGTTCGAGGTTTTGTCTGGTATGATAAAGAACGTTGCGGATGTGACGGACAAGTTGATGGACCTTAACAAGAAACACAAGGACATCAAACAAGACCCCAAGACAGACAAAGAGGTAACTAACAATAATGTGTTCATCGGGAGCACTACAGACTTACAACGATTACTCCATCAACAACCAGAGAAAGATATAACGCCACATGAATGATCATTACATGGGTAATCCCAATGTAAAGGGCGACGGGATTCAACAGGCATGGACAGAACACGATGTTAAAGAGTATGCAAAATGTATGCAAGACCCTACATACTTTGCAAGAGAGTACGTCAAGATTATATCACTTGACAAAGGACTTGTCAACTTTAATTTGTATCCGTATCAGGAACAGATGTTCTCTCATTTTAACGACAATCGTTTCTCGATCGTACTCGCCTGTCGACAGAGTGGTAAGAGTATTTCGTCCGTTGTTTATCTTCTATGGTATGCTATATTTCATCCCGAAAAGACAATCGCGGTCTTGGCTAACAAAGGGGCTACGGCGCGTGAAATGCTCGCCAGAGTCACCTTGGCACTTGAAAACTTACCTTTTTTTCTACAACCTGGCTGTCGTGCACTCAACAAGGGTTCTATTGAGTTTAGTAACAACAGTCGCATTATTGCTGCTGCCACCAGTGGTAGTTCTATACGGGGTATGTCTGTTAACTTGCTTTTTCTGGATGAGTTTGCGTTTGTTGAACGAGCATCTGAGTTCTATACTTCCACCTATCCTGTTATCTCTTCGGGTAAGGATACAAAGGTCATTATCACATCTACTGCAAACGGGATCGGAAATACTTTCCACAAGATATGGGAAGGTGCAGTACAAAAGACCAATGAGTATAAAGCGTTTACCGTCAACTGGTGGGACGTGCCAGGCAGAGATGAAAAATGGAAGAAACAGACTATTGCGAATACGTCGCAGATGCAGTTCGATCAAGAATTCGGTAACACGTTCTTTGGAACGGGTGACACCCTTATTAACGCAGAGACTCTTCTAAACTTCCGTGCGTCTCCACCCAAGAAAATACTTGAAGGTGGTAGTTTAAAAATTTACGACGAAACGCAACCTAGTCACGACTATATCATGACGGTTGACGTGGCGAAGGGAAGAGGGTTGGATTATAGTACCTTTTCGGTGATCGATATATCCGCTCGTCCCTTTAAACAGGTGGCGGTGTATCGTAATAATCGTATCTCTCCAATACTCTTTCCCGACATTATTTATAAAATTGCGAAAGCCTACAACGATGCATATGTCATCGTAGAATCAAATGATGCTGGACAAGTTGTGTGCAATGGGTTATACCACGACTTGGAGTATGAAAACATACACCTAGAGTCTGCGGTCAAAAAGAACGCAATCGGTATCGAGATGAACCGCAAGGTCAAACGTCTGGGGTGTTCGGGTATCAAAGACTTACTTGAGGAGAACAAACTCCTTGTGATAGACGAAGAAACCATCATGGAGATATCGACGTTTGTGTCTAAAGGTCAGTCATACGAAGCGAGTGATGGTAACCACGACGATCTCATGATGAACTTGGTTATGTTCGGATTCTTTATCACGTCACAGTTGTTCTCTGACATGACGGATCTGAATATCAAACAGATGATGTTCGAACAACAGATGAAAGAAATTGAGGACGCGGTGGTACCATTTGGTTATATTGATAACGGAGACGACGCAATCAACCACCTAGAGATGCAAGAAGAGATGAAGGATAAGAACTGGCAGATCCCTTGGGAAGTTGAAACATATTAAATTATAAATAATGATATTGAATAAAACACCGTATTATGTTACTTATCATAACTCAACGAATAAAAGGATACGATTATGGCTCTTTTAAAGTCTGAATCCCCAAATGTTGCCATCAGAGAGGTGGATCTGTCAGGTATTGTGCCAGGCGTAACCACATCAACCGGCGCAATTGTGGGAGATTTTGCATGGGGTCCAGTAAATACACCAATTCTCGTCGGCACTGAAGGCGAGTTAATTGATAATTTTGGTGACCCAACATACTCTAACGACAGTTCAGCGATCGAGTTCCTTTCTGCAAATCAGTTCTTGAAGTATTCAAACAGTCTTTATGTGATTCGTGGTGCAACGTCTGCGGCTAAAAACGCAGTCGACTCCGGATCAACAACCGATCTCATTGAGAATCGTGACGACTGGGATGCTACAAAATCTGGTGCTTCTGGTAACTTCATTGCGAAGTGGGCAGGAAGCGCAGGGAACTCACTCAAGATTTCAGTTTGTGGATCAAAAGATTCCGCGTTTGACAACTGGTCATATGCGTCAAGTTTCGACGCAAAACCAGGCACGTCTTCGTGGGTTTCTGCAAGATCCGCTGACTCCGCTCTCGCACTCGACGAAGTACACGTCGCAGTCGTAGATGAGGATGGAATCTTCTCAGGAACACCTAACACAGTTCTGGAAACGTTCGCAAACGTCTCACTTGCAACAGATGCTAAGTCAGACGACGGAACTAATAACTACCTTCTGGACGTTCTTTCAGATCGTTCTGAATACGTTTGGGGTGCAAATCACCCAAGTGTATTTGGTAGTGCATCAACTGCTACGTCATTCACTAATACTGCGAATGGTGCAGACCAAACCAATGCAGCGAAGGAAAACTCTTTCGCGAACGGTGCGAACTCTGCCTCACTCACTACTACTGAATTCCTAGCAGGATTTGATGAAGTCGAAGATGAAAACACAATTCAGGTAGATTTCTTAATCGCGCCTGGCGTAGCATCTGCCGCTGATCAACGAACAATCGTTAACGATCTGGTCGCAACAGCAACTGCACGTAAGGATTGTGTTGTTGTTACTTCACCCAACCGTTCTGCGGTAGTGAATGTAAACAACCCTGCAACTGTTAACTCGAACATTACGACAACAGTTCAGAACTTCACATCTTCATCTTACTTGGTAGTTGATAACAACTATCTCAAGGTTTACGACAAGTACAATGACAAGTATGAATTCATTCCTGCTGCGTCATCTACTGCGGGTCTCATGGCGGCAACAGACGATGTTGCGGCACCTTGGTTCTCACCTGCGGGAACACGTCGAGGTAACTACCTTGGTGTAACTTCTCTCGCATATAACACAACCAAGTCACAACGTGACACGCTGTATAAAGCGGGCGTAAACCCAATTGCGAACTTGCCGGGACAAGGTATTGTACTCTTCGGAGACAAGACATTCCTACGAAGACCATCTGCATTCGACCGAATCAACGTTCGTCGTTTGTTCTTGGTTATCGAGAGGGCAATTAAAGGAGCTGCACAGAACGTTATGTTCGAATTCAACGATGAGTTTACTCGTGCGGAATTCGTAAATATCGTAGAACCTTTCCTTCGTGAAGTTCAAGGTCGTCGTGGTATTACTGACTTCAAGGTTATTTGTGACGAAACAAATAACACTGGTCAAATCATCGACACAAACTCATTCGTCGCGTCTATCTTCATTAAGCCTGCACGTTCAATCAACTACGTAACTCTTAACTTCGTAGCGGTTCGGACTGGTGTAGACTTTGAAGAAGTGACCGGCGCAGTATAAGGAGATAGAAGATGGCAATTTTAGGCGTAGATGATTTCAAGTCTAAACTACGTGGTGGTGGCGCAAGAGCCAATCTGTTCCGTTGCACAATTAACTTCCCAGCATATGCGGGTGGTGATGCGGAACTGACATCTTTCCTCTGCAAGACTGCCCAGTTACCACAATCACAGGTAGGAAACTTTGTAGTTAACTTCCGTGGTCGTGAACTCAAAATGGCTGGCGAAAGGGTATTTGAACCTTGGACAGTAACTATCCTGAACGACACAGATTTTGCGATCCGTGACGCGATGGAGCGATGGTCAAATGGTATTAACGGACACTCAACAAACACTGGTTTGGTGAACCCCGTTGATTACCAGACGGACCTCTTTGTAGAACAACTTGATCGAGATGAGTCTGTGATCAAGCGTGTTGACATTCGAGGTGCGTTCCCAGAGACAGTGGGACCAATTGCGTTGAGTTATGACACTCGTGGTGAGATTGAGACGTTCGAAGTAACGTTTGCATACCAGTATTGGGAATCAAACACTACTACTTAAAAGTCTCTAAATATAGGGGAGACTCCGGTCTCCCTTTTATTTTATTTTAGGAACAGAGTCATATGGCGGAAGAAACAAACGGTAGTATACTCAAGTTATTTGGGTTTGAGTTAAAGAGGTCAGGTCAGAGTCAGAATCGATCAACTGGACCTCAGAAACTTCAATCCCCAGTAGCGCCCACAGATCCAGACGGTGCGGGTTATGTAACCAGTGCTGCGGGTTACTATGGGCAGTATATTAATATGGACGGTGATCAAGCAAAAGACAATCACCAATTAATTATGCGATACCGTGGTGTGTCACAACACCCTGAAGTCGATATGGCAATCGAAGAGATCGTAAACGAAGCGATCACTTCTTCCGAATTAGAATCGTCTGTTCAGATCTCCCTTGATGAGATCGATGCAAACGATAAGATCAAAGACACGATTCGACAGGAATTCGAACGCGTCGTTTCTATGTTAAAGTTTAATGATATCGGTCACGACATATTCCGTGGTTGGTATGTAGATGGACGTTGTGTTCATCACCTTCTTGTAAACGAATCAAATCTGAAGGCGGGTATCCAAGAAATCAGACACATTGATGCCGCACGGATTCGTAAGGTTAAGGAAGTAAAATACAAAAAAGATCCGAAGACTAACGTAAAGATTGTCGACAAGGTAGAGGAGTTCTACATCTTCGATGAGAAACCCGGCCAGTCCAACTCTTCGGTCAAGATTTCTACAGATGCGATTAGTTATGTCACATCTGGTGTACTCGATGAGGGTAGGAAAAAGATCCTATCACATCTACACAAGGCACTGAAACCCATCAACCAGTTACGTATGATGGAAGACAGTCTTGTAATCTATCGCCTTGCACGTGCACCCGAACGTCGTATATTCTACATCGACGTAGGTAACATGCCACGTGGAAAGGCAAACGAATACATGAAAGACATCATGGCAAAGTATCGTAACAAACTTGTCTATGATGCATCTACCGGTCAGATCAAAGACGACCGTAAACACATGTCTATGTTGGAAGACTTCTGGTTGCCACGTAAAGAAGGCGGTCGAGGTACTGAGATCTCAACACTGCCAGGCGGCGACAATCTGGGACAGATCGATGACATAATTTATTTTCAAAAGAGACTGTATCGATCACTCAATGTCCCAGTAAACCGTTTGGAACAGGAAGCGCAGTTCTCTTTAGGTCGATCCACTGAGATCTCTCGTGATGAGGTTAAGTTCCAGAAGTTTATCGATAAGTTGCGTCGTCGATTCTCTGGTATGTTTTTGGGTATTCTACGTAAGCAGTTGATCCTGAAAGGTATCATCACAGAACAGGATTGGGAAGAGTGGAAGGACGACATATACATTGACTATGTGAAGGACAACCACTTTACTGAACTCAAAGAGATGGAGATTCTACGAGAACGTGCCGGACTTATGAACGAGATGTCTGGTTTTGTGGGAGAGTTCATATCGAAAGAGTGGATGATGAGAAACATTATGCGGTTCTCTGACGAAGACATTGAGAGCATTGAGAAAGAAATTAATGGTGAGGTCGCTAGTGGCGAGGTCGAAGATCCAAAACCAAATCAAGGTAAAGAACCACGACCCGAACCTGAACCAGAACAAGACGATGAACAACAACCTGAAGGAGATAAATGATGTTACCAGACGATGATGTAGTAGTAGGCGAAGTTGAAACCGATGACGTTGCGGATGCCGCACCAGAGTCACCGAATCCTATCCAAGACTTTCTGAATTCAGTAGAGGGTCAGGACTTTGTCAGTGCAGAGAAACAGTTTAACGACATGGTCGGTGATCGTTTACAGAACGCACTAGACCAAGCAAAGGTTAAGATCGCGTCCAGTCTATATGACGACGATGCGGGCGTAGAAGTTGGTCCAGCGGACGATGGTGTCGAACACGAGTTAGATATCGGAGATGAAGTCACAGTCGACGACATTGACGACTTCGAAGAGATACTCGACGACGATCCAGAAGCTGCTTAAAAAACTTTTTTTTATAAATAAAACTACGGCGGAAGAAAGGTTTCATATGAAAAAGTTCCAACAAATTCGCGAAAAACGGGGTAAAATGCCGCCGGGCGACCACGTTTTTGATAAGAAGGTAAACCGTCACCAAGTGATGGTTCACAAGAACAAAGGAAAGTTTGACGTGTACATTGACGGCGACAAACTGGATACCTTTAACTCACAAAGGGAAGCGGAAAAGGCGGGTGTCACATTCGCAAAGGAATTTTAAATGAAACTGATTTCAGAATATAACACACACGATGTCCAGTGCATCGTAGAAAAGAAAGAAGACGGATCTAAGAATTTCGTCATCGAAGGTGTGTTCGCACAAGCAGAACAGAAGAATCGTAATGGTCGCATTTATCCAAAGGCAATTATGGAGAACGCGGTCAACAGATACGTCAAGGAACAGGTAAGTCAAAAACGTGCGGTTGGTGAGTTGAATCACCCCGAAGGACCGACAGTTAACCTTGACAAAGTTTCACATCTCATCACAGACCTCAAATTTGAGGGAAATGATGTTATGGGAAAGGCACAAATATTGGATACTCCTATGGGGCAGATTGTAAAAGGTCTTCTAGAAGGTGGTGTTCAACTAGGTGTGTCAACTCGTGGTATGGGTAGTCTTGAGCAGCGAAACGGTACAATGTATGTACGTGACGATTTCATCCTCAATACAGTCGATATTGTACAAGATCCATCTGCGCCTGGCGCGTTTGTAAACGGTGTCATGGAAGGTGTAGAATGGGTTTGGAACAACGGAATAATTGAGGCTCAAGTCATTGAAGAAATGGAGACAGAAATTAAAACCGCTCCGAAGAAGCATCTCTATGAGACGCAAGTTCGCGAGTACAAGAATTTCCTCTCGTTGTTAAAAACAAACTTTAAGGAGTAATACCTATGGACCAACAGGACCAGAATGTAGAGCTTCCAGAAATTGAGGAAGCTAGTGCTCAGAAAATGCCGGTAGGAGATGAAGAGCAGTCTGTTGCTTCGGTAGACAAGGCGAGCGATGCCACAGGCACCGCACCAAAGCGTCGTGGAGACCAAGCGAACAAGGACGAACCAGATGGTGCGCCCAAGTCAAAAGCAGGCATGATCAACGCAATGGTTAAGAAGATGGACGGTATGTCCATGAAAGATCTCAAGGCCATGTATCACGAAAGTTCAGATGTAGAGATGGACGAAGACGCAGTAGAACTGCCAGAGTTCAACTACTCAAACGAACTAGATGCACTCGTTGAATCAGAAGCAACTTTGTCAGATGAGTTTAAAGCGAAAACTGCCGTAATTTTTGAGACTGCAATTAAGTCTAAGTTGTCTGAAGAAGTCAGTCGCTTAGAAGATGAGTATCAATCACGTCTTGAAGAGGAATTGGACGCAACTCGTTCTGACCTCGTAGAGAAGATCGATTCATACCTGAACTATGTAGTTGAAAATTGGATGGAACAGAACAAGATCGCTGTAGAACAGGGTCTCCGTACAGAAATTGCAGAAGGGTTTATGACTCGTTTGCGTGACCTGTTCGAAGAGTCTTACGTGACTGTTCCAGAAGCCAAGGTCGACTTAGTTGACGAACTCGCAGACGCAGTTGAGGAACTCGAAGAGTCACTCAATGCACGTACTGTTGAAGTTCTCGAAATGTCTGAGAAGATCGAGTCATTCCAACGTGAAGCGGTTATCCGCGAAGCGTCACGTGATCTCGCTGACACTCAGGTAGAAAAACTCGCTTCATTGGTACAGGGTCTCGACTTTGAAGACCAAGATGCATTCGCAGAGAAAGTTAAGACTGTGAAAGAATCTTACTTCAAGGCAGAAGTTCCTGCATCTACCGATGAGGTAAACGAAGACTGGAGTGCTGACCAGACCGTTGCTACAAGTGGCGCGATGGACATGTACCTCAACGCAATCAAAAAAACAAGTAAGTAAGGAGTATACTCATGCAAGTATCTTACGATAAGTTAGTTGAGAAGTGGTCTCCCATTCTCAACGAAGAAACTGCCGGAGAGATCAAGGATTCTCACCGTCGTGCAGTTACTGCTGCGGTTCTTGAAAACCAAGAAATCGCTTTCCGTGAAGACGCGCAAATGCGTGGAATCACTGAGGTAGCGGCGAACGCTGCTGCTGATGGTACAATTTCAGGTGGCGGTGCTGCTGACAACTGGAACCCTGTACTGATCGCTCTTGTACGTCGTGCAATGCCTAACTTGATGGCATATGACGTATGTGGTGTTCAACCAATGACTGGTCCTACTGGTCTCATCTTCGCGATGAAGTCAGTATACAAGACCACTAAAGCTGGTGTTTCAGTTGGTGACGAAGCACTGTTCAACGAAGCTGCTGTAGGTTTCTCTGGTGACTCTGCTACAACTGGTAACGGTGCTAAGGGTCCATCTGGTTTGGAAGGTGCTCGTAACCTTTATGACCTTGAATCAGACGGCACAATCGTCGACTCAGGTGCGTCTCACGTACCTTACGCTGGTGATGCATACACTACTGCGGAAGCTGAAGCACTTGGTAACACAGGTGAGTCATTCTCAGAGATGGGTTTCACTATCGAAAAGGCGACTGTAACTGCTAAGTCACGTGCACTGAAGGCAGAGTACACTCTTGAACTCGCCCAAGACCTGAAGGCAATCCACGGTCTTGACGCAGAGACAGAGTTGGCAAACATCCTGTCTACAGAGATCCTCGCAGAAATCAACCGCGAAGTAATTCGTACAATCAACGCTCAGGCGAAGATCGGTTGTCGTCAAGCGAACGTTACCACTAAAGGTATCTTTGACCTTTCATCGGACTCTGACGGTCGTTGGTCTGTAGAGAAGTTCAAGGGTCTGCTTGTTCAGATCGAGCGCGAGTGCAACGTAATCGCAAAAGAAACTC
>Ga0181577_10000526_pt1 | contig 30932 bp, 20 predicted proteins | sample 101ome_21_FD_132468 | JGI IMG/M metagenome (GOLD analysis project Ga0181577, IMG submission 132468) | Coastal salt marsh microbial communities from the Groves Creek Marsh, Skidaway Island, Georgia - 101413BT metaG (megahit assembly) | ecosystem: Environmental > Aquatic > Marine > Intertidal...
GGCAGGCAGGCAGGCAAGAATTGGTCCCAGATCATGTTGAGGGTAGCCTGCATGTCACTCACACCACTGGTGATGGCAAGGACCACGTCCAGTTTCGGTAGGACGACGCAATATTGACCAAAGGCACCATCCCCCCGGAAGGCATCATGACGGCATCTCCAGAATTGGAAACCGTAACCTTGGTTCCAGTCGTTGTCGGGATGACTGCCATTGGAGACCTGTTTGGAGGTAGCCAGCTGCACCCAATCCTCAGCAAGAAGCACTTGCTGGCCCCACCTCCCTTTTTGCAGATACAATTGCCCGAGTTTAGCAATATCTTCGGTTCGGGCTCGAAGACCGTATCCTCCTAGCGCGATCCCCTCGGCATTCGAGTCCCATACCGGATTCTCGATTCCCAATGGCTTGAAGAATCTGGGCTGCAAATAATCCAGCAGACTCGTCTGAGTCAGATGGTGGACAATGGCCGACTGCATGAAGGTCGCAGCTGTGTTGTATTTGAAGTGCGTGCCCGGCAAGTGAGGCACCGGTGCCCTCATGAAAGAGGCTACCGAAACTTCATCTGGACTAATAGGCGGCTCTTCCTGGTGTCCAGTGGTCATGGTGAGCAAGTCGCGTACTCGCATGGCTTTAAGATTGCCAGAAGCGTCTTGGGGGACCTGGTCCGGAAACAGATCCACCAAGCGATCGTCAATGGACAGACGTCCCTCACTCACGGCCATGCCCAGTGCCGTGGAGGTAAAGCTCTTGCTCAACGAATAGAGCACATGAGGATCCTCAGCCCGATAGGGTGCCCACCACCCTTCGGCCACCACCATGCCGTGACGTAGGATCATCAGACTGTGCATCCCCTGAATCTGTTCATCCAGGGAACGCACAAAGTTCGAAAGCTGGACGGGATCCAGTCCTTGATCACTTGGCTTACTTCTCGGGAGAGACCCTGCGCTCTGCCCTTGAGCGCTCAGGCAACTCCCGTGGCAGATGAGGCAAATGAAATAAAGCAGCAAATGCCTCAGCAAATGACCCTTGGTAAGTTGAAATAGGCTCATTGGAAAAGGGTTGAAGCAAAGGTGCGCAAATACTCTCTCCAAACAATCCAGGTGTGAGCCCCTTCACCTTCTTCGTAGACCGTCTCAAAATGGTGCTTGCGGAACATTTCCACGGTTGCGCGGGAAGTCTCCACCAAAAAGTCATCCTTTCCGGTGGCGAACCAGAACAGTTTCAGACCTTCTTTGAGCGAAGCATTGTCCAGGATGGCAGCGTGTCGCTCCTCGAAGCTCGGACTTTGAACTGGGCGACCCGGACGAGGAATGATCCCAAAGACTCCCGAACTGAAAACTCCCAGGTAAGCAAATTTTTCTAGATGGGGAATGCCGATATTAAGCGTCTGACCACCTCCCATGGACAGACCAGCCATGGCCCGATTGGCACGATCGGTCTTGACCCGATAGTTTGATTCGACATAAGGCATCACGTCCTGAACAAAATCCTCAGCAAACAGGTCAGGCCCACCCATCCGAAACGGGCCAGTATGACCGGCTGTCATCACGACCACCATGGGTTTGGCTTGGCCCTGAGCGATCAGGTTATCAAGGATAAACCCCGCCCGACCTACCGTCGTCCAGGAATCATCGCAATCACCTGCTCCATGGAGCAAATAAAAGACCGGGAAATGTCCCTCACCCTTTTGATAGCCTGGTGGGGTGTAGACATGCATACGACGAAAGCGCTTCAATGAAGTGGAGTGATAGGTCACCTCGGCAATGGCCCCGTGCGGGACATCCAGGACATCCATCCACGGTGCTCCGCTGACGTGAACCAGACTCCAGGCATTGTTGTTGGATTCGCTGGTCGATGGATTGCGAGGATCCAGCACGGGTTGCCCGTCGACCATGAATTGGTAACGATAAGATCCCGGATCGACTTCCAGAGTGATGCTCCAAAGCCCACTCTGGTCCTTGCTGAGCTGGGTTTCGCGGTTAACCCCAGGAATGTCTGAGGCGTTCAACCCAACCGCAGCTGCATTGGGCGCCATGAGACGAAAAGTAATCTGCTTGCCTGCCACCTCTGGAGACACTACCGGAGGCGCTCCGTTGGCCCCTTGCCCTAGGAGGGCATGCAAATGGATGATTAGCAATGAGACTCCCATCATAGGGAGCAAGCGCTTGGACCATGAGTTGGTTGATGCGATCATGTTGTGAATCCTTTCAATCTGGTGACTGTTGCCCACCCCGGAAACAGGCCCGCAAGCTGTCATCTGCACGGACATCCTGCGGCATGCAGGGAAGCCATGACTTTGAAAACGGCTTCCGAGAAACAGGGTTGGGAGTTAGGTTCAAATCGTTAGTTACTAATTTTCAATGCTTTAGACAAGATCTAAATCCACCACAAAGGAGTCAATCAGAGAAACTGGTTCGAAGCTTGTCGGATTGAGTCTGAGCGGATAAGTAAGATGATATCCATGATCAATCCCTTTGCATCCCCTCGGGGCCGACTGGTTGCCTGGCTAAGCGTCACGATGGCTCTGATCCATCAAATGGGCATGCCACAGCTCACAGCTGAGTCCCCAAACATCATCATTTTCCTGGTCGACGATATGGGCATCATGGACACTTCCCTGCCCTTTCTAACCGACTCCCAGGGTGACCCGGTAAAACACCCGCTCAATGAGTTTTACCATACTCCGTCCATGGAGCGCCTGGCAGCCAATGGAATTCGTTTCAATCAATTTTATGCCATGAGCGTCTGCTCTCCCACCCGTATTTCTCTGATGACTGGACAAAATGCGGCACGTCATCGCACGACCAACTGGATCAATCCCACCTCGAACAATCGAGGGAAGCAGGGACCAAGGGATTGGAATTGGAAGGGACTCAGCCCAGATTCAGTGAGCCTACCGGGATTGATGCGCGCTCAAGGTTACCGCACCATCCACATCGGCAAGGGGCATTTTGGGCCAGCAGATTCTCCAGGTTCAGACCCCTTGGATCTTGGTTTTGACCATAATGTTGGGGGGGCTTCCTTTGGTGCACCGGGAAGCTATTATGGGAATCAAAACTACGGATGGGGTACTCCCAGAGAACACCATGCCGTACCGCATTTGGATCATTACCACGGCTCGGATACATTTCTTTCCGAGGCATTGACGATTGAAGCAAAGGCCTTGCTCACACAGAGTGTCAAAGATCAAAAGCCCTTCTACTTGTATTGTTCTCATTATGCCGTGCATGCACCCTTTGAGTCGGACCCACGGTTTGAGTCACGTTACAAAACCTCTGGAAAAAGCAAGGCTGCGCAAGCTTTCGCCACCCTCATTGAGGGCATGGATAAAAGCCTCGGAGATCTTTTGGATCATCTCCAAGCATTAGGGGTTGCCCAGGAGACTTTGATTTTTTTCCTGGGCGACAACGGGTCCGATGCCCCTTTAGGCCATCAGCATGAAGCAGCCTGTGCCGCACCATTGAGGGGCAAAAAGGGATCCCACTATGAAGGTGGCATGCGCGTCCCATTCATTGCCGCTTGGGCAGAGCCCAACCCTGAGCATCCACTCCAAAAATCCCTCCCCTTGCCCTTGGGAAAGATTCAGAATCAGGTTGCCAACGTCACCGATTTATTCCCGACCATCCTTGAAATCATTGGAGGCTGGTCATCCAAACCGCAAAACCACATCATTGATGGAAGCTCCTTGATCCGTCGGCTCAAGGGTTATCGGGATGACCGCATTGCTGAGCAATTCCTCATGCACTATCCTCATGGCGTGCATCGCAGCAATTATTTTACAACCTGGCGTGATGACGATTGGAAGGTGATTTATCACACCTTGCCAGAAATCCCAACCACCGGTGGGCATATCCAATTTAGCGATGGTCATTACGAATTGTTTCATCTGGCCAGTGACCCATATGAGACACGCAATCTTGCGGCTGAAAGACCGGAAAAACTGCGATCCATGATGCAGGCCATGATCGATCAGTTGACGGATATGGATGCAGTCTATCCCGTGGACACATCCGGCCAAGCCCTTGCCCCTGTCATTCCCTGAAAACATCCAGACCATGGACCCATCTCCCAGACATCGACGAGATTTCATCAAGGCACTACCCGCCATGACCTGCTACCTGGCGAGCCCATCAACCAGGACTTTGGCAGGCGCCGCTGCCCAAGGAAAATCTCTGAAACAACCCGGTGAAATCTGGGTCGACACGCATTTGCACTGCTTTGCGGGGAAGGAAGACACTCGGTTCCCTTACCATCCCCAAGGACCCTATCATCCTGAACAACCTGCTACCCCGGAGCACTTGATCCAATGCATGGATCAGGCAGGCGTGGATTATGCGGTGGTCGTGCACCCCGAACCCTATCAAGACGATCATCGATACCTAGAACATTGCTTGCAATTAGGTCAGGGGCGACTCAAAGGGGTGGGGCTTTTTTTCAGTGACCGGCCAGGTTCTCTTGACCAGATTGGCCCACTGCTCGAGCGTATTCCTTTGGTCGCATTGAGGGTTCACGCTTACGCTCCGGACAGACTGCCTCCCTTTGGAAGCCCGGAGCTCGAGCGATTGTGGCGAATTGCTAGCGAAAAAAACCTCGCAATTCAACTACACTTGGAACCGCGCTATGCACGAGGCTTCACCCCGCTCATCAAGGCATTTCCCTCCACCACAGTGATCATCGATCATCTAGGAAGGCCCTTTCAGGGTCTCCCTGAAGAACATGCCGAAATCCTGGCTTGGGCCAAACAACCTCAGGTGATCATGAAATTATCATCCATTCCATCTGAGAGGCAATACCCTCACCGTGCCATTGAGCCCATCATCAACCAGTTGCTGGCATGTTTTGGCTCCGAGCGCCTAATTTATGGGGGAGGTTTCAACGCCGAAACAACAGGCAAGACCTACGCCGCCTCCTTTGAACGAGCCCGTGGTTTTTTGAGTGATCTCAGTCAAGATGAGCAGGCAATGATTCTCGGTGGCAACGCCGCCAGGCTCTTTGGCTGGAAGAATGTATGAAACGATGATCCATCAATCCACTCCCCTTTCACGCAAACGAACTGTGGCATGGCTTCGGCATGGAGTATGCTGGATTCTCTGGCTCAACCTACTCCAAGCGGCAGAGACATCGCCCAAGCCTGATGCCCAAGTGCTATACAAGCAGACGCCGCAAGGCCCCTTGCGATTGAATATTTTTTATCCAGAGGGCCACCGAAGCGATGCGAAGAAGCCGGCTATCCTCTTTTTTTTCGGTGGGGGATGGGTGGGCGGAAATCCCACTCAGTTTCATCCTCAGTGCGACTACCTGGCATCCCGAGGCATGGTTGCCATCAGCGCAGCCTATCGGACGCGAAACGACCATGGCACCCCACCCTCGGCCTGCGTGGAGGACGGGAAATCAGCCATACGCTGGCTGCGTGCCCACGCAGCTGAGTTGGGCGTGGATCCTGATCGAATCGTTGCTGGGGGCGGGTCAGCAGGAGGACACGTCGCCGCAGCCACAGCTACGGTTGAGACATTTGATAACCCGGAAGATCCAAAGGTAAGCGCTCTTCCCAACGCTCTGGTGTTATTCAACCCAGTTTATGACAACGGACCCAAGGGTTATGGCCATGATCGCGTCATGGAATACTGGCGTGATTTCTCCCCAATGCACCTCATCCATGATGGCATGCCACCGGCCATAGTCTTTCTGGGCACAGAGGATAGCTTAATCCCAGTAGTCACGGCCAAAGCATTCCAACATCGCATGCAGGCACTTGGAATTCGCAGTGACCTGCATCTCTACGAAGGGCAGAAACACGGTTTCTTCAATCAGAATCGTTATCACCAAACCCTGCATGCAACCGATCGATTTCTTCGCTCGCTCGGCTACCTTGAAGGCCTCCCTGACATCCCTCACCAGGCACCCTCGGATCCCTGATCAAACGGCCTAGTGGCGAAAGTGGCGGTTGCCCGTCATGACCATGGCGAGACCACGTTCATTGGCTGCTGCAATCACTTCATCATCCCGCACCGAACCACCAGGCTGAATCGCTGCTGTAGCGCCGGCTTCAGCAGCCGCGACCAAACCATCGGCAAATGGGAAGAAGGCATCACTGCAAACAACACTGCCATCCAGCGACAAGCCGGCCTCGCCAGCCTTCCAGACAGCAATCCGACTGGCATCAACACGACTCATCTGCCCGGCTCCCACACCCAGAGTCTGCTGGCTACCAGCGTAAACAATGGCATTGGATTTCACATGCTTGACCACCCGCCAGCCAAAAAGCAATGCCTCCCACTCCGAGGCCGATGGCGATCGATCAGTGACCACCTTGACTTGAGAAGCATCGATCATCTTCTGGTCAAAGGATTGCGCCAAATAAGAGCCTGCTCCGACGGCCCGGACCTGCCAACCTTGCTGAATTTGAGCCTGATTGGCCTTGATCAGCCGTAGGTTTTTTTTCTTCCCGAGGATTTCCATGGCTTCGTCGGTAAAACTGGGAGCCACGATAACCTCGCTGAAAATACCCGCAATAGCCTGAGCGCAGGGCCCATCCAGAGGCGCGTTACAGGCAATAATCCCACCAAATGGGGCCTGCTTGTCGGTCGCAAAGGCCTTATCCCAAGCTTCAAGTAGGTTGTCACCCTGCCCCACTCCGCAGGGATTGGTGTGCTTCAGGATGGCAAGGGTTGCTGCATGACCCTCAAATTCGCCGATCAGACTCTGTGCTGCAGTCAGATCCAGGATATTGTTATAGGAAAGTGCTTTGCCATGAAGCTGCTCGAAAAAGCGATTGAAGTCCCCATACAAAGCCGCCTGTTGATGGGGATTCTCACCATACCTGAGTTCTTGAGCCTTAGCGGCATGAATGAGCACCCGTCCAGGCGTGGCCGAAGTAGCACCCTCATCCTCGCTGAGTTGATCAAACGCTTGCTGGAGGTGGTTGGCAATGGCAGCGTCATAGGCAGCAGTGTGGGCATAAACCCTGGCAGCCAGGGATCGCCTCAGAGCCAGGCTTGTCGCCCCATCTCGGGCAATGGCCTCACCGACCTGCTGGTAATCCGCCGGGTCAACCACCACAGTCACACTTTGATGGTTCTTCGCCGCGCTACGCAGCATGGAAGGCCCCCCAATATCGATATTTTCGATTGCTTCCTCCAAGGTCACGTCCGGTTTGGCAATAGTCGCCTCAAAAGGATAGAGATTGACCACAACCAGATCAATCGGGTTGATGGCGTGTTCTTTGACCGTATCGCAATGCTCTGGGTTATCCCTTAGATAAAGCAGGCCTCCGTGTACCTTGGGGTGAAGGGTCTTGACCCTACCATCAAGCATTTCAGGAAAACCTGTGTAATCACTCAATTCAATCACCTCAAACCCTGCCTCCCGGATTGCTCGGGCGGTTCCTCCAGTAGAAATCATCTCAACCCCCGCAGCAGAGAGTTGCTGGACAAATGGCAGGAGTCCCGATTTATCGGAAACCGAGATCAACGCTCGTCGAATCTTCGTCATCATTGTGATTCCATGAAACAGGAGACCTCCAAGGCAGGTCAATGGACAAAATTCGGGGATTGACCAATGATCCGACCTCCAAGACAGTACCGGGCGAATTTCATGAGCACTGACCCTACAAAACAATCTGTTGAACCCGAGAACCTTGCCAAGCCAAGTCAGGGAGATCTGGAAGCAATCAACCATTTACGTGAGCTCTACCAACAGATGTCCAAGGAGCTGAGCAAGGTGATCATCGGTCAGCAGGACGTGATTGAGCGCTTGCTTATCTGCATCCTAGCGCGGGGGCATGCGCTCCTGATGGGCGTTCCTGGGCTGGCCAAGACAACCATCATCAACGCCCTATCGCAGGTCATGTCACTGGATTTCAATCGGATCCAGTTTACCCCCGATCTCATGCCCAGTGATATCACTGGAACGGAAATCCTCCAGGAGACCGATCAGCCGGGTAAGCGAGCGTTTGTGTTCACCAAAGGTCCCATTTTTGGGAACATCATTTTGGCGGATGAAATCAACCGTACCCCGCCAAAAACGCAGTCAGCACTCCTGGAAGCCATGCAGGAGCATCGTGTCACGGCCGCCGGCCGCATCTACCAATTACCCTCTCCGTTTTTCGTTCTGGCCACCCAGAATCCCATCGAACAGGAAGGGACTTATCCACTGCCTGAGGCTCAGCTAGATCGCTTCATGTTTTTCATTCATGTCGACTACCCTTCGGCTGCGGAGGAGAAACAAATCGCCCGTGAAACCACAAGTAAGAATGCCCCGACGCTTGAAAAGCTTATCGGAGCTGAAGAAATAAAGCTCTTTCAAGAGGTGGTTCAAAGAGTGCCCGTGCCGGAGCACATTTATGATACTGCGGTTGAAATGGTTCGACAGACTCGCCCAAATTCCGAGGAAGCCCCTGACTTTGTCAAACAATGGGTCAGCTGGGGAGCTGGGCCAAGAGCCATTCAATACCTAATCAAGGGCGCCAAGGCGCGTGCTGTTCTCAAAGGCAGCTACATGGTTCGATTCGAGGACCTTGAGGCAGTTGCCCAGTCGGTCCTGGCTCATCGAATCCTCACGAACTTCCAGGCACAAGCCGAGGGGCGGACCAGCCGCACGGTGATCGAGTCCCTGCTCGAACTTCAGGTTAAGAAAGCGTAGCCCCGCGCCTACCTTGACGATGTTCCTATGACGGTGAATTGGGAAATAGCACTCAAGGCCAAACGCCATGGATGACCCTCAAGCTACCAGTCGTTCTCTGATCGACCCAGCCATCACCGCCAGGATGGCAGTTCAGCCCCTGGTGGCTCGATTTCCCATGGAAGGCACGGTATCGGGCATGCATCGAAGCCCTCATCGAGGTTCAAGCGTCGAATTCGCAGAATATCGACAGTATGTACCTGGGGACGATCTGCGGCGACTGGATTGGAGGGTTCTAGGGCGAACCGATCGTTACTACCTCAAGGAATTTGAGGCTGAAACCAACTTGCGCTGCTATTTCGTCATCGATTGCAGTGGTTCGATGAAATTTTCTAGTCATGAGGTCACCAAACTGGACTACGCCATCAAGCTCATTGCTCACCTGGCCTACCAGGTCATCGGACAGGGGGACGCCGCAGGCCTGGTGAGTGTCGGCCCTCGTATTATCACGGAGATCCCGCCCAAGCGATCACCATCCCATTTGCAACTGATCTTGGACCAACTGCAGCAAGTCAAAGCCAAGGGGGAAACGGGATTAAGTGACACCCTTCATGAACTGGCTGAGAAAGCTAAAAGACGCGCCTTGGTTTTAGTATTTTCTGATTGCTTCACCGATCTGGAGCCTCTGATCAACAGTTTTCAGCACCTTAGATTTCAGAAGCATGATGTGGGCTTGTTTCATATCCTGGACCCACAGGAAATGAGTTTTGACTTTGACCGCCCCATCCGATTTGCCGATCTGGAGAGCTCCTTCAGCATGGTGACCGAACCGTCGATGGTCCGCGAAGCCTATCTCGAACAATTCCGACAGTTTCAATCTGGCCTCCAGAAAGGCTGCCACGAATGCAATGGTGACTACCGCAGTGTCATGACTCATCAACCAGCTGGACAGGTATTGGGTGATTTCCTGGTCGACCGAGCCAAAGCTCTTTCGATCCGATAAGGTCGTGAGCATCATGCCAGCAACCACGAAGCAAAGAATCCTAGAATGACTTTCCTCCAGCCTTTGCTTCTCTATGCCCTGCCTCTGGCGCTGTTGCCGGTCATCATTCACCTGCTCAACCGCCTGCGTCACCGCACTCAAGCATGGGGTGCGATGCGATTTCTAGTCGCCGCATCCCGCAGTTCGGTCAATCGAGCCCGGCTCAAGCAATTCCTTATCCTGCTCTTGCGCACCCTTGCAGTGTTGATGCTCATCCTTTTCTTGGCTCGACCGCTGACCGGGGGCTGGATGGGGTGGGCCTTTGCCTCAGCCCCAGATACAGTGCTCATTCTTCTGGATCGTTCAGCCAGTATGGACACTCGTTTGGCAGGCACCTCTCTGACTCGAAGGGAGCAGGCGCTCCAACGCATTCAGCAAGCAGCCGAGCCCTATCAAGGCGTTTCCAATTTCGTTTTGATTGAAAGCGCTGGTGCCACAGCACAATCTTTGGCTCAGATCGATCGGATCGCTGACCATGCCCTGGCATCATCGACGGACACCACCACGGATATGCCGTCCCTGCTTCAGCGCTCGGTTCAATGGCTAAGCGACAACCAGGCTGGCACCACCGAAATTTGGATTGCCTCGGACCTCCAACGCTCAAATTGGTATCCTTCAGATGATCGCTGGCAATCAACCATGCAACAATTCGAAGCATTACCCCAGACCGTTCGCTTTCGCTTGTTAGCGGTCAACGAGCAAACAGAAGTCGATACCAGCCTTCAGTTAGCCGATGTTGCCTTGCTTAGGAAGCAGGGTCAGGAACGCTCTCTTCGGATCACGGCTGACTTCACACAATCCTCCGGAACAGGGGAAAACCTGAATGCCATACGAACCATCAACGGTTTGAGCTCTTCGGTTGAAATCCCCATGCAAGGCTCAGCATTACGTTGGCAGGATCTTTGGAGTCTTGGCAGTGGCAACGAACAGGGCTGGGGAAGTCTTACGCTCGCTGCAGACGGCAATCTCAATAACAACGCTCTGTATTTTGTCTTTGGCCAAGATAGGCCCAATCAGGCGCTAGTGATCAGCGATCAAGCCTATGATGGAAGCGTGCTTGCCCTGGCTTCAGGCCAGGCTACAGCAAGCGGATGGCAAGCCTCTGAAATCAGGCGACCTGGCCCCTCTGCACTCAGCAATCTAGAGGAAGTTTCACTCATTATTTGGCAAGGCCCTTTGGCCCAAGATCAGGCCGCCTCCACCCTGCAGTCTTTTGCCTCGGAAGGTGGGGTCGTCCTTTGCTTCCCACCTTCAAAATCACAAGAGCAAGTCACACCCTTTGCGGGCGTGCGTTGGGTCGAATCAGAAATGGCTTCTACGGACCAGAGCTTTGCCATTGGCAGGTGGGATCAGGAGACCGGGCTTCTGTCCGACACGGCAGAGGGATTTCGTCTTACGGTGGATCAACTTGAGGTGATTCAGCGTCGAAGAATTCAGCATACAGGCAAGGTTATCGCAGCTTTTGCCGATGGGGAACCGCTGCTCATTCAGCAGATCATAGGGCAGGGTTCCATCTACTTCATGACCACACTGCCTCACCCCAACTGGTCTGGGCTAGATCAGGGAACCGTCTTGCTTCCTCTCATCCAACGAGCACGCTTGCAGGGTGCCAGAAGGCTTGAACAAACTTATTTCTGGACTTGTGGTGATGTGAGCCAACCTGAGCTGGAAGCGGGTTGGCTTCCCGTGGAGGAGGGATCTGAAAAGTCCATCACTGAACAAGCTGGTGTCTACCGTCAGGGTGATCGGCTGGCTGCAGTCAATATTCCGAGTGCGGAATTTCTCCCTGAGCTGGCGAGCGGGGAGGAAATACAAGCGCTTTTTAAAAACGTATCCATGCAGCTATTTGAGGAAACCACAACCCGAGGAGAGACAGACCTGCAAAGTGAGGTATGGCGTGTGTTTCTTGGCTGCATGCTGGCTTTCCTGTTGATCGAAAGCTGGTTGATGATTTCTGGACCGGGCAGCACGGCACATCTGGCTGCTAGCCAAGGTGGCTTGAGGCCTCAAACAAGGAGCGCTGCATGAATCATTGGCAATTCTCCATCACCCCATTATTGACGGTAAGCCTGCTTTGCCTTGGCTTGCTAGCCAGCTATTTTTCCTGGCGTATATGGGTGCAGAATGGACGCTCAAGAAGAATCCTTCTGCTGGAGGGTTTTCGTTGGCTGATCATGCTATTGCTCCTAGTCACCTTATTGAGACCTGAGAGGGTCAAACTGATTGAATGGGAAGAGGAACCTGCGGTGGTCGTCCTCAATGATCTCTCGGGAAGCATGAACACAAGGGATGTGTTTTCAACCAACTCGGTTATCACTCGAGGTGCTTGGGTGTCCCAAATGCTCCAAAATAAGATTTTTTCGCCACTGGAGGCTAATTCAAGGGTTTTGACCAGTGGCTTTGGCACTCCCCCCGAAGTAGCTGAGGGAGATACCGCCTCATGGGTCGAAGGGACCGATCTTAACGAGGCGCTCGAATCTGCCATGCGTCGTGAGTCAAACCTCAAGGCTGTTGTGTTGCTTAGCGATGGCGACTGGAACCTGGGCGACTCCCCGACCCTTGCCGCCTCAATGTATCGCAATCGAGGTATCCCCATCTTTACGGTCGAAGTTGGGCAGGACACTCCCCTACCGGATATCGAATTAGAATCCGTCAGCGCTCCATCCTACGGGTTACTTGGTGAACAGATTTCGTTACCTTTCCAAGTCTTCAACCGCATGAGCATGGATCAAACGATGGTCGTTCGTCTCATGGATGGAGACCAAGAAGTGGCTCAAAAGGAAATTCAGGTTGCTGGCCTCTCTGACCTTCAGGAAACCTTGGTGTGGTCGCCGCAGGAAATGGGAGAACGTTCCCTGCGTCTCGTATTACCAATCCAGCCCGGGGAGGCACTGGAGGACAACAATACCAAGGATTTTACAGTCAATGTCCGCATGGAGACACACAAAGTATTGGTCATCGACTCCTATCCCAGGTGGGAATACCGCTACTTGCGCAATGCACTGGAACGTGACCCCGGAGTCGAGATGGATTGTCTGCTCTTTCACCCTCAAGTGGGAATGGGCGGAGGAAACCGATACCTCTCAAATTTTCCCGACAGCAAAGACCTCATCGCTCCCTATGATGTCATTTTTCTGGGTGATGTGGGCGTTGAGCCCGGCCAGTTGAGCAAGGAAGATGCCGAGCTGATCAAAGGCCTGGTGGAGCAGCAAGCAGCTGGACTGGTCCTCATGCCTGGTCGTAAAGGGCACCACGCCAGCTGGGTTGGCAGCCCACTGGAAGACCTCATTCCTGTTCAATTTGATCTGAATCAACCTGAGGGCACCGGGCTTCAGAGCGAATCCAGGTTGGCACTCACTCGGCTTGGAAGCGGTCACTGGTTAACACGTTTTGACCTGTCAGCTGAGCGCAATACCGAGCTTTGGCGCCAGTTACCTGGCTTTTACTGGTCTACCTCGGTGGAGAAAAGCCGTCCCGGTTCCGAAGTGCTGGCAGTGCATGATTCCCTCCGAAACAACTGGGGACGCATGCCCCTGCTGGTTATCCGACCTCATGGAACGGGGAAAGTCCTTTTCATGGGCACCGACAGTGCTTGGAGATGGCGTCGAGGGGTTGAAGACCTTTACCATTACCGATTCTGGAGTCAGGTCGTTCGATGGATGGCCCATCAACGTCATCTTTCAGGCAATGAGGGCATCCGACTCACACTCACCCCCGAAAAACCTGAAGTGGGACAGCGCATATACCTCAATGCCATGGTCTTAGATCGTAGCGGTTACCCGCTTCAGGAAGGCCGTGTTCAGGCAACGCTGACGACGCCCCAGGGCAGGATTGAAAGCCTTGAAATGGAGGCCGAAGAGGGCGGCTGGGGCGTTTTCCGCTCAACGATCCAGGCAAGGGAAGCAGGCCTGCACGCCATTCAAATTCAGTGCAGTGAGCAAGACCGTCTGCTTGACACACGATTGGAGATTCTTCGCCCTGTGGTTGAAAAAATCGGCCAGCCAAGCCGCGGTGACGTCTTGCAAGAGATCGCCCGTATTGCTAGAGGCCAGGCTGTGAACACCGGATCCATTCAGGATTTGATCAATCAAATCATCGTTTTACCAGAACCCAGGCCTGTTGAATGGCGTTTCAGGCTTTGGGCTCACCCGGCATGGGGTAGTGTGCTGCTACTCCTGTTGGCTATCTACTGGATTGCGCGCAAATATTACGGCATGGTCTAAAGCCTTCAAATCAAGCGGTAGATCGACTCAGTGAGGGCATTTGACGAAGGGAGACAACTCAAGCATGATCAAAAAGGTGGATTCACTCAAACGCATTGAAGCGCATCAGCTTCCGAAGCGTCTCAGAGAGCAGTTTGACCTGCTCAGGGCGAGGCTTTGGCGTGTGGAGCTGGCCATCAGCCTGATGGGAATTCTGCTGAGCATCCTCGCTTCCTTTTTATTGAGCTTTTCCTTGGACCGATGGCATGACACATCAAGCTCCATCCGTAGCCTCCTGGTTTTGGCCAGCTTAGCGGGCGGTGGTTTGTCTGCCGCCTGGTGGTGTTGGAGATGGATTCTGGCTCCTAGAGGTCTAGGAGATTATTCACGCTTGGTTCAGCGGAAATATCGCATCCTTGGCGACCGGCTTCTTGGTGTCGTGGAATTAAGCAATGAAGAGGCATCCTCCACGGGCCATTCAGAGGAACTTTATCGCGCCGCCGTGGATCAAGTCGAATGGGATGTCCGATCCTTTGCTTTTGACAGGGCCGTTCCCACATTGGGTCTGCATCGCCTAGGCCTCCTTTCATGCTTGCTTGCATTCATCACCCTGGCCCTTGGGGTGGTTTTCCCTGGAGCCTCTCGCAACGCATGGGCTAGATGGTTGCAGCCGCAAGCGGCCATTGAGCGTTACACACTGGTGCAGCTGGACCTGGAAAAGGAGACTTACCTCATGATACGAGGAGAGCCTTTTGCCGTTGGGGCCAAGGTAAGCTATGCCTCTTTTTGGCAACCCACCCAGGTCACTGCCGTGCTGGATTCTGGTTACCAAGTCGAAGGGGAAGTGGTCAATGGAAGCATCAACCTGGAGATCCCGGGACAATTCAAGGAAACCAGTCTATCTTTACTCCTGGGAGATACTTCGGCCACCGCACCGATTAAACCGATTCTTAGGCCAGCACTTAGTCGTCTAAATGCCGAGGTTGCAATGCCTGCTTACCTCGGGCTGCCCAAAACATCGGCTGACCTTCAGTCCGGCAGCTTGAACCTTCTGGAAGGGTCGAAAATCTTGATCACCGGTCAGGTGACGCGAGAACTTGAATCAGTCCAGATACAATGGGGAGATTCAAAGAGCCCGTCAGTGAAGATTGAAGGTGATCGCTTTAACACACCTTGGCTAGACACCGATAATGTCTACAGCGCCACTCTGGAATGGCAGGATCATCTCGGGTTTCGACAGGCTCGACCCTGGCAACTCTCGATCAGGCAACAGAATGATCAAGCTCCGACCATTCAATTCCCAGACCTGTTTCGGGAGATGGCTATCCTGGAAACCGAAGCCCTTGAACTTAAAACTCGAGTGGCTGACGACTACGGAGTGCAGGATTTCGGGGTTCTCTGGAAAAGCCTCAATGGTATCGAGCCTTCGGAAGAAACCCTGCGATTGGACTTTAGCGACACCTCTCTGCACCGCGCCCAGAAAGAGCTGAGCGTCTCCTTCTATTTCAGCCCCAACCTTTATGGCATTGCTCCCGGAGATGTGGTCGAACTCTTCGGACAAGTCACCGATTACTACCCAGAGAGGGAACCCTCGCTGACACCTCTATACAGAATCCACATTGTGAGCTCGGTTGAACATGCTGAGCGCATACGTCAGCAGCTGGAGTCGCTGATGACCGAAATCGAGGATGTTTCCAGATTGGAACAGTCCATCGCGGACGCAACCAGGGAAACGCTGGACAACCTTTCAGCCTTGAGCCCAGAGGATATTGCCAGACGCACCGAGGATCAGGCGAGCGATCAGGAACTCAATGCGTCCCATCTGGCTGAACTAGCTCAGCGTGGCATGGAAACGCTTAGAGAAGCCATGCGCAACCCAGCCTTTTCCAATGAAATGATGTCCGAATGGACCCAGACACTCAGCGAAATGGAACAATTGGCTGATCAAACCATGCAAGAGGCAGCCCAGGCACTGCAAGAAGCAGCTTCACCCGCACAAGGGCAAAAAGGCTCCCCTGCACAACCGTCTCCTTCATCACCCCAATCACCCCAATCTGCCTCCTCACCTCAGCAACAGGCACTGCAGGAAGCGCAGGAAAAGGAGCAGCAAGTATTGGAGGCACTTCAGGACCTTCAAGCCATGGTTAATGAGGGCCTGGACGAACTACAGGCCATGACCCTGGCACAGCGCCTTCGTGGGTTGAGTCAGACAGAGCTAGAACTGGAATCCACCTTGATGGACGGAGCGGAGCAAACGCTGGGTCTTTTCAACGACGAACTGCCACCTCGCTGGCGAGCGCTTCACGAAAAACTGGGAGAGACTCAGGAAGAAACAGCGGGCAAGACGGGTGAACTGCAAGAGGAGATTGGTCGTTTTTTTGAGAGAACCCAGCAAGATCCCTATGGTGAGGTCTCCGATGCAATGATAGCAAGTCAGGCCGTGGAGGGGCTCAATGCCACCCGCTCCATGATCCTAAAAAACATTACCATGGATGCTGCCGATCAAATCGCATCCTGGGCAGAACAGTTTGCAGCGTGGGCTACTTTGCTTGAGCCTGAAGAAGAGGAAGGCGAAGCCGCCGGTGGGGGTGAAGGTGAGGGCGGTGGCCAAAAGGAACAGGATCTTACCGAACAGCTCATGGCCCTTCTCAGAATGCGTGAAAGTGAACTCAATCTGCGCATGCGAACCCGCCTCCTTGACCGGCCCTCCCAAAAGGATGATTCCAAGGTCACAGCGACCGGCGATCTTTCAACGCAACAATATCAGCTTCAAGAATCCCTACAGGAAATACAGGATGCTATCCCATTGCCATTCATGGACCCCGTATTCGAGGAAATCCGAGGACACATGGGTAACGCAGCCGATGGTCTTGCAAGAGGGAATACCGGCAAGGACGTGGTGGAGGCCGAAACGCAATCCATCAACACCTTGACCGATGCCATCAACCTGCTCAATGAGCAGGCACAGAAGAACGATCCTTCATCCTCGGCCAGCCAGTCCATGTCATTCATGATGCAGATGATGATGGCGAGTCAATCCATGGGGCAACAGCCAAATAGCCAGCAAGATGGTGGGAACACTTCAGGAGGCGACACCAATCGGCAACCAGGAGAAACTTCAGGCAACGACCAAGGCGATGCACCGGAATCACGCACGGTTTCCAAGGGGAGTGGTCAGGCATTCAACCTTCCGGCGGAGTTTCGTCAATCCTTCGAGCTCTACTTCCAGCAACTGGAACAACTCCCCTCTCCCCAAAACACCGTATCAGGGGCCACACCGTGAAGAGTCCTTATACCACTCCATCCAAATTTGCAGCGGTTTACCTCATGCTCACCCTCTTGAGCATTGGCCTGCAGGCACAGCAACTGTTCACCGATCAATTCGATCTGGCTGCCTCAGAGGTGGATCGACTCTACGTCAAAGGCTTGCAATTCCTGGCAGCCTCACAAAGCGACCAGGGAAACTGGTCAGATCGGCCCTATGGGATGGAACCGGGTGTGGTCGGCCTGGCGTTGGTCAGTTTGCTAGCTCATGGAGATGATCCCAATCATGGTCCCTATGCAATCACCATCAAACGAAGTCTCGATTTCATCCTCTCCGAACAAAATCAGCAAACTGGCTACATCGGTAGGACCATGTACAATCACGGATTCGCCACCCTATCGCTGGCCGAAGCCTATGGAGCTGTCATGGATGAACGTATTGGCCCGGCCCTCAAACGCGCTATTGGGCTGATCCTTGAATCACAGAGTCAAAACCCAAGTCATGCATGGCGCTACTCCCCTGAGAGTCAAGATGCCGATACCACCGTCAGCGGCGCGCAAATGGTTTCTTTGTTTGCCGCTAGGAATGCTGGGCTCTCAGTACCCCAGGAAGCGATCGAACAGGGCATTGAATATTTTCTATCATGCCAAACCAAAGATGGAGGTTTTGGCTATACTTCGGCATCGGGAGCCAACAGTCCCAGAACCGCCATTGGTTGCCTCGTCTTGGCTCTGGCAAAGCGCAAGGACACACCCGCCTTCCAGTCGGCCTTCGGTTATCTTAAGAAAGCCAGTCAATCGAATAATTATTACCATTATTATCTCTACTACGGAGCCCAGGCCTTCTTCCATGCCTCCCCGGAAGAATGGAACCGGTGGAATCAGGAAAATATCACCGCCCTCAAACAATCCCAAAATCCTGATGGTAGCTGGGATGGTCAGTTCGGCACCACTTTCAGCACGGCAGCTTCACTCCTTTCCATGGCACTCAACTATCGTTTTCTGCCCATTTATGAGCGTTGATGTTGCCAACAAAACCCTATCAAGGATCTTGAATTGGCAGCGCTGCTTACTCAGTGGCACCATTGCCTCCTGCTTGAGCATGTTCGCTCAAGAATCCATCCCAGACAACCCAGGTGAGGCTATCACTGAAATGATCGAGTTGATGGACGGGTCTACGCTCCATGGGTTCACCAGAGGTCTCAGTGGGGACCAGGGATTAACCTGGCAACATCCACTTGCAAGCAATGAGGTTACTTTCGATCTTACCAACCTCTCCCGACTAAGACTCAACACGATGGGCTTGGTTCGACAGGAACGGCAACCGGACTGCCGTTTCGAATTCAGTAATGGCGACTTGATCTATGGCAACCTTCTGGCCCTTGGAGAAGAAAGCGTGGAACTGGAGACCTGGTTTGGAGGTCAACTCAACACACATCGCAGTGCTCTCCGTCGTATCGCTTTTCTCAAGACAGGTTATAAAGTGATTTACGAAGGCCCCAACAACCTCACCGAATGGGAGCTAGGTGCTGGGCAGAACGGCTGGAGCTATCAAGACGTATCGCTTAAAATCAAAAGTCGTGGCGTCATCGGACGTGATTTCGGACTCAAGGACTCGGTCAACCTCAGTTTTGACCTGAAATGGGAACAACCCTACCAGCTGAGCGTGACGCTCTTTACTGATACCTACAATCGATTTGACTACCGACAGGGGTCTTACATCTTTTTCCTGAGCCCACAATTTGTCTCTTTTCAACGGGTTCAGCCGGGCACCGGAGTCCTCACCCTGGGACAATCTCGCATTGAATCTCTCAATGGTCGTAGTGAAGCCCGCTTCAGTATCCGAGCTCATCGAGAAAGCTCACGGTTCGTGGTCTATATCAACGATGAACCCATTGGGAATTTCCGAGACAACCGAGGTTTTGTGGCCGAAGGCAGTGGTATTTCCTTCTCATCTCAACTCAGTAGCTCGTCCTTTGCCCTCAGCAACCTTTTGGTCACAGAATGGGATGGAAGCGATGAGGAACAAGAGGAGGATCTAGTGCTTGGAGAGCGAGATGTCCTCTCCCTGGTCAATCAAGACCGCCCAAAGGGTCGTGTGGTTTCTATCCGCGATCAATCCATTGAGTTCCTACTGCGAGAAGAAAGAGCCATTCGGTTGCCCATGGAAAGGGTCAAGCAAATCCAGTTTAACCAGACGGATCAGACTACTCATCAAACGGAAACGCACCCTTCCCGGGTCAGGGCCCATTTTGCAGGAGGCGGCAGCCTATCCTTTGATCTCCTTTCCCTTGAAGAGGATTGGCTCAATGGAAAAAGCAGTACTTTTGGTCCTCTCTCATTCCGGAGCGATTCAATCCGGCAGATAGAATTCAATCTGAATCACCAATCACTTCACAAAGATGATGCAGCCGATGCAATCTGGATTCTGGAAGACAACCCTTAATTTGGTCCATTTCCTGTTCCTGTCTTCGCTTGTCGCTCTCAGTCAGGAATCGAGTCAACCGGACACCGATAGCCTTGGGTTGGTAGCCGATCCCCTGCCCTCAGAACCTGTCATCCGTCCCATCACGGTCGATACCATCCATTTAAGCAATGGCGATCAACTCTCAGGAAATCTGGTTCAATTTGACTTCCCCGGAATCACACTGTGGGATAGGAAGGACATCCAGACCCCTTTTGCCTTTGATTCATCGGCTATTGAGGAAATCCGACTTGGAGACCGCCCCGCTCAACAAAGCGCATGGGTACCTTCGATCACCTTGCGCATGAGTAACGGTGACCAGGTTTCTGGACGACTGGAGCATCTGTCGGAAACCACCCTGCAGCTAGCGACCCATTACGGCAAGAATCTGAGTCTCCCTGCTGATCAAATCCAGTGGGCAGTCATGCATCATGACGATCAAGGCATCCTCTATGCCGGCCCGACGGGGCTGCAGGGATGGACCATGGGTGAGGTGAATACAGCTCAGCTGGAAGGAGGTCAATGGGCATATCGTAACGGGGCCTTCTACGCCACCAAGGCTGCTTCGATAGCCCGCATGATCGGTATGCCAGATCGAATGCAGATGGAATTTGACCTTGAGTGGAAAGGCTCCCTGAACATTGCCGTCGCCCTTTACACAGACTACTTACAGCCAGTCAGCCTAGCCGAAAAGGATTCGGAACCAGATTTCGGCGGCTTTTACAGTCTTCAGTTGACCAGCTATGCGGTGAATGTCCTGATGGTCAAACAAAAGGAACCCCTCCAATACCTGGGGATGACCCAAACACCCGTGTTCCGCCAGGGGCAAAGGGCTCATGTTGATGTCCGCACCAACAAGGCCGACCACAGCATCAGTCTCTTGGTCAATGGGATTCTGATTAAACGCTGGGTCGACCAAGGTGGTTTCGCAGGAGAGGGCAATGGCATCAGGTTAGTGCATCAGGGACAGGGTTCGGTAAGACTTAGCAATCTTAAGCTCAAGCCTTGGGATGGCCGATTTGAGTCGCCACCTACCAATCGCGTTCAATCCAAAACAGACCTGTTAACCCTTCGTAATGGGGACAAGCTGGTGGGCCGAGTGAGCCAGGCTACCCAATCAGCTGTTGAGTTCATGATAGGCGAAACGGCTACGCAGACTCCGTGGGAGCGGGTTGAAAAAATCGAGTGGGGTGGTGTGAGTGATACTTTGAGGCCCCTGAAGCAGGGTGAGGCCAGAGCACATCTGTTAGGGGGGGATCAATTGACTATCAATCTGCAACGAATCCAAGGGCATCAGCTACACTTCACCAGCCCATTTTATGGGGAATCAGCCCTGGAAATTAGATGTTTTGAGCGATTGGATTTCAAAGAACAGCCCAATATTGCCCCCCAAACAACCAACGCCCCCAAACCGTGATGGCACCAGAAGGATCTTTCACTCAGCGTCTAGAGGGTCTGCAAGAACGCCTGATCCAGGCCTGCGATCGGGTTGGACGTGACCCCAAGGAGGTGACCCTGTTAGCCGTTAGCAAGGGGCACAGCATGCAGGCTATTGAGGAAGCATCCCAATGCGGCCTCAATTGTTTCGGTGAAAACAAGATCCAGGAGGCGAAGCTCAAGATCAGTCAGGCAGCCCCTCATTTCCAGTGGCATTTTATTGGGCACTTGCAAACCAACAAGAGCCGAGATGCTGTGCGCCTTTTCCACCTGATTCACGGCGTCGATTCGATCAAGCTGGCTGAATCGCTTCAGGAACAATGCGCCAAACAGGCAAGGACAGCGCGAGTCTTACTCGAAGTCAACATCTCAGGTGAAGCGACAAAGCACGGATTCACACCCAACCAGATCAAGGATGAGCTTGAGGCAATCAACGCGCTGGATCGCCTGGAAATTCATGGATTCATGACCATGGCCCCTTGGACTCCTGAACCTGAAAAAACGCGACCTGTCTTTCAGGCAATGCAACGTTTGCGAAGGGATTGTGAAGACCTGATGGGGGTCCCCTTCCCGATCATGAGTATGGGTATGAGCAACGATTTCGAGGTCGCTGTAGAAGAAGGATCGACTCTAATACGACTAGGCACTGCTTTATTTGGCAAGCGATCATACGCTACTAGCAGGAAAGACTCGGGCGCATGAAGGCAGCGGTGCTGCATCAAATAGGGCAACCCCTTGTTCTGGAGACAAGTCATGAGTCTGAGATCCCCCACGGCGAAGTCCAGATTCGGTTGAAGGCAGCCGCGCTCAATCGTCGTGATTTTTGGATCACCCAAGGACTCTATCCCAAGATCAAGCTACCGGCGATCCTTGGATCGGATGGAGCAGGTGTGGTCACTGCCCTGGGCGCAGGGGTCGACCCGTCTTGGTTGAACCAAGAAGTCATGCTTTATCCAGGGTTGCATTGGGGGGATGATCCCAGAGTACAATCCTCGAACTTTCAGGTCCTTGGCATGCCCAGGCCAGGCACCCTGGCAACCCATACGTGTGTGCCCGTTTCCTGCCTCTATCCCAAACCCAAAGCATGGACTTTCCAGGAAGCCGCGGCCCTTCCCTTGGCGGGCGTTACGGCGTGGCGGGGGCTCTTCACACAGGGTCATCTCATCCCAGGGCAAACCCTTTGGATTACCGGTATCGGTGGTGGCGTGGCCCTGCTAGCAATGCAATGGGCGCTGGCTGCAGGCGCCAGAGTCTGGGTGACCAGCGGTTCCCATTCAAAACTCCAGCAAGCCATATCAATGGGAGCACAAGGCGGTGTCATCTACGGACAGGAGGCTTGGGCCTGCGATTTATCCGACCAGAGTGGCCCGCCCGATCTGATTCTAGATGGCTCAGGAGGCAAGGATCATGACCCCATGCTGGAAGCACTGAAACCTGGAGGGCGCTTGGTTCAGTATGGCGCCACCACGGGCTCACCTCGGTCCTTGAACTTGTTTAAATTATTCTGGAAGCAAATTACCTTGCAGGGCTCTACCATGGGATCCCGAGAGGAGTTTGAATCCATGATGCAGTTTGCTTGCCTACACCAGATCAGGCCAGTCATTGATTCGACTTGGTCCTTGGAGGACTGCCAAGCCGCTATCAATCATCTGGCAAATGGCCACCAATTTGGCAAGGTGATGGTTCAGTGCGCATGACACCTCTGAAGAGCCAGCCTCCTGGCCTGCTCTGCTGGGTTTGAGCTGAGCAAGACGCAATGCGTGCTCAGATTCGCCCTGGCAAGCCACACGGGATCCTGCTTTAGAACAGCCCGTTACCAAGATGATGGATGGAGTGGTGAATCAACCTCGAAACCGATTTGGACTGTCCCGGGCCTCGGAGTTCGAACTTCATGGACATGCCCCATGTTGGCTGAATTTGGGGAATTTCTACCCATACGCTGCGCCCATCACTCAACAAACTCACTGATTGCACCTCCAATGGGCGCTGATTGTAATGTTTGGAACCATAGTTGGCCGTACGCTTTAAATCCCACACTTCAACCTCTACTCGCTCAGTGTGCTCGATGAAATCGGCGTCCAGTGGATCACTGAAGGTGATTCGCATCCCGCTTTGGGTGGCTTCCATTGAGATTGGCACATGGGCTGGTTTTCCGGTGTATCGCACACGGTAAAACCCACCGGCCTGCTGTTGGTTTCCAGCCCAAGCAAACATGCCCGCAGTATAAAGTTGTCCGTTCACGGGATGGAAGCGGCCCCGCATCAGACCCGTAGGAAAAGCTTCCATGGGGAGTTCGCACATGCCCCCTTGAGCCTGTCCTTGGACCAATTCGTGCGGCACAGTGTAGATTTTCCCATACCCGTAGGACAAATTGAGCAGGACTCCGTTCAAGGGTCCCCATTTTGCATCTGGCCCCACCCAGAGTAATTCAGCTGGTGATCGGTCGAAGGCATTGGTGATCCAACAGAGCGGTTGTTCCATCGCAGCATTGGAAGAATCACTCACGTTGTGATAGCCAAACATGTTTCCATAGAATCCTCCTTCTCGCACATAATTGATACGGTTTTTCGGATTCCAGTGGCCTTCCTGATCGGTCACGATCCAAGATCCATCCGGGTTGAGACACACGCCATTGGCAGCCCGAAACCCATTAGCGACAATGTCAGTCCGAGCTCCATCAGCAGTCACACGCAACAAGGTACCATGATGCGGCACCAGGGCGGTTTTGGCATGCCTAGCCGATTTGGCGTAGTAAAAATCCCCCTTGGAGTCTACCTGAAGCCCCATCGCAAACTCATGGAAATGCTCGGTAACCTGGGCATCATTGTTGAAACTTTCCACGTAATCGATTTCATCATCTCCATTGAAGTCGTGCAGCCTCGCAATTTGATCGCGGCACGTGACGTAAATCGTTCCCTGATGCATTTTTAATCCGAGCGGCTGAAACAGGCCTGAACAGATCCTCCGCCACTTCAACGCCGAAGATTCGAGCCCTACCCCATCGACAAGCCAAACATCTCCCATCCACGTGCAAACCGCGGCTCGACCAGGATGATTGGGGTCAAAATCAAAACCTCCTAGGCGCATCCAAGATTCCCATGGATTGGCTGATGCATCAGGTAGCTGAAGGACGTCGACCGCGAAAGCATCCATCTCATGGCCCCTTTCCACTTGAGTTGTGATCACTTTTTGCCCGAAACGAGGCGCCCCCCCTCCTGTGAGTTGAGCAAAGTCAACCGCCCTGACCCCTTCAGCCAGCCCTCTTAGAGAAGGCTCATCTAGTCGGGAGACCAGCAAGTGCCACTGTCTTTCATTCTGAGAAGGCTCCACGACCATCTCGACAAAACCCTGACGACGTCGCAGACCTACCGTGTGATGGCCCTGGATCCATACCGCCAGATCAGGTCGATCAGGTGCCACCCGAGCCACAAGTTGCCGATTGGCCGAAGACAGCTCAAAACTTCTTACAAAAACCGGAGCATCGCCGTAATCCAAGACACTGGGATGCTCCAAAAAATTGTTTTCGCCCACCGTGTACTGCACCACCACCTTTTCTCCGTGATAGTAAAGGCCTTTGTAGTGCACCCAATCACGAGGCAATGGGCCAAAGCGACGCCCATCTCGCCCCGTGATTCGCTCATCCTCCCAGCTTTGCTTTTCGGGGTGCTGCCATGCTGGGGCATCTGGCATTTCAAAAGCGACATCTCCAGAAATGGAAGTATGGGTCCCGTGAGACCCATCAAAGGCAATGCCTCGCCAGTCCACGAAGGAGTCCCCGGTGTAGGCAGCCGCCACACGCATGGTATCTTCGTCGTAGACCATCCATGCCTGCCCCTTGGAAACACCCCCTTGACCAGGATCCAGACGGACATTGATGCCTTTTTGGGCAATGTTCCAATCAGATGTTTTTTTGGCATCGTTGACTTGGTAGGTCCACATCAAGGCAGGGCCAAAATCCATTTTCTGATATTGAGGTAGATCCGAAGTCTCTTGCACCGACCGTGGCTCTTGAAGCCTCAAGGGTCTGGGCAAGGATGCAAGATAAGCCGGGCTGATTTCATAATACTCCATGGGATTATGCGGACGCACCAAGGCTTCACGGATATACTGAATCACGGCATATTTTTGTCGGGGGGTGTATTGCCCCTGAGGAACCATCATCCCATAGCCATGAGTCAAGGTCTGATACATCGCATAAGGATCATGACCATTGCGAAACTGACCCTCATGGAACTTCAGCGCTGTGGGGAGAAAACCAGCTTGTTGGGCCGTTCCATGGCAAGTCACGCATAGGCCTTGGTAAATTTCTTGCCCCTCGTTGAAAGTGGATTGGTCCCAGCCCGAAATGAGTGTGGCGTGATCCACCTCACTCAGAGGCTGGACCCATGCTTTGATCACATCAACCTTGCCTTCCAAGCGAGGAACGACTCCGAAACCTGCTACGCCCTCTCCCTCAAAGGTCTCCTGCGGCATCATTCCCTGCCATAATAAGTTAGGGGGATTCAGGGGCTCTTGACCGGATCCCATCCAGGCGGTTAAGGCATCATCTAAAAGTCCATCCTTCCAAAAACGCACTTCCTGAATCGATCCATTTTGCCAATCCATCCCGAAATCAGAGGCAGATCGGCCAATCTTAAATCGATGAAGTGGCTCATCCTTGGCTGTCAATCCTTCTCCAAATGCCACCTGTTCCCCATCCAAAAACAAACGAGCATTCCCATCGCGCACCTGGATGACAGCGTGATGGGGTTGGCCATCATTAACTTGAGCGGCTGAATTCATGGCCCCTAGCCAACCGATGTCATAAACCAATCGTCCATCACGGATGAAAAGAGCCTTGGCATTAGGAGCCCATTTAGCATCGGTCGCACTCTTGGAAATCAGGGTGCCTTCGCCCTTGGTCTGAAAGCGCACCGACGCGGTGTAGGATGCATCCATGCGAAAAATATTTTGGGCGTCTTCCAGGGTGGACTCATATCGATTCGATTCCTTTGCAGGCAAGGCAAGGCTGAGCATCTCACGACCGTCCATGGAAGCAACCAATCGACCCTCTTTTTCAGGTAGGTGCTCGTGCTCAACGGCTAGGACATGATTACCGCTCAGCAATCGAAGGGAAACCTCGGACCCAAGGTGCAAGCGTGCTTCCTCAGTCGCAGGCAATTGATAGTGCAGAAAAAGTCGGAAATTGGCTCGAGCCGGCTCACTTCCCGAATCAGGGGACTTGAAAACAGGCACCATCAGCGCGTCCAATCGCTTGGATGGGGGATAGCCATTGGTCTGAGCCTCGAGTGCTTTGCTTGCGAGGAGGCTCATGAGTATCCAGCATGGCCATGCCAGACTCGAGAAGCCACGCGTGATCCCATCCAAAGAAGGTAAGTAGGTAGCTTGAGCGGCGTATTTGGAGATGACGTCGTTTTGGATCATGTATCAATGGGTTAGGCTTTTCCTGCACTAACGGCCAGGAATGGCGTTTATTGTTAAAAAAGTATTTCTAGTGAGCGACTCACAGATCCCTGGGGGTGTGGCGCAGTGTGAGCATCAGACACCCTGCCAAGGCCAGCGAAAGACCCAGGTAAACCCATCCCAGAGTGTAGCCACCACTAGTTTCCTTAAGCCAGCCGATGCAATAGGGTCCCACAAAACCCCCTATATTGCCGAATGAATTGATCATGCCAATGGCTCCGGCTGCAGCCGATCCAGTCAGAAAAGTTGTGGGATAGGACCACCATACCCCAAAGGGGGCGTAAACCCCCACTGCAGCCATGCATAGCATCAGGTAACTCAACCAGGGATTGTCAAAGGACGTGCCCAGCAAAAGACCCACAGCTCCTATGAAGAGCCCTATCGCACCATGAAATCGTTTTTCCCCAGTCACCGAGGATCGGTGTCCGATCCAAAGCATGAACCCCAGGGAAAGACACATGGGAGGAACAACCATCCATCCCAATGCCAAATCAGACCAACCACTGAGGGCCTTTAGCACAGATGGCATCCAGTATCCAAAGCCCCAAAAACCGGTGATCCAAAGAAAATAAATCAGGCATAATTTCAGCACTTTAGGATCACATAAGGCCTGCATCACGGTGTAGTGCCTTGTCTCTAACTTGGCATGGCACTCGCGCTTGTATTGATCCAGCAACCACTTTTTCTCATCAGCGTTGAGAAAGGTGGCCTGAGCAGGATCATCGCAAAACCACCTAAGCAATATCACGGCGAAAATTAAGGCAGGAAGCGCCTCCAGCAGGAAGAGCGTCTGCCAGCCCTCCAATCCGGGCAACTGAAAGCCCAGGACCCAGCCTGCCAATGGGGCTCCAATGATGTTCGAGACCTGCAGGGAGGCAAGTAGCAGCGCGATGGCTCGAGGCCGATCCCCAGCCCCAAACCAGCGTGGGATGCATGAGGCATAGAGGACGGGATAAAGACTTGCCTCGGCAAGCCCAAGGGCAAAGCGCAGCAGGTAGAATTCCCAGACTTGGGTCATGAATGCCATCAATCCAGAAACCAAGCCCCAACTAAACATGATACGCGCCAACCATTTTCGAGGGCTCGTGCGCTCAGCTATGAGTGCTCCTGGTATTTCAAAGAGGACATACCCTAGAAAAAAGATACCTGCCCCAAGCCCAAACACCTCATCTGAAAACTGCAGATCTTGATTCATGGTCAGCTTGGCGTAGGCCAAATTGACCCGATCAAGGTAGGCGATGACAGAAGTGATGAATAAAGGAGGCAATACGTGCAGGTAGGCTTTCCGACGCGCGCTCTGGGCAGCAGCTAAGTCTTCTGGCTGGGGCAAGGTCATGGAAGCAATTGGCAAAAAGAGGGTTTGTGTAGCCCAATATTAGCAGAACAATGAAATATTTTGGCATTGAAGCCAACCCGAATTCGGTAAAATATCTTGCTTGTGAATAGCCCTTCCAAACGTTCGATCCAGTCATGCCAGATGGTCCCTTTCTGGATGGTGACATGGTGCCTGTGCTCTCTTGCGCCATACGCATGGGGGGCTCAATGGTCGTCGCTTTTCAATGGTGAAAACCTAGATGGCTGGATCAAGCGAGGAGGCAACGCAACCTATGAGGTTTCGGAGCAAACCATCATCGGGACAACACGTCAGGGGGGAGCTAACACCTTCCTTTGTACCGATCGCGACTATGGGGACTTCATTCTGGAGCTAGAATACCTCGTGGACCCGGCCATGAATTCAGGCATCCAAATACGAAGCCTGAGCGACCCTGACTACAACCGAGGCGTGGTGCATGGCTACCAGGTGGAAATTGATCCAAGCAAGCGTGCCTGGTCTGGCGGCATCTATGACGAAAGTCGTCGTGGCTGGCTTTTCCCTTTGAAGGATCTCCCTCAGGCACAAGCTGCCTTCCGACAAAACCAATGGAATCACTACCGGGTTGAGGCCATCGGCGATTCTATCCGCACTTGGGTCAACGGGGTCCCTGCTGCGGATTTGCGGGATTCACTGAACGTATCCGGATTCATTGCTCTTCAAGTTCACGGTACCAATCGTGAGGAACCCATGCAGATCAAGTGGCGCAACATCCGCATCCAGGATCTGGGTGAACACCAATGGAAGCCTTTGTTCAACGGCAAAGATCTAAGCGGATGGCATACTCTTCCAGGAGGCACGTGGGAGGTTATCGATGGGACAATCCAAGGGACCAGCCCAGCCAGTGAACCACGGCACGGACTTTTGGTATCCGACCAAACCTATGGCGATTTCACTGTCCGCGCTTCCTTCAAGGTAACCCGTGGAGACAGTGGCTTTTATTTTCGTTCTGAAAAATCTGGGGATGGGGTTGGCGTGCACGGATTCCAGGTTGAAGTGGATACTTCCTACGAAACCGGGGGGCTTTACGAAACCGGGGGTCGTGCGTGGGTGATTGAACACCCAGCCGACAAAAAGACACCCTGGTATCGAAAAGGCGAATGGAATCAGCTGACGGTCTCGGCTCATGGCCAGCGCATTACCGTGCACATAAACGGGCATCAGACTGCTTCCCTGGAAAAGGATCCTGGTCGCTTGGCTGGCCATCTTGCACTTCAGCTTCACGGAGGGCAGGACATGCATGTGGCTTACCGCGACATCGAAATCCTGGCCCACCCCTGACCCTGTTTTGACTTTAGGATGTTGGCAATCTAAGTTGCGCTCATATGGAACACTTGCACGCTCCATGGCGCATTGATTACATTCTGGCGCCTAAAGAACCCAAAGGCGAAGATTCCCTGTTCACCCAGATCGCTCAATCCTCCGACGACGAGGCCAATCTGGTCCTGTGGCGAGGTCAGTCATGCTATGTGGTCATGAACCGCTACCCCTACAGCGGAGGGCATCTCATGGTGGTCCCCTACCGTCAGGTTGCCAACCTGGATGACCTCGACCAACAGGAACTAAGCGCCCTGATGGAAGCCACCCAAAACTCTATCAGAGTGTTGAGACATATCATGAAGCCAAGTGGCTTCAATATCGGCATGAACCTGGGGGCCGTTGCGGGTGCCGGCATCCAGGAGCATCTCCACATGCATATTGTGCCTCGCTGGGAGGGGGATACTAATTTCATGCCAGTTATCGGCGCCACAGCCGTCCTCCCAGAGGCTCTGGAAGCCCTGGCTGAGAAACTGCGTGCGGCCTTTCGAGGCAGTGAACCGATTCAGGAAGCATGAAACTGACCACACCTTGCATGCAGGCAACCATTGATCGATCTCGGCCTAGCTTTCATTAAATTGTCTTTTCCTCATGGCAACTGAAACACTGCATTACGAAAATGCCCATCAGGCTCAATTACTTTTTGCCAATGACGCGCGCAATCTGAAGCTGCTGGAAACTGAACTGGGGGTTAAAGCTATCACGCGCGATGGCTGGATAAAGCTCGAGGGTGACTTCGACAAAGTCGAACAGGCCAAAGAGCTTTTCATGACTCTGGAGAAAGCACTTAAGGCTGGCACTGCCATCCGCATGCGTGAGTTCAATCAATCCCTGGAAATCATCAAGCAGCATGGAGCCGGTGCCCTCAAACGATTGTATGAGGAGCGTATTCAACCCTCGAGCCGCAAGCCTCCTATTCATCCAAGGACCGCGGGCCAGAAAGAATACATCGAAGCAATACGTAAGCATGATGTGACCTTTGGTATCGGGCCAGCTGGAACAGGCAAAACTTACCTTGCGATGGCCATGGCAGCTCAGGCACTCAAAACCGGTGCGGTCAGCCGAATCATCCTCACTCGCCCAGCGGTGGAAGCCGGGGAGGCACTCGGGTTCCTCCCTGGCGATCTCCATGAAAAACTCGATCCTTATTTGAGACCCCTGCAAGATGCTCTGTTGGACATGCTCCCTGCAGAAGAAATTGAAAAGTATCGTGATCGAGGGATTATCGAGATTGCCCCCCTTGCTTACATGCGTGGGCGCACCCTGAATTATGCCTTCATTATTCTTGATGAGGCCCAAAATGCCACCACCGAACAAATGTTCATGTTTCTCACTCGACTTGGGATGAATTCTCGGGCCGTCATCACGGGCGATCCTACTCAAATAGACCTACCAAAGCATAAACCCTCAGGCCTCCTTGAAGCGAGAAAGGCCTTACAGGGAATTGATGACATAGCGATTATCGAATTTCAGAGAAAAGATGTCATTCGCCATCGGCTGGTTCAGAAAATTGTGGCTGCCTATGAGGACCATCGTCAACAGCAGGCTAGGTAGGCTACAGCACAAGCACTCATTTCCATGGCCTCAAGCATGCATCTGATCGAGGTTCGAAATCGCCAAAGAAAGTGGGCTGTCGATTTGGCAATCAGTCGTGCCGCTGCCTCCTGGGCTGCCGCTGAGATCCTGCATGAACGTGACTGTGAACTGTCTATTCAATTTCTCGCCTCTTCTCGCATGGCCCATATCAACCATCAA
>Ga0181577_10000528_pt1 | contig 30900 bp, 24 predicted proteins | sample 101ome_21_FD_132468 | JGI IMG/M metagenome (GOLD analysis project Ga0181577, IMG submission 132468) | Coastal salt marsh microbial communities from the Groves Creek Marsh, Skidaway Island, Georgia - 101413BT metaG (megahit assembly) | ecosystem: Environmental > Aquatic > Marine > Intertidal...
GAACTTATCTCAAATGCTTCCGATGCTATCGATAAGCTTCGATTCTTAAGTCTTGAGACCCCCGACCTTCTCGGAGACGACGCGACGTTTGAAATTCGCATTTCGGCGGACAAAGATGCTAAGACAGTGACCATTGCCGACAACGGCATCGGAATGTCGCGCCAAGAGGTGATAGAGAATCTAGGAACCATCGCTAAGTCCGGGACGGCACAATTTCTGACCAATTTGACCGGAGATCAAAAGAAGGATTCTCAATTGATCGGTCAGTTTGGTGTCGGATTCTATGCGTCATTCATTGTGGCGGGCCGGGTCGTTGTCGAAACTCGCCGGGCTGGTGAAGGAGAATCAGACGGCTGTCGTTGGACGTCCGCAGGGGAAGCAGATTTTGAGGTCGAAACCATCACGCGCGCCGCTCGAGGGACCACGATCACCTTACATCTGAATGATGATTGCGAGGAGTTTCTCGAATCCTATCGTTTGCAGGCCATTGTCAGAAAATATGCGGATCACGTCAGCGTGCCGGTCCTGATGCAGTCCAGCAAGCCCAATGAGGAGGACAGCGAGACGGATGGAGCGGAAGATGCGTTTGAGGTCATTAATAAAGCCACAGCCCTCTGGACTCGTTCGCGAGCGGACGTCGCTGACGAGGAGTACCAGGAGTTTTACAAGCACATTGCGCACGACTTTCAGGATGCGTTGACTTGGTCTCACAACAAGGTGGAAGGCAAGCTGGAGTACACCAGCTTGATGTACATCCCAGCTAAAGCGCCCTTCGATCTATGGAATAGAGAATCGCCCAGGGGTTTGAAGCTGTATGTTCAACGGGTTTTCATCATGGATGAAGCTGAGCAGTTTTTGCCGCTTTACCTAAGATTCGTGAAAGGGGTGGTTGATTCCAACGATTTAAGCCTCAACGTTTCGAGAGAGATCCTGCAAAAAGACCCAGCGATCGAATCGATGCGCTCGGCGCTGACCAAACGGGTGTTGGACAGTTTGGAAAAACTCGCTAAGTCTGACCCCGAAAAATATCAGCAATTCTGGGAAGAATTTGGACAAGTTTTAAAAGAAGGGCCAGCTGAGGATTTTGCCAATAAAGAAAAAATCGCCGGATTGCTTCGCTTCTCCACCTCAACCAGCGGCTCTGAAACTCAGAACCAGTCGTTGGCTAGTTACGTCGAGCGAATGAAGTCGGACCAAACAAAAATCTATTATGTGGCCGCAGACAGTTACCAGACGGCAAAGAGTTCGCCGCATTTAGAAATTTTTAGAAAGCGTGGAATTGAAGTCGTGCTGTTGTTCGATCGCATCGATGAATGGCTGGTCAGTCATCTGGCAGAATTTGATGGCAAGTCGCTTCAAGATGTTGCTCGGGGTTCGCTGGATTTGGATGGCGAATCAGATGAAACCGAGGATAAAAAGAAAGAGCCGGCTGCCGAACACACCGAGTTGCTTAAGCGGTTAGAGAAGACCTTCGGCGATGATGTCGAGTCCGTCTGCGTGAGTCAGAGGCTGACCGAATCGCCTTCGTGCCTTGTAGTGACCGAAGATGACATGGGTATGCAAATGCGCCGCATTCTGGAACAGGCAGGTCAAGCTGTGCCAGAGTCCAAGCGTATTTTTGAAATCAATGTGGATCATCCGTTAGTGAAGCGTTTAGCACTTGAGGGTGATGAGGGTCGATTCGATCGCTTGGCAAGGGTCTTATTTGATCAAGCGCTATTGGCCGAGGGCAGTCAATTGAATGATCCGGCGAGTTTTGTTAAGAATTTGAATGAATTCTTGCTGGAGGTCGCAGGCGACTAAGGCGCTTGCGGTATGCGATGGCCCCAAAGCCTGTTGTAGTGATGCGCCATGGTGAGGCTGAGCCCTGGGCAGGCAACGACGCTGAACGTCGACTGACGAAAGAGGGACGTGCCCAGGCTGAAGCGGTGAGCGCGTCCATCAGGCAATGGATGACACCGGATGTGATTTTTGCAAGCCCTTATGTGCGGGCAGAGGAAACGAGTCGAATTGTCTCGCAGGCATTTACCCCGTTCGTGCCGGTTGAGACGTTACCCATCCTAACGCCAGAGAGCGATCCGCGAGCGGTGAATCAGTGGTGCGATTCGCTAAGCCGGAGCGCGATCCTTGTCAGCCATATGCCGCTTATTGGTTATCTGTTGCAAATGCTCGCGGGGCACTCAGTGGCAGTGGGGACGGCCAATGCCTTTGGCCTGATACGCCGCGTGTCAGATGGTAAAGAGACCGCCCCTCGTTGGCGGCTCGCGTTGACCGCACGCCCTTTCGCTGACCCTGAGATTTTGGAGGCTGGCCGATGAGTGCACTGTGGGCGCGCTGGGCGGTCATCCTTCTGATGGCGTCATCGCTGGATTTGAGAGCCGATTTAGTCCACGCCCGATTGGTAGAGGCGCTGTCTGCGCAATCCGAAGAGTCCATCCGTGTCGTGCTGGGCAGCATTGAAAATCTGAGTACTGGCCTAGTGGCTGAGCGGGAACGCATTATCGAGGGCAAGCGTGAAGTGGCGCTCTATGAAGCCCCGCCTGCACTGAGTCACCAGTCGGTGTTCGATGAACTGCGTGAATCACGGCTTGCCTCGTTCTCCACGCAATTTGTATGTGAAGGTCGAGATTGCGGTAGCAGTGCAGATTGGGCGAACGGCATCTTTGGCTTTCGCTTGTTGTACGGGCCGGAGCAATATCAACACTATTGGGTTGGTTTAGATACCATCAGAGACGTTTGGCAGGTGATTTACGTAGGTCGCCGAGGCAACGGGAAAGTCTATTACCTGACGATGTCCATCCGCTCAAGGATGGCCGTGTTCGGCTCGGATTTTATAGATTATGCCGGCCTTAAACTCTGGCGCTTGCCGCTATCCGCATTTGAAGGTGCGAAAGGCAAGGTGGCTGAGCGGTTGCGAGCGCGCCTCGGTGCTGAGGAAAAGGTGACCCTGGTCGTTGCAGTGAGTGGACCGTCCAGGGGCGCAGACGACGAATCATTCGGCCTAAACCAATCCTTGCGTCGAGCCGAAGCGATCGCAGCAGACCTCCGGCCGTCTCTGCCAAGATCGGTGACGTTAGTGCCGCAAGGGCTGGGGATATTGTCGCCGGTACCTGAGCTGCCTGAAGCGCGAGTCGATATTTTCTGGTTCGACTAGTCGATCACCGACGCAGTTCAAGCAGAGATAAGAACTCCATACGGGTGCTTTGATCTCCTTGGAACTGACCGAGCATCATCGACGTCTTCATCATCGAATTTTGTTTTTCGACGCCTCGCATCATCATGCACATGTGTTGCGCCTCAATGATGACGCCAACGCCGGCCGCATTGGTCACCGTTTGAATGGCTTCGGCGATCTGCTTGGTGAGATTCTCTTGTATTTGCAGCCGCCTTGCATACATATCAACGATTCGTGCGACCTTGCTCAAACCTAGCACTCGGCCCGTCGGGAGATAAGCCACGTGGCATTTGCCGATGAAAGGCAGCAGGTGGTGCTCGCACATGGAGTAGAGTTCAATGTCTTGCACGATGATCATTTCGCTCGTGTCGGATTCAAACAAGGCGTCGTTGACCACCTCCGACAGGGATTCTTGATACCCCTTGGTCAGAAAAGCCATGGCACTGGCTGCCCGCTTGGGTGTGTCTATCAATCCGTCCCGGTCGGGGTTTTCCCCAAGTTGTTCGAGAATGCTTAAAAATGCTTTTTCCATGATGTTCCCAAGAAAAAATAAGGGAGTTCAGACGAAGGACACGTGGCTCGGCAATTGAGTTGAGTCGAGGTGTAGTTGATTCACCGGGTCTGAAACGAACTGGGCTATACTATCGCACTTTTAGAGCGCACTTTGCATGCCTGGCAACAGCTTTGGAGATTCTTTTCGCGTCACGACCTTTGGCGAGAGCCACGGGCCTGCGCTTGGTTGTGTCATCGATGGCTGTCCTCCAGGGTTGCCGCTGGCAGAAGCTGATCTTCAGGTTGATCTTGATCGAAGGAAACCTGGTACCAGTCGTTATGCAACCCAGCGACGAGAGTCTGATACGGTCAAAATATTGTCCGGCGTTTTTGAAGGGGTCACCACTGGAACGTCTATTGGTCTAGTGATCGAGAACGAAGACCAACGCTCGAAGGATTACTCCGAAATTAAGGACGTCTTTCGGCCCGCACACGCTGATTTCACCTACCACGCGAAATATGGCGTGAGGGACTATCGTGGAGGTGGTCGGTCATCTGCGCGTGAGACCGCGATGCGGGTTGCGGCCGGTGCGATTGCTAAGAAGTATCTTACACACCACCATGGAATTTCGGTCCGAGGGTATCTCGCGCAAATGGGGCCCATCAAGGTTCAGAAACTTGACTGGGACGTCATTGATCAGAACCCATTCTTCTGTCCGGATGCCGATCGGGTGGTCGAGATGGAGGCATTGATCGACCAGCTTCGACGAGATGGGGACTCGGTGGGGGCGCGAATCAATGTGGTTGCCCAAGGTGTGATGCCCGGGTTGGGTGAGCCGGTGTTCGACCGATTGGATGCCGACCTGGCAAAGGCCATGATGAGTATCAATGCGGTGAAGGGCGTTGAGCTGGGCGACGGCTTTCAAGTCGTAGAGCAAAGGGGCTCTTTCCATCGAGACGAAATTCGACCCGAGGGTTTCCTATCTAATCATGCAGGCGGTGTGTTGGGAGGGATCTCAACTGGGCAGGAGATCCAGGTGAGCTTGGCACTCAAGCCCACATCCAGCATCACCCAGCCTGGTCGAAGTGTGAATGAGCGGGGCGAGCCTGTGGATGTGGTGACCAAGGGCCGCCACGATCCCTGCGTGGGTGTGCGTGCGACGCCCATTGCTGAGGCAATGATGGCCTTGGTTTTGATCGATCATCTGCTTCGACTTCGCGGCCAAGTCAGTGAAATCGACAGACCCTGATTGAGGCCCGACCGTTTCGCTGTATCGCTAACAGTTGGCGAGCTGATGGCCTGCCGGTAAAATTCGGCCCCGTTGAAATCGATGGATCGTCGGACGTCGAGCATTGCTCAATGTCGTAGTCAGGTGTGAGCAAAAACGTAGAAGAGTATCGGACCATGAAAGAAGTCAATGTGGCCATTGTGGGCGCGACCGGCGCCGTTGGCGAGGTGATGTTGGAGATTCTTGCTGAAAGGCAATTCCCGGCGAAATCAGTCACTTTGCTGGCCAGCGAGCGTTCAGCAGGCACGCGTATCCCATTTAAGGACAAGAATCTGACGGTAAAGGATCTCGCAACTTACAATTTTTCGGAGACAGACATTGCGCTTTTTTCAGCAGGCGGTAGTGTGTCCGAGAAGTATGCTCCGGTGGCTGCCAGTCAGGGATGCGTGGTGATCGACAATACTTCGTTTTTTCGGCGCGATGTCGACATTCCGCTTATTGTTCCCGAGGTCAATTTGCACACACTGGGTGCCTTTCGGAATAAGAAGATCATTGCTAACCCCAATTGCTCGACCATTCAAATGGTGGTCGCATTGAAACCGATCTATGACGCAGTCGGAATCTCAAGGATCCACGTCTCGACCTATCAAGCGGTCTCTGGCTCCGGTAAGTCCGGGATTGAAGAGCTGGCGGGCCAGACTGCGAAATTGCTCAATGCTCAGGAGATTGAAAGCCGCGTTTATGGCAAGCAGATCGCGTTCAACGCGGTCCCCCACATCGACGATTTTCAAGACAATGGGTTTACAAAGGAAGAGATGAAGATGGTGTGGGAAACGCACCGCATCTTTGAAGATGAGTCGATCCAGGTTAGTCCGACCTGTGTTCGGATCCCAGTGTTCTTTGGGCACTCCGAGGCGGTTTATGTGGAAACCAAGTCGCCCTTGAGTGCCGCTGATGCCACAGCGCTGCTGAGTTGTGCCCCGGGGGTAGAGATTCTAGATACCCGAGCGCGAGGCGGCTACCCCACCGCGGTCACCGAAGCCGCCGGGGCAGACCCGGTGTTTGTAGGACGTATCCGAAACGACGTGTCAAATCCCCTCGGTCTACACCTGTGGGTTGTCTCCGATAACATCAGGAAGGGGGCGGCGCTCAACAGTATCCAAATTGCTGAATCACTCCTCAGTGAGTTATAACGAGGGTATTCGGATCGAATCCTTTTATTAGAGTGGTGTCGACGAGGGTGAGGTCTAGGGCAAACGGGCGAAAGAGAAGTCAATGTGCCCGATGTGAGCTCCGAGCAGATTAACAAGAGGGACGATGATGCAGAAACAGCCGGTGAGCAAGACGATGGTCCCAGCCCACTTGGGTATGATGGCGACACTTCTTTTATTCTCCCATTGGACACTTGGATTAGGGCTCGGGAATATCGAGGTTCAGTCAGCCTTGAGTCAACCGCTGCGAGCTGAGATCGAGTTGGTAAATGTTGGTGATTGGACTGCGAGCGATCTAAAAATCGCACTCGCCGAAACCAACGATTTCGAGCGTTTAGGTGTTGAGATGGCGCCCGGATTGTTTGATCTAGCATTTGAAACGGTCGACGGGAGAGGGGGCGCCTTCATCCGAGTTCGAAGCGAGGCGGCGATTTTGGAGCCGTTTCTCCATTTCGTTCTGGTTCTAGACTGGCCCGGCGGACGTTTGCTGAAAGAATATACGGTGCTCCTCGATTTGCCGAGAACCACTGAGGTGGTTGCACCCGTGAAGCGCGGCCAGGCGACGCGACAGAGTCTAGAGGCGATGGGGACTGATCGAGCCTCGGCTTTGCGCGGTGCTCGAACGGATACAGAGCAGATGACCACGCTAGGTGACACTTTGTGGGACATCGCGCTCGCCACTCGCCCAGATCGTTCGATCAGTATCCCTCAAATGATGTTGGCGATTCAGCAAGAGAATCCTGAGGCTTTCCTTGGTGGGAATATCAATCGATTGAAAGCTGGATACCGACTGCGCATTCCTGACTTGGCGGATGCCGCCCGACTAGCGGCCGAAGAGGCTGAGGCGGTCGTGGATGCTCAAAACAAGGCGCTCTTGGACCCACAACCTCAAAAAAAAACTTCGTCATCGTCTGAATCTATCGTAGGCACGACACTCCCCCAAGAAACGGAAGACACAACACCCCGTGATTCAAGTGGTGCGGAATTGCGACTTGTCGCTGACGAGACGTTTGAGAACGATCAATGGGTTAATCCCGAAGTTGCGTCACTCACCGACGCCTTGTCGCAAGCTGAAGTTGCTTTGGCAGCGTCGCTCAGTGAGCAGCAAGTGCTCAGCGATCGATTAACGGCGCTCGAATCAAATTTAGTGGCGTTGACATCGACCATCGAGGTCAAAGATCGCGCGCTGGCAAGTCTTCAGCAAGAGTTAATGACGCTCCGCAATCAAGCACCACCTCCCAGCCCCGGTTGGGCAAACCCCTTGGTGTTGGGATTGCTCCTGGTGGTCGTGATGCTGGTGGTTTTGATTCTTGTGCTCGCCAATCGGCTGCGCCAGCAAGCCCGGTGGGTAGAGGGATTGGCTGCCCGTCCCAATCAACCCGTTGAGACTTCAGAGAGCCAGTCGGCTGCCGAATCAAAACCGCAAGACGAGGTGACCCCATCCGCAGCCTTCAGGGTTCAGGATGCAGCGCCCGCGGCGAGTGATGAAGCGCCCGCGGCGAGTGATGAAGCGCCCGCGACGAGTGATGAAGCGTCCGGGGCGTGTGATGAATCGCCCGAGGTACATGATGAAGCATCTGCGGCGGGTGATGAGGCAGCTGCAGTGAGCGGCGAAAAAAAAGGCATAGGCGACATGACCGCGGAGGTGCCTGCAGATCTGAGCGAAGTCGAGCTTGACCTTGAACTCACTGATGATTTGGATCTCGGTGAAACGCTTGATCTTGATGAAATTGATGGAGCAGACGAGTCGATGAGCCATCCGCTTGATTTGGCCCGAGCTTATATTGAGATGGGGGATTCGACATCGGCCAAGACCGAATTGGCTAAAGTCATTGCAACGGGAAGTCCAGATGAAGTTCGGGAGGCGGAGCAACTCTTGGAACAGCTTCCTCACTGATCGGAATGACCCAACGAATCGCTCTAGGCGTCGCTTACGCAGGCACTGGCTTTCAGGGCTGGCAGCGACAAGCAAACGCGCGGACCGTCCAGGGAGAGCTCGAGACAGCACTCGCTCGAATCGCCGATCACTCAATCACCGTTAAGGCCGCCGGCAGAACAGACAGCGGAGTACATGCGTCTGGCCAGGTGGTGCATTTCGATACTATCTCCGAGCGGACAGACAAGGCTTGGGTGGAGGGAGTCAATCGATGGTTGCCCGACGATATGGCCGTGCGTTGGGTTGCGCGCCCGGGAGAGGACTTTGATGCTCGATTCTCAGCCGAATCGAGGCAGTATCGTTATCTTTTATTTTATGACCGAATGGTAAACCCCTTTTTAGAGCGGTTTGCGGTCCGAGAACACCGAGCACTTGATGTTTGTGCGATGCATGAGGCCGCCCAGCATTTGATTGGCGAACACGACTTCACGAGCTTTAGAGCAGCGCAGTGTCAGTCTAATTCGCCTGTTCGAGAATTGCGGTCGATTCAAGTTACAGAGTCGGCAGGTCTCGTTATTGTAACGGTTACCGCGAATGCTTTTTTGTATCACATGGTGCGAAATATCGTAGGTGCACTGCGTAGCGTTGGTGTTGGTCAAAATGCTCCGGAATGGATGAGAGCGTTGCTTGAGGCTAAAAATCGCCACCTCGCGGGACGCATGGCGCCGGCTCACGGGCTTTATCTTGAACGGGTCGAATATGCGTCGCGGTTTCGTTTGCCAGACCTGGCAGATTTTTTGGTACCAGGCGGAAAATGACATAGGAGGGCGTGATAAACTCGCGCGCTTTCCTGAGTCGTTCCGAAAAGCTTGTGCGAACTCGAATCAAAATTTGCGGATTGAAGACTGAGGCGGGGGCGATGGCCGCGGCCGAGGCCGGTGCTGATGCGGTGGGGTTTGTGTTTTATTCGCGCAGCCCACGGGCCATGACAGCGGAAGCGGTTCGGCCGATTGCTGAAGCCTTACCGCCCTTCGTGCAGCGCGTTGGGTTGTTTGTGAACGAGCATCCTTCAGTCATTGAAGCGACGCTCAAGGCATGCTCGATAGACCTGATTCAATTTCATGGCAGTGAAGATCGCGCCTTTTGCGAGTCTTTTGGGGTTCCCTACATCAAAGCTTTTGGGTTCGAGTCGCGTGCTTCATTAGACGTCGTGAGTGACGCACACCCAAATGCGGTGGCGCTGCTGGTAGATGCGGTGGTTACGGGTGCGTATGGTGGGACAGGTCAAACGTTACATTGGCCAGACATCGGCGATGTCGGTCGGCCCTGGTTACTCGCAGGGGGGCTTACGGCGCAAAATGTTTGTGAGGCAATTGAAGTGGCCGCGCCCTTTGCCGTGGATGTGAGCAGTGGCGTTGAGTCGTCACGCGGGGTCAAAGACGTTGGCATGATCAGAACCTTTATCCAGACCGTAAACCAAGGGGATGTGGTTCGATCAACTCAAAAATAGCGGGATCCTGCCCGGGGTGCGGGCAAAGTTTTCGGATCCAGAGAGGAGAAGTACGAGACTATGAGTGAATCTTCAGAAATCAGAGGGATGAACGAAACCCTTTCGTCCATGCCGGATGCAGGGGGGCACTTTGGTCGCTTTGGTGGTCAATTCGTTTCCGAGACCCTGATGGCTGCCCTGGAGGAGTTGGGGTCGGCTTACGAGCGGCTCAAGGACGATGATGAGTTCAAGAAATCGTTGGCCGATGATTTAGAACACTACGTTGGCAGGGCATCCCCCCTTTACCACGCAGAGCGGCTGACGAAAGCCTACGGTGGTGCGCAGATTTGGCTAAAGCGAGAAGACTTAAATCACACAGGCGCTCACAAAATAAATAACTGTATCGGTCATGCGTTACTGGCCCGGCACATGGGAAAATCCAGAATCATTGCAGAGACGGGTGCAGGCCAGCATGGGGTAGCGTCGGCGACTGTGGCGGCTCGCTTTGGATTGAAGTGCACCGTTTATATGGGCGCCGATGACATCGAGCGGCAGAGTTTGAATGTTTATCGGATGAAGTTGCTTGGCGCCGAAGTTGTCCCGGTGACATCGGGATCCAGAACATTAAAAGATGCCCTCAATGAAGCCATGCGAGATTGGGTAACCAATGTTGACGACACCCACTACATTATCGGTACGGTCGCTGGTCCTCATCCTTATCCGATGATTGTCAGGGATTTTCAATCTGTGATTGGCCGAGAAACCAAGGGGCAGTTTAGGCAAAGACAAGGGGGTTTGCCCGACGTGGTGATTGCTTGCGTCGGTGGAGGATCCAACGCGATGGGCATGTTTCATCCCTTTCTTGAGGACCCTTCGGTGAGGCTGATTGGTGTAGAAGCCGGCGGCGACGGTCTCACTACGGGTCGCCATGCCGCACCCCTCAACGACGGTGTGGTCGGTGTGTTACATGGTAATCGGACTTACCTCATGCAGGACGAGGATGGGTTGATTAGAGAGACGCATTCGGTCTCTGCAGGACTTGATTATCCAGGCGTGGGACCCGAGCATGCGTGGTTGAAGGAGGTCCGTCGAGCAGAATACGTGGCGGTCACTGACGAGGCGGCACTGAACGCTTTCAGGCAGTTGAATCGCCTAGAAGGGATTCTGCCCGCGCTGGAATCGAGTCACGCAATTGCCTATGCGGCCGAGCTCGCTCCGACGTTACGGCCCGACCAACACATCGTGATCAATCTTTCTGGCCGGGGTGACAAAGACATTCCCACGGTGGCACGGCTTGATGGCATTTCCATAGGGTAAATCAATGAATCGATTAGAGCGCAGTACAGCGCAGGCTCTGGCGAAGGGTCGACGCCAGCTCGTTGCTTATATTGTTGCGGGGGACCCCAGTCCAGATTGGACGGTTGAGGCGATGCATGCCATGGTCGATGCCGGCGTCGACGTCATCGAATTGGGTGTCCCTTTCACGGATCCTGAAGCCGAAGGGCCAGTGATTCAATTGGGTCATGAGCGAGCCTTGGCCCATGGTATAACACTCAGGCGAACCTTGGGGCTCGTCGAAGATTTTCGAAAGGCCAATCAATCGACCCCGATCGTTCTGATGGGATATCTAAATCCCATCGAAGCCATGGGGTTTGAGGCATTCGGTCGTGCCGCGCAGGCAGCAGGCGTCGACGGAACCATTATCGTGAACTTGCCGCCAGAAGAAGCGGTCGAGTTGGCACCCGTGCTCCTTGAACATGAGATATGTCCTGTGTTTCTCCTCGCGCCAACGACCACGGATGCTCGCGCCAAGAAAGTCTGTGATGCGTCGCGGGGATTCGTCTATTACGTTTCTCTAAAGGGCACAACGGGCTCAGCAAAGTTGGATCCAAACGATGTGGCCCAAAAGGTGACCCATTTTAAGTCGATGACGGATCAGGCGGTCTACGTAGGCTTTGGGATCAAAGACGCAGCCTCCGCTGAACTCGTTGGACGTGTTTCCGATGGTGTCGTCATCGGTTCGTCCTTGGTGGACGACATGGGTAAGTTGGGATGCGCCGCTGAGCTGGACGCAGTTGGGCGTTCAAGCGCGCTGCTTCCCATCACCGAACGCCTGAGCGCGATTCGGACCGCGCTCGATCAGATCCAACCCGGCTAGTTGATGCGGACCTTAGCGGATTGGCTCGAATATATTGGGCAGGTCCATCCTGTCGGCTGGGATCTCGGTCTTGATCGTGTGTCGCGCGTGGCAGAGCGGCTCGGTGTTTGCCATCCTGCCAACCTCGTAGTCTTGGCAGCAGGAACCAACGGTAAGGGGTCGTATTGTGAAGCCTTGAACCATTTGGCGCTGAATGCGGGATTGACCGTCGGTCTGACGACAAGCCCGCACATCCAGCATTTTTCAGAGCGTATCAGAATTCAAGGTCGACCCGTCGATGATGAAGTCATCGTTGATGCGTTCAATCAAATTGAAGCGGCTCGCGCTGAAATCACTCTGACCTACTTCGAATTTTCGAGTCTCGCTGCTCTGGTGGTGTTCCAAGCCGCTGACTTGGATCTTGCGATTCTCGAAGTGGGGTTGGGCGGTCGTCTGGATGCGATGAATGTGGTGACCCCCGATGTCAGTGTCATTTTGCCTATCGCAATGGATCATGAGCACTACTTAGGTTCGACTCGAGAGGCCATTGGTCTCGAAAAGGCGGGCATTCTTCGTGAGAGGGTGCCAGCCATAATCGCAGATCCCGATCCACCGCAATCGGTTCTAAACGAACTGAAGAAATTGGATGTACCCAACCTTCAGCTTGGTCGAGACTTCGGCTGGGATGACGAACGTCTTTGGTGGACCTCGAGTGCCGATCAAATGGAAGCACAAATCGGAAAACCTCGGCTGCCCTCTATTAGTCTCGCTGCCGCCATGCAGACCAGTGCAATGCTTTACTGGCCGCCAGCACCCGAGGGCCTCCTCGATCTGACGTTGGTGGGGCGCCAGTCTTGGGTGCAGTACGGCGATCGAACCTTGCTCATGGACGTGGCGCACAATCCGCACGCTATTGCCAGGCTGAGTCGGACCCTGCGTGCTTGGTCAAATCTTCATCCTACGTCGAAGGTCGAGGGCGTGTTCGGCGTCTATCGAGACAAGGCACTGACCGAGATGTTGCAGGCTCTTGGGGGCGCTGTGACGTTTTTTCACTGCAGTCAAGTCGATGAAGCTCGCGCGCTGCCTGGTGCAGAGATTGTAAAAACCCTTCATGCCAATGGTTTGCAATCGGCAGCTTCCTATCCTTCATTCACTGAGGCGCTCGCCGCTGCGCTCGGACACACCGCGTCTAGCGACTTGGTCGTCGTCTTTGGTTCTTTCCCTGTGGTGGGCGAAAGCTTAAACTACCTGGGTATTCACCCTTTCGATTAGGCCAAGGCATTGGAGAGCGGGCTCAAACATCGCCTGGTTGGCGCGTCAGTTATTGCTGCGGTCGCAGTGATCTTTATCCCCCTGATATTTGATGGTTCCGAAGATGCCCGGCTCGCGGTGATTGAGGATATTCCGCCAGCGCCCGCGTTCGATTTTCGAGAAAAAATATCAGTCAGTGAAATACAAGCCGCGATGGAAGCTCGAAGTCGAGCGAACTCGGCACGGATGCCGCAAGATTTAGCCGATACTTATGATGAGGATGTCACAGACGGTGCGCTGCTCGATCAAAATGGGCTTCCCGTGGGTTGGAGTCTTCAGGTCGCGAGTTTCCGCGACCGGGATAACGCCGTCGCGCTGCGAAAGGAGATTAGAGCGTTGGGTCATGGCGCATACGTGCTCTTGAACCGAACCAATGAAGGGCAGTTTTATCAGGTTTTGGTGGGTCCCTCGTTAGACCAGGCAGCGCTCAGTCAGGCAGGGCAAGAGATTGCTGACTCGCTGGGGTTGAGTGTTCAGATTGTGCGTTATCGTGTCGAAGACGATGCGCGGCAGATAGGAGGCTAGGCGTGCTGGTCGCCGCTGATTGGGTCATTTTGGTGATCGTTGGTGGGTCGTGTTTGATGGCGCTCTTTCGCGGGCTCGTGCGTGAGGCATTGAGTCTTGGCAATTGGGTCCTGGCCGCCCTGCTCGCCCGAGGATTTGCCGACGCCTTGTCTCAGGTGCTCGCAGAGTGGATCGATACGGCTTCAATTCGTTATCTGATCGCATTTTCGGTTCTGATGGCCGTCTCACTGATCATAGGCGGGCTGCTCATTAAGCTCATCGTTAAACTGGTTCACGCCTCGGGTCTGGGCTTTGCTGACCGAGCGCTTGGCCTGGTTTTTGGTTTTGCTAGGGGCGTTCTCCTGGTGATGCTCGGGCTTGCCTTGCTGCGATATGGTCTCCCTATCCAGGAGGACGATTGGTGGCAAGCTTCTCGGCTCGTGCCAATGTTTAATGCGGGGTTAGATTGGGTGCTGCCGAGGTTATTGGAATATTCCGATGGCCTGACGAAATCCATCACCTAGGGGGTGTATCGATGTGTGGAATAGCGGGTGCGGTTGGACGATCCTCAGTGAGTGTAGACCTCTATGAGGCGCTGTCTATGTTGCAGCATCGAGGCCAGGACGCTGCAGGCATCGTGACTTGCTCGGGAGACCGTCTGACTTTACGCAAGGACAATGGGTTGGTTCGAGACGTTTTCAGTCAATCGCATATTGATGCGCTTGAGGGCTCCATGGGCATTGCCCATGTGCGGTATCCCACGGCTGGCAGTTCGAGCTCCGCTGAGGCGCAGCCCATGTACGTGAATTCCCCATTTGGCATTTGCATGGCTCACAACGGCAACTTGATCAATGCAGATGACTTAAATGAAGAGCTTTTCAGGTCCGATCGGCGCCACATCAATACTTCGAGTGATTCAGAAGTACTGCTCAATGTTTTCGCACATGAACTCCAGGCGGTTGCAGGCCTTCGGCTTAAGCCAGAAGACGTCTTCAATGCGGTGGAGCGGGTCCATGAGCGTGCCGTGGGCGCTTACGCAGCGTTAGCGCTGATCGCCGGCTATGGATTGGTGGGGTTTCGAGACCCGAATGCTATTCGTCCGCTCATTATCGGTCAGAGAAAAGGCGAAGACGGACCAGAGTATATGATGGCATCCGAGAGCGTTGCCCTGGATGTTTTGGGCTATCAGCCTATGGATAGCATTAAACCTGGCGAAGCGGTTTATATTGAAATGAACGGGCGGGTTCATCGTCGCCAGTGTGCGAAGCAGCCCAGGTACGCGCCCTGTATCTTCGAGTTTGTTTATCTCGCGAGACCAGACTCGATAATTGATGGAATCTCCGTCTACAAGGCCAGACTCAAGATGGGCGAGAAGTTGGCAGATAAAATTCTGCGGCTCTGGCCGGATCACGATATCGATGTGGTGATTCCTATCCCCGACACATCAGCCACCGCCGCGTTACCCATGGCCCATCGTCTCGATGTGAAGTATCGACAAGGGCTGATCAAGAATCGGTATATTGGGCGAACATTTATCATGCCGGGGCAGTCCGAACGCAAGCGATCGGTCCGTAGAAAGTTGAATGCCATCGAGCTGGAGTTTCGAGATAAGAACGTACTGCTTGTGGATGACTCGATTGTTCGAGGAACAACGTCGAAGCAAATTGTCCAAATGGCGCGTGACGCCGGGGCAAAAAAAGTTTACCTCGCGTCTGCTGCGCCGCCTGTGCGTTATCCCAACGTATACGGGATCGATATGCCCGCACCCTCAGAGTTTGTTGCGCATAAACTCTCAGAGGAAGAAGTCGCAGAGTACATCGGGGTTGATTGGTTGGTTTACCAGGATTTGGCGGACCTGCAAGACTGTGCGTTGGGCATTAACCCAGCGGTGCAAACTTTTGATTGCTCAGTATTCAATGGCGAGTATGTCACCGGTGGGGTTGATAAGGCTTACCTTGATCGCGTTGAATCGGTCAGAAATGACGTTGCCAAACAAGCGCGTGTGGCGCCAAAAGAGATTATCGACCTCCATAATTATCAATAAGTGATTCGCGATGCCCTCACCAATTCAACCGGTGGTCGACCAACTGAATGACATTCTTCTGGGTAAGCCTGAGCAGATTTGGCTGGCCGTGCTTGCACTCCTTGCGCGTGGGCATGTCTTGATAGAAGACTTGCCAGGCATGGGCAAAACAACCCTGGCCCAAGCCCTCTCGGCGGTGCTCGGACTGGCGCAAAAGCGGGTGCAATTCACGGTTGACGTGATGCCGGGTGACGTCTTAGGTATGAGTTACTGGGACGCTGCCACGCAAACGCTGGTGTGGAAGAATGGTCCAGTGTTTACCGAAGTATTGCTTGCCGATGAGCTCAATCGAACCACGCCCAAAACTCAAGCTGCGCTGCTTGAGGCCATGGAAGAGCGCCAGGTCACGGCCGACCATGTGACCCATCCATTGCCGGAGCCTTTTTTCGTCATCGCTACGCAAAACCCTTTTTTCCAGACAGGTACCTATCCTTTGCCTGAATCCCAATTGGATCGATTCTTGGTTAGTCTGTCGCTTGGCTACCCCGATAGAGAGGCAGAAGTTCGGTTGCTGACTGAAGGCGATCGTCGGCAGCGGATTCAGCAACTCGAGGCGGCTAGCGAGCCCAATAAGGTGTCAGCGTTTCAGGCAGAAGTTGATCAAGTGAGGGTGAGCGAGACGCTTGCTGATTATGTCTATCGTCTGGTTCAGCATTCCCGAACATCTCCGCAGTGTCGGCTTGGGTTATCCCCAAGGGGCGGGATGGCGCTCGTGACTGCTTCTCGAGCGAACGCTTGGATGGAAGGGCGAGATCATGTGCTTCCGAGCGATGTCCAAAGGGTGTTTGTTGCAGTGGCCAGCCATCGCTTGATCAGCTCGAGCCATGGACCTAGATCCGGCGTGGAACTCGCCGAGCAACTGCTTAGTGAAGTTGATGTTGTAATTTGACATGAGCAAGTGGATTGACCACGTTCAGGAAAGTCCTCGCTTCGCGCGATGGCTCAACCGGCGTGTGCCCCCCACTTCACGCCATGAGCTGGGGCTTAACAATATTTTTATTGTACCCACTGGGCAAGGGTTCTTGTTTGTGCTCTGTGCCTTGGTCGTATGGGTCGCGGGTATCAATTATCAAAATACGCTAATGCTTGCGTTGGCGTTTTACATGTTCGCTATGTTCCTCGTGGTCATGATCCAGACCTATCAAAATCTAGCGGGATTGACGCTCACAATATCCCCGCCATCTCTCGTTGAAGTCGGCCAGCGGGATTTTTCGACACTCATGGCTACGAGTTCCCATGATCACCATGCCGTTGACTGTGCCTACCCAGGAGAGATGCCGCGGCTCCTCGAAGTCGAAAGGCGCGCGCAAAACACGATCCAAGTGCCTATTCGCCCCTCAAAACGCGGGGTGTTCAATCCGGGCCGCTTGCGTCTCGAAACTAGGTATCCTCAGGGGCTCTTTCGCGCTTGGTCGTTGATCGAGTTTTCAAACCACAGCCTCGCTTACCCCAGTCCGATCCAGGACGAATTACCTGAGCCGGAGCGGTCCGAAGGGGCCGAGGAGACTGCCAGGCCCAGTTGGGCGCGAAGTGATGCCAAGGTTGGAGCGAAGATATATCAGCCGGGTGATGACACTCGAACCATTGATTGGCGGGTGAGCGCTCGATTTTCAGGGCTCTATGTCAAGGAATTTGAAGCGCCGATTGCGCAGAAAAGAACCCTCTCTCGGGAGGATTACCCGCAGCTAACCTTCGAGGCGGCACTCCAGCGTTTGACGTATTGGGCGATTGAATTGACGCACCGCGAACTGGACTTCGCTCTAGTGCTTCCAGGCAGGACATTGCCTCGTTCGCAGGGCGAGCGACACCTCGAGCAAGCACTGGGGTTCCTCGCCGTTGCTGAAGAGAAAAGCAGCCTGTGATACTGAGCAGAATGAAGGTCCAAAGCCTTATGGCTTTGCAAGTGGTCCTGCTGCTGCCACTCTGGAGGCTGTTTCCCCTATGGGTGGCTCTGATCAGTTGCGCAGCGATGCTTGATCGCCTTCTGGTCACGCAAGGCATGAAGAAGACCAGTTCATCTTTATGGAAGGTCGGCTGGGTCCTTGTCGCGAGTATCTCGCTCGTCCTTGAATATCAAAGTCTGCTTCTGATTGAACCCTGGGTCGCGCTCTTGATGCTGATGTACGCCTCAAAGTCGCTTGAGCTGAATCAAACGAGAGATGCCTTCCAAGTTCTACATTTGAGTTACATCGTGATGATGGCTCAGTTTCTTTATGATCAATCGATGTTAGCTGCGCTGTACGCATTGCTGGGCATTGCGCTGACAACGTTCGTGTCGGTTCAGGTCAACAGTACCCGGGTCATTCGTCCACAGGTGCTTATCGGTCGAGGGGCCAAAATTTTAGCGCTTGCGTTTCCAGCGTTCTTGGTGCTTTTTCTTTTCTTGCCGAGACTTCCACCCCTATGGGCTGTGCCCCAACCTTTGATGTCGGCGAAGACCGGTCTGTCGGATCAGCTCACCATGGGGTCGATTGGACAGTTGATCGAAGATGACGCGCTCGCCCTGCGGGTTGCGTTCGATGGTCCGACACCGCCGATAGCGTCTCGCTATATCCGTGCCTATACACTTACAGACTTCGATGGAAGCACGTGGGAAATCGACCGGGCAGCGAAGCGTTTACCTCGGCGGTGGCAAGCCGCAGAGGATGAGGGCTTGGGTTACCAGCTGATCTTAGAGCCCAATGGATTAAGCGTTTTACCCTACCTCGAGTATCTCGATGGTGTTTATCCACTTGGGGTTCAAAGGCTGAGCGATGACCGTCTTCGCGCGCGCGCGCCCTTCAATCAGCGAGCGCAATTTTCCCTGAAGTATCGTGACACGCGTGAAATTGCTTCACCGCTGTCTTCCATAGAGCGTGCGCGGTTGACCGCGATTGATCCGAAGAACCATCCGCGACTGGCCTCGTGGATCGAGACGCAGGCGATGGATCGTCAGCCGCCGAGGGAGCGAATTCGCACGATGCGGCGTTTTTTCCTCCAGGGTGACTTCCGTTACTCGCTCACTCCACCAAGAGCCGTCGGTGATCCGGTCGACGATTTTCTATTCGGCACGCGGTCGGGATTTTGCGAGCACTTTGCCGGCGCCATGGCCGCGATGGCTCGCATGTCGGACCTGCCGGCCAGGGTCGTCACGGGCTATCAAGGAGGACGCTACAACGAGCTGGGTGGTTACGTTGAGTTCCGTCAATATGATGCACACGCTTGGGTTGAAATTTGGATCGACGGGGAGGGCTGGCGTCGGGTGGACCCAACGACGTTTGTTTCACCGGAGCGGATTAGCGAGGGATTGCAAGCATTGAGCCAGTTGCCGGGGTTTCAGAATGCAAATTGGGCCTGGTATCGGCGTCTCGATGGTGTCCTGGCGGCGGAATTTGTCCTCACGCTCACGGCGATTCAACACTATTGGGATCAGCGGGTATTGAACTTTGATCGGGATGATCAGGTGAACCTTGTTCGCTGGTTATCACCTGAGTTGGATGCGAGTGATACGGTTCATATTGCCTTAGGAGCGATAATCGTTTTGTTCGTCGTCATCGCTTTTTTTGAGAGTTTGCGAGGCTCTACTCGACAGGCCGCATCGACGGCTGCACTTGATCGTCTTGCGATCCTCCGAGGTGCGAGATGGATAGAGCCGCAGGCGTCGCTTTTGGCGACACAACCCATTGATCGACTCTTAACGATGATCCCCTCCGGGCCGGCCTCCAAGTCACTCGAAACAGTCATTGCAGACTATCAGACGGTTTACTATTCCGCTCAAACGGTCTCAAGGAGGGAATTCAAACGACGTATTTTGCGGTGGCAGTGGTTGGCTTTTCGGCTGAGGCTTCGTCAACTTGCGAGCTGCATTCTCTCTATGACAGCCAAAACGCGCGAGCGCTAGTGCAGAGGCGTTACCATGGCCAAGGCCGCTCCTTCAGTGGCTTGGCGCTGATCCAAAAGTTGCCAACTGATATCTGTGTAGATTCCACCGCCCTGGTGTTCAGTTTAACGAGCGCGCTGAGGCAGTTGCCTGTGTATCGCTAGATCGATCACAGATACGGTCAGCCGGCACGCAATGTCTCGCCCCCGGTGGGCTGGTAATATAAACCCGACCCAAGCGTTAGCGATCGTTGGGAAAGCACTCTATTAGCTCGTGCTCTTTCAACGCTGCCGCGGCAACAGGGTATCCACTCAGGTAGCCGATCACATCGAGCGGTAGGTGATGCTTACCCAGCGTCGCCTAAAAATCTTGGGTGAAAGGCGGAAGATCGCCCATGCTTGCGTGCCAATGGCTTTGCCAACACGGCATCACGAGGGTTACGTCCTCCGGACGGTCGGCTAAATTGTGATACTCGAGTTCGGGCATGGGGTGCTCGCTGTCCTCTTGGTGGGCCGATATTTAGAGAACGTTCACACCCAGATGGGGGCAAAGGAAAGCCGGTTTGCAGGTAGGGATAGTAGGCCGCCCGCGCACGCGCGCCTATAGCGGCGCGCGGCGAGGATAAGGCTAGACCGTGACGACGTTAACCGCTGGGATTAGGGCTTGATCCGCAGCGTTTTGAAAGGACGCAATTTCATTGAAGTTGAGATAGCGATATATGTCATCAGCGAGAGTGTCGAGTTCTGCGGCATGGGCGAGATACTCTTCAACAGATGGCAGTCTTCCCAGAATGCTTGCGACTGCCGCCAATTCAGCAGAGGCGAGAAAGACATCCGCGCCATCGCCCAATCGATTCGGGAAGTTTCGAGTCGACGTTGACACAGCGGTTGTGTTGGGCGCGATCCGTGCTTGGTTTCCCATACACAGAGAACATCCGGGCATCTCCGTTCGCGCGCCAGCTTGAGCGAAGACGTTATAAACGCCTTCCTCCATCAGTTGGTGCTGATCCATTTTTGTTGGTGGGGAGATCCAAAGGCGAGTCGGAATCGACTTCGCATTTCCCAGCATTTTCGCAGCTGCTCGAAAGTGACCAATGTTGGTCATGCACGAGCCGATGAAAACTTCATCGATTTGTCGACCAGCGACTTCAGACAGTGGTCGCACATCATCAGGGTCATTTGGACATGCAAGCAAAGGCTCTTTGATCTCGTTCAAATCGATTTCAATGACTTCGAAGTACTCTGCATCCTCATCAGGTGCCATAAGTTCTGGGTTTGCTAGCCATTCTTCCATTGCCCCGATTCGCCGAGCGAGGGTTCGTTCGTCTCCATAGCCCTCGCTGATCATCCACTTAAGCAGCGTGACATTAGACGTCAGATATTCTTTGATTGGCGCTTCGCCTAACCGAATGGTGCAGCCGCCAGCGGAGCGCTCGGCCGACGCATCACTAATCTCAAAGGCTTGCTCGACCTTGAGGTCGGGTAAGCCCTCGATTTCGAGAATACGGCCACTGAAAACATTCTTTTTGCCCTCTTTCTCAACAGTCAAAAGACCCCGTTGGATGGCGGCGTAAGGAATGGCATTGACGAGATCCCTCAGTGTGATGCCTGGTTGTATCTCACCTTTGAATCTTACTAAAACAGATTCGGGCATATCGAGTGGCATGACGCCTAAAGCGGCAGCGAAAGCGACTAAGCCTGAGCCAGCGGGAAAGCTGATGCCAATAGGAAACCGTGTGTGGGAATCGCCACCTGTGCCCACGGTATCAGGCAATAACATTCTGTTTAGCCACGAGTGAATGATGCCATCACCCGGTCTCAGGGATACGCCGCCGCGATTGCGGATGAAGTCTGGCAATTGGTGTTGGGTTTCAATATCCACGGGCTTGGGGTAAGCCGCGGTGTGACAAAACGATTGCATGACGAGGTCAGCGGAAAAGCCTAGGCAGGCGAGCTCCTTTAACTCATCTCGGGTCATAGGCCCTGTCGTGTCTTGAGAGCCCACTGTGGTCATTTTGGGTTCACAATACTGACCGGGTCGGACCCCAGCCACACCACACGCTCGGCCGACCATTTTTTGAGCGAGGGTGAAGCCTTTATCTGATGCGCCTGCGGGCGCAGCAAGCGTGAAAACGTCCGAGGCGCTGAGTCCAAGGGCCTCTCGAGCCCTTTGTGTCAGGCCCCGGCCAATGATGAGCGGAATTCGGCCACCAGCGCGAACTTCATCGAGGATGACGTCACTTGCGAGCTCGAATGTACTGATCACATCGCCCGACTCGTTGCGAATGACGCCTTCGAACGGGTGAAGTGTAATGACATCGCCCATATTCATCTTACTGACGTCGCATTCGATAGGCAGGGCGCCTGCATCTTCCATCGTATTAAAGAAAATAGGCGCAATCTTGCCACCGAGGACGAAACCGCCATCACGCTTGTTCGGAATGTGCGGAATGTCATCACCCATATGCCACAGGACTGAGTTGGTTGCGGATTTGCGTGAGGACCCTGTGCCCACCACGTCGCCAACATAAACCAGGGGATGCCCCTTCGCCTTAAGCGTTTCTATGGTGCCCAGCGCATCATCCATGCGCTTGTTCAACATCGATAGCGCGTGTAACGGAATATCTGGTCGACTCCATGCGTCGCCGGCCGGCGAGAGGTCATCGGTGTTGGTCTCGCCCTCGACCATAAAAACGGTCAATCGGATGGCATCAGCCAAGGCCGGTCGGCTGGTGAACCACTCGGCATCAGCCCACGACTGAAGGACACGGGCAGCTTGCGGATTGGTTTTTGACTTCTCCACCACGTCATGGAAAGCATCAAACATCAGTAGTGTTTTGCTCAGTGCGTCCGCGGCGGTTTCAGCGACCTCGGGCGCATCAAGCAGTTCGATTAATGGTGAAATGTTATAGCCGCCGAGCATGGTGCCGAGCAACTCAGTGGCCCGCCGAGCATCCATGAGGGGTGAAGTGGTCTCGCCTTTGGCGAGGGCGGCTAAGAACGCGGCCTTCACGTAGGCCGCCTCATCAACACCTGCCGGTACGCGATTTGTGATCAAATCCAACAGGAAAGCCTCTTCTCCAGCGGGCGGGTCGCAGAGTAACTTCACCAATTCATTCACTTGATCAGCGTTAAGTGGCTTGGGCACGATGCCTTCGATGGCGCGTTCTTCCACATGTTTGCGATAAGCTTCTAGCACAGGATTCCCTCGTCTGGTGTTGGTGATGAGCCCCCGAGTATTGTCCACAAGAGTCGGGTTGGGGGCGATTCGATCGGTTGCGGATGATACACTAATCCGCTGTCGAAATTAAGGTAACGCTCCCAGCCTTAGCCATGAAATACACCGACTTAACCTTGGTTCCCACGCCCGATGCCTGGCTTCAGGCTGCGAGCAAACAGATTGATCTTTTGCTAATCGATCACGCAAATTGTGAGAAAAAGGCGGCATCAACCGCACTTAATTTGATGTATCGCTATGTCGACGATAGCGAGCTGCTGCTCAAGCTGTCGGCCCTGGCGAGGGAGGAACTGCGACACTTCGAGCAAGTGGTGGCGGTCATGGATGCGCGCCGGATTCCTTATGTGCAGCTCTCATCTGCGCGTTACGCCGGCGAGATGAGAAAGCTCGTTCGGAGCCATGAACCGGCCCGGCTGGTTGACCTGATGATCGTGAGTGGCGTGGTCGAAGCCCGAAGTTGCGAGCGGTTTGAACGTCTGATAACGGTGTTGGATGGGGAGTTGGCGTCTTTTTATCGCAGTCTTTGGCGCTCCGAGGCGAGACACTGTGGCGATTATTTGACCTTCGCAGAAGCGCGAGACCCAGGCGGTTTTGCTGCTAAATTGACCGAAGTCTTGGCCTGTGACGAGGCCTTAATTACCTCTGAGGACGACGATTTCCGGTTTCATTCCGGTATTCCCCGCTGCTCCGCCGGGTTATCCACTACCGTTTAGTCGTGCGAGAAGACCGCGATGCGATGGCGGGGGCCGCTCTCGTGATGAGCCATCGTGGAATTGCACACCCTGATGTCAGCCTGAGGCTGCCCTCGACTTAAAAATCTCTCAACCTGCGACAAAAACCAAGCGCCGCAAAGGGATGTATTGAATTCGAAGTGAAGCAATAGCCAGCGGGTCAGTTTGGGATGTTGACCTAGGCTCAAGGGTTAAGCGTTTTTTTTAGAGCGAATTCTGCCCTGAGCCTTTGGGCCGCTGCCGGCTCGGTTTCAAAGCGTGAAGGACGACAACGCGAGCCGACCACCGTCATCCGCTGAAATCTGCCAACCCTGATCATGCCAGTCACCGAGCACAAGCCGACGATAAGTTTGATCGGGCCCCTGGTTTTGATGATCAAATGGGCGATGGGTGTGACCATGAATGAGAGTGGTCACGTCATGCATCTTCATGGTGTCAAAGACCGCCTCTGGGGTGACGTCCATGATGAATAGATCTGTGCTCGCTTTGTGAGCCGTGCTTTTCTCTCGAGCACCTGAGGCAATGGCGAGACGCGCTTCAACCGGCTGAGCCAAGAGCTGAGCCTGAAATTGAGGGTTCCGTAATTGTTCGCGAACAGTCATATATTGTTCGTCCCGAGTGCACAGACTATCGCCGTGCATCAAGAGCACGGGTTGCCCGCCGAGTTCGATGACCGTGGGGTCCTCAAGTAAATGGGTGCCAGTGCGCTCCGCGAAGGCGGGTCCGATCAGAAAGTCGCGATTACCGTGCATGATGAAGGTCTCGGCCTCGCAGTCGAGTAAGCTTTGCGACATTGACTGTATGAAGGGCGTTTCATAATCGTCGCCGACCCAGACTTCGAAGAGATCGCCTAAGATATACAACTGATCCCTGGGGCGTAGATCTCTTAAGTAACGTAAAAAGCCTTCCGCGACTTTGGGTCGAGACTCATCCAGGTGTAAATCAGAAATGAAATATTGCAATCGTGATCCTATTGATGCGTTTGAAGTCGTCGATTATAGCGAGTTCGCGTTGACGCTCGCTGTAGAGTTTCAGTAGAATTCGCGGCGCGGATGTGGATTGGTGTTGATTGTCAGTCGGTATGGCGATTGGTTTCGCCTGTCGAGGGAGACTTAGCAGCTGAGAATGTTCTCTTAATCTCATCGATAAAAGCGATGCGCCCGAGTCAAGAAGAGGATAAAACGCTTAAATAGGGCGGAGCCTTTTCTAGAAAGTGCGTAAATGTGATCGATGGATGGTGCTGAAGAGAGCCGTCCGCACAGCGTCGGGGTATAGCGCAGTCTGGTAGCGCGCCTGCTTTGGGAGCAGGATGTCGGGAGTTCGAATCTCTCTACCCCGACCAACTTTTTGCCTTCAGGCACGCCTTCGCGGGCCTGTTCAAATGAGAGGACCTAGTCTGTCTGCAGAGCGATGCGCCCGTAGCTCAACTGGATAGAGCATCGGCCTTCTAAGCCGAGGGTTAAAGGTTCGAGTCCTTTCGGGCGCGCCATTTGAGGACAGAATAACGTGGCATTGACGGGGATGAAGAGGGCCTACGAGTCCCTCCACTCAACCGATGCCAGTTGATTTGGTATGGTGAGCGTAGCTCAGTTGGTAGAGCCCCGGATTGTGATTCCGGTGGTCGCGGGTTCGATCCCCGTCGCTCACCCCATCCTCTCAAAGCTTTTTTATCGAGCTTTCTTTGTCATAAAGCTTTGACATAGGGCTTTTCGTTGCCGTCAGGCGTCCAGCTTGCTTCCCCATGGTTTGGCTAGGTCAAGAGACGGGTGCATTTGCAGTAGGGACAGGAACAGGACTAGGCGCACGGGGATACAATGCTTCTCAATCCTTGGTCATCAATTGGGTGTCAGCATCTGTGTGACAAGGCATCGAAGTTGGACTGAACATGGTTCTAACGCTACATATCGGTAACAAAAACTATTCGTCGTGGTCCCTGCGTGTTTGGCTTTTGATGCGAGAGTTGGGCATCCCGTTTAATGAGGTGCTCCACACGTTTGATGTAATTAGCGGTAATGAGACCGAATTTAAGACGTTTGCCCCCAATGCGCGCGTGCCCTGTCTGCACGACCAAGGTCAGGTGGTGTGGGATTCTTTGGCGATATTCGAGTATTTGGCTGAGTCTTGGCCTGTCTGGCCGAATCAAAGTGGCGCGAGGAGTTATAGTCGGTCGGTCTGTGCTGAGATCCATAGCGGTTTTGAGGCCATTCGGTCTCAGTGCCCGATGAACTGCGCATTGGAGATTCGGGTCGATGATGTGCCGATCGAAGTCGAGCGCGACTTGCGTCGCCTCGATGACATGATTGTGGCGGGTCTGACGACCTTTGGCGGACCGTTCGTTGGAGGTGGCGTCTTCTCTGGTATTGATGCGTTTCTCGCGCCGATGTTGTTGCGAGTTTCGGGGTACCACTTACCACTTTCAAACGCGGCGCGGGACTATCAAACCATGTTGCTGGCACGATCTGAGTTAACTCAGTGGGTCAATGAAGCGCGAAAAGAACCGTGGCGTGAGCCAAGTGAGGATCAAGCGACCCTCGCGCGTGGCGAATTGGTGAATGATTTCAGGCCTGGGCCGCACTAGTCGTTGTTCGATGCGCCCGAAAAAAAGCGTGTTATGCTCGGCGCCCAGTCGACGGAACCGCTGTCGCTAGTTAGATTTATCGGTTTGCACTGAGTGGCCTTGCCCAATTGAACAAGCGAAACCGATGTCTCGTAGAATTGCACGTCAGCTTCGATGTCGGATTCAAATAAACGAGTTCGAGCATAGACGTCGCATGGAGAAGCATGGTCCGCTCAGTGTGCGGGCAGGTTGGAACAAGTATGAGAGTCACAGAGTAGAGGATACAGACGATGAGTGAGGCCTTAGATCAATTCCGTGATGATGTGCGCGATTGGTTAGCGCAGAATTTCCCCAAGTCTTTGGCAGGTCGAGGGATCGAGCCTTTTGGTGGGGTCGAGGGTGAAGCCACGATCGCAGAGGATGCCAGTCTCTGGAGAGACCGGCTCGGTGACAAGGGCTGGGGTACCCCGACCTGGCCTGCCGTTTATGGTGGCGGTGGCCTGAGCGCGGGAGAGGCCGCAGTATTGTCAGACGAAATGCATCAAGTGGGCGCGATCAATCCGATCCCGCTACTGGCTGGCATGGGCGTGACTATGGTTGGACCAACCATTCTCGAATACGGGACTGAAGAGCAAAAGAAGAAGCACCTTCCAGGGATCTGCAGTGGCAAGGTTCGGTGGTGTCTTGGTCTGTCAGAGCCCAATGCGGGATCCGACCTCGCCTCTTTGCAGACCAAAGCAGAGGACAACGGCGACCGATGGGTCATTAATGGTCAGAAAATTTGGACGTCTGGGGCCGATATCTCTCAGTGGTGTGGTGCTCTCGTCAGAACCGATTCCAGTGTCGCCAAGCGGGACGGCATTAGCTTTTTACTTTTACCGATGGATCAGCCTGGCGTTGAAACCCGACCGATCAAGCTGATTGCTGGCGCATCGCCATTTTGCGAGACATTTTTTAACGATGCAGAGGCGGAGAAGACCGATCTCCTTGGCAAGCATAACGACGGCTGGAGTGTGGTGAAGCGGTTGCTGCAACATGAGCGCGCGAGTCAGACGGGTGCAAGGCCGACAAGCAATAAAAGCGCTCAGCCTATTCAGGCGCTTGCCAAAGCTTACTGCGGGGCAGAGCCAGACGGCACGTTGAGTGACAAAGACCTTCGATCAAGGATTGTCGATCATCTCATGCATACAAAAGCGCACGGTCTGACCATTGCGCGGATTTCTGCTGAAGCCAAGGGCAATCCGGAAGTCAGCGCCGCCGCCTCGATATTGAAGAATTCCGCAACACGGGTGTCACAAGACCGAGCGGAACTGCTTCTCGAGGTGATGGGTCATCAAGGCATCGGATGGGACGGTGAAGCATTTTCTGAAGATGAACTGGAAAATGTACGCGGCTGGTTGTCAGGGAAGGCCATCTCCATTTATGGCGGATCTTTTGAGATCCAGAACAACATCATTGCTAAGAATATTCTCGGCTTGCCCGAGACGACACAAAAAGGTTAGGGGGCTAGCGTGGCACTACTTTCAGAGGAACAAACACTGATCAAAGACCAGGCGGTCTCTTGGGTGCGCGATGAATCACCGGTAACCCAGTTTCGAGCCATGCGGGATAGTGGTGCGCCGCTGGGTTTCTTTCCCGATACGTGGACTGCCATGGTCAACATGGGTTGGACCGGCATGTTGGTCCCCGAGGCCTATGGCGGTTCGGGGCTGGGGCACCTCACCTTTGGACTAGTTCTAGAACAACTCGGCAGGCATCTGACCGCGAGTCCACTCTTTGCGTCAGCTTTGGTGGGTGCCAGCGCCTTGATGAAGGCGGGCAGTGAGGCGCAGAAAACGTCATTACTGCCAAGGATTGCTGATGGCAGCGCGGTGGTCAGTTTGGCGCTAGAGGAGGGCACAAGACACCATCCTGAGGCAACTGCTTTCTTGGCAGAGCGTTCCGACGGTGGCTTCACCTTGAGCGGAGACAAAACCTTTGTCATGGAGGGTATGGCGGCGACACATTTTGTAGTCGTTGCTCGCACCCAAGGCGATGCAGGCAGCTTAGAAGGACTGAGTCTCTTTTTGGTTGACGCAGACACTGAGGGCTTGTTCAGAAGTTCACTTTCCACGATGGATTCCAGAGGCTACGCAAATCTTCGCTTCGAGCGCGTTAAGGTGCGCGAGGATCAGCTTCTCGGTCCACTTCACGAGGCCGGCGCAGCATTGTCGTGGACCCTAGATGTGGCTCGAGCGGGGCTTTCTATGGAAATGCTAGGCACAGCTGCGCATGCTTTTGATATGACCTTAGATTATCTTAAGACGCGAAAGCAGTTTGGTCAGGTGATTGGCTCCTTTCAGGCATTGGGGCATCGTGCGTCGGGGTTGTATACAGAAATGGAACTCACCCGGAGTTGCGTGGAAGCCGCACTCCAAAGCCTGGATGCCGATTCTGATGATCGGGAGAGCTTGGTGGCGTTGGCGAAGGCTAAGGCGAGCGCCTTCCTACACGAAATGTCTAACCAACTCATCCAGATTCATGGTGGCATAGGCATGACCGATGAGTTTGATGCGGGGTTTTACCTGAAGAGAGCACGTGTGCTCGAAATCGCCTTCGGAAACGTGGCCTATCATAAGGACCGTTACGCAACGCTCAATGGCTTTTGATCGTATACGCGGCCGAGGACCCCACCGTGCGCTGCTCGCTAGCCTGCCTTGGTTGAGCATCAGGGTAGTTGATGGCTGTCGCTGTCTTGTGAGGCGTTTGCTTTATCTCTATAATCCCGGCCCTTTGATCGGGGGATCAAAGGGCTAGCAGTCTATAGTCTGTGTATGGCCATTTCAGGGGCAATACAGGGAAAGCCGGGTTAATAGTCGTGAGACATGGTCAGCCTGAGCCTGCCAATGCTCTACAAATTGCAGATCGTGTAAATGCACGATGCATGCTTAGAACATAGGCCTTAAAGGGCGGATGCAACGTTTAAAAGCCGTCCCTAAAAGCAAGTCCCCCGAGCAATGTGCGAAAGTGGCGGAATTGGTAGACGCGCTGGATTTAGGTTCCAGTACCGCAAGGTGTGAGAGTTCGAGTCTCTCCTTTCGCACCACTAAATAAGACAACGATTCAAACCCTAAGCACGTCAAGGCGAGCGTCTTGATTTGTCAACCACGAGCTTTGATTCACTATGCAAATTACAGTTGAGAGCGTCTCCGCATTAGAGCGCAAGATGCACATTGTCGTGCCTGCGGACGAGATAACACCCAAGGTAGAAGATCGGATCAAGCAGGCGGCTTCGCAAGCGAGAATCAAGGGGTTTCGTCCTGGAAAAGTCCCAGTCCGGGAAGTCAGACGTCGGTTTGGCGAAGGCATATTGCAGGAAGTCTCAAGCGAAGTGATGCAGCAAAGCTACTCAGATGCCATTACACAAGAGACCTTAACGCCTGCAGGGATGCCGCGGATCGATGATGTGGTCATTGAATCAGGTAAAGATTTGTCTTTTTCGGCAACCTTTGAGGTCATGCCCGATGTGACCCCTGGCGATGTGTCAAGCATCGCTGTCACCAAGCCCTCGGCGTCTGTGACAGAGTCCGATTTGAACGACATGGTCGACAAGCTGCGGGAACAACGCAAGCAGTATGTTGAAGTAGAACGAGCCGCGGCGATGGATGATCAAGTCACGATCGACTATGAGGGTTCAAAGGATGGCGAGGTCTTCGAGGGCGGTACGGGTTCTGATCAAAAATTGGTGTTGGGATCCGGGTCCATGATTCCCGGGTTCGAAGATGGGATCGTAGGCATGGCCGTCGGTGAAGAAAAGTCGCTTGATTTGACCTTCCCAGAGGCCTACCACGCTGAAGCCCTTGCTGGCGCATCGGTTGTGTTCAAGGTGGCCTTAAAGGCAGTGGCAGAGACGACATTGCCCGAATTGAACGAAGATTTCTTCAAGTTGTTTAACGTTGAGGAGGGGGGTGAGCCAGCCTTCCGAGCTGAAGTTCAAAAAAACATGGAGAAAGAGCTTCAAAGCGCGATTGAAAACCGGGTGAAGGGTCAGGTGATGGATGGGCTTCTCGAGGTCACTGAAGTTGATGTCCCAAAGGCGCTTGTCGATGATGAATGCAGCCGTATGCGCCAAAATATGGTGCAGCAGTTCGGGGGTGGGCAGCAATTTGATGAGAACATGTTGCCCAAGGAACTCTTTGCCGAGGAAGCGGAAAAACGCGTTCGTTTGGGATTGATTGTCAATGCTGTCATCGAGAAAGAATCGATTGAGGCGGATGCTGATCGAGTGAAGTCGAAGATCGATGATATTGCCTCGAGCTACGAGCAACCAGAGCAGTTAATCAACTATTACTACAGCAACGAGCAAGCGCTGAGTCAGGTTCAAGGCCTCGTGCTTGAGGAGCAAGTCGTCGAAAGATTGCTCGAAAAGATGTCGGTTGAAACAGTTGAAATGAGTTACCAAGAGGCGATTCAGCCACCCCAGCAGAAAGCCGACGCCGAAGAGGAAGCTGAGGCTTCAGAGGAAGAGCCGAAGGCGTCGGATTAGCGACGAGCCTTGAACGGTTAGGGTGTCATGCCGCCCCATTCATTGGTGCGGATTTCGATCTAGAAGCTTCTCTATGTGTGCTTGGAAAATCGATTGGCCGACCGGCCTCGGTGCGGGTCAGTAACCGCCATTTTGTCGGCTTAGTGCCAACCTTTTTGAGCTCAAGGATGTTCTCCCCTGCATGTGACGAGATGGTCTTGAATCTCGATGGAAAGACGCCAATGTAGGTCTATACATCGCGAAGTCTAGCAAGCTTGCATAATTTTTCTGTTTTCGGTTTCTCGGCAGTGATAAATTTCTCTGGACTGCTCGTAGAAGCAGTGACGTTTACATTAAATGGGCGGATTCGGCACTTCTAAGGGGCGAAATGTGCTTAGATGCAAGCTGCTCGACGTTCTACGTGAGTAAATGTAAGCGTTAAGTCAGCGCGTAAACCTAACGGCGCATTGACAGAGAAGCAGAGAGCTAGAGATTCAAACAGAGC
>Ga0181577_10000534_pt1 | contig 30816 bp, 28 predicted proteins | sample 101ome_21_FD_132468 | JGI IMG/M metagenome (GOLD analysis project Ga0181577, IMG submission 132468) | Coastal salt marsh microbial communities from the Groves Creek Marsh, Skidaway Island, Georgia - 101413BT metaG (megahit assembly) | ecosystem: Environmental > Aquatic > Marine > Intertidal...
ATCGAACCGCCGACACAAGGATTTTCAGTCCTTTGCTCTACCAACTGAGCTACCGCACCAGCCTTCCACTTTTTAAGTGGGCTGCAAAAGTATTAATAATTTCATTTTTGACAATCACAAAAAATCAAAAATCGCGAATTTCTAATGCCTCAATATTAGACGTTGGGTAAAACTTCCCGAATGCTCAGTAGTTCTAGTAGGTAGCAATTCATATTTTCGCTTTATGCAAATCGTTCAGCAAATCATTTTCGTTATTGCCCTTGCTGTCGCCATTTACATTTTTGCTAAGAATGTTGGCAAAATTCGAAGGAACATACTCCTTGGTAAAGACGACGATCGTACCGACAATAAACCCGAGCGATGGAAGACCATGCTCAAAGTAGCGTTTGGTCAGACCAAGATGGTTGCTCGACCGATTCCCGCCATCCTCCACTTTTTTGTGTATACAGGATTTATCCTGATTAACATTGAAGTCCTTGAGATCATGATTGATGGGATTTTTGGCACTCATAGGTTTTTCGCCGGACTTGGCCCAATCTATAACGTGGCTATTGGGTTCTTCGAAATTCTTGCAGTTCTGGTACTAGTTGGATGTGTTTTATTCCTCACTCGTCGGTTTATATCTCGCATTCCGCGATTCCATAAACCGGAAATGAAAGGATGGCCAACTAAAGATGCAACGATAATATTGATTGTTGAGATTGTATTGATGGCTGCCTTATTGAAGATGAACGCATGCGATCAGATTTTGCAGGCACGTGGAGCAGACCATTATGCTCAAGCAGGGTCGTTCCCGGTTAGTCAGTACCTGGTGCCGATTTTTGATGGTTTTTCAGATGGGTCTTTGATCGCCATGGAGCGTGTATTCTGGTGGTTCCACATCATCGGAATATTGGTTTTCCTAAACTACTTGCCATACTCAAAGCATTTTCACATCATTCTTGCCTTCCCAAATACATTTTACTCAAACCTCAAACCTAAAGGCACAATTGACAATAACGCAGCCATCACAAATGAAGTAAAAACCATGATGATGATGCCCGATGCAGACCCAAACGCTCCACCGCCTGAAAGCTTTGGAGCAAAAGACATCACGGATTTGTCGTGGAAGAACATCATGGATGCCTACACCTGTACTGAGTGTGGTCGATGTACTTCCGAATGTCCGGCAAATCAAACGGGCAAACTGTTGTCGCCTAGAAAGATTATGATGGATGTGCGTGATCGAGCAGAGGAAGTTGGAAAGCAGCTAGATCATGGAATTGAAGAACCTGATAACAAAAACCTACTCGATTATATTTCGACTGAAGAGCTTTGGGCGTGTCAGACATGTAACGCTTGTACCGAAGCATGTCCTGTAAACATAGACCCATTAGATATAATCGTTCAAATGAGACAATTCCTAGTAATGGAACAAGCTCAAGCGCCTTCAGAGCTTAATATGATGTTCACCAATATTGAAAACAACGGTGCACCGTGGCAATTCCCTGCGTCGGATCGGGACAAATGGACAACAGAAATATGAGTTTAAAAGAAATAAATCAAGACGGGAAAAAAGCCAGTCCTGTTCTTGCCGAAGGCGTAAAGAACTTTCTTATCGATATTGATGGAACGGTTACGGAAGATGTTCCAAACGAGGAACCTGAGCGGATGGCAACAGTTGAACCATTTCCCGATGCATTGGAAGCTTGCAACAAGTGGTACGATGAAGGGCACATCATTACATTTTTCACCTCGCGAACGGAAGAAACTAGAGAGGTCACTGAACAGTGGCTCAATAAGCATGGTTTTAAATACCATGCACTCTTGATGAATAAACCGAGAGGTGGCAATTATCACTGGATTGACAACCACAAGGTGAAGTCGACCCGTTTTAGAGGAACGTTTAGTTCTGAATTTGAAAAAGTTTCCACGATGGTGGATGAGTTTAAGATATAACAATGAGCGAACCAATTCACATACCAACGGTCGCCGAACTGAACGGCAAGGGTCAACCCGCAGAAGTCTTATTCTGGGTAGGCTGTGCCGGAAGTTTCGACGAACGCGCCCAAAAGATAACAAAAGCAATGGCGAAAATTCTTCACCACTTGAATGTCAATTTTGCCATTCTTGGGAAAGAAGAGTCCTGTACAGGTGATCCGGCAAAACGAGCAGGAAACGAATTCCTGTTTCAGATGCAAGCGATGAACAACATTGCAATCATGAACGGTTATGGAATCACGAAGATCATCACCACGTGTCCGCATTGCTTTAATACGCTCAAGAACGAATACCCAAGCCTAGGAGGAAACTACGATGTAGTGCATCACACCACCTATCTACAAGGTCTTATTAATGACGGCAAGCTCACCTTTGGCAAAGGGGATTACAAGGGTAAAAAAATCACTTACCACGACAGTTGTTACATCGGAAGAGCAAATGGTATTTATGACGCACCACGAGATGTACTCAAAAAGCTGGATGCCGAACTAGTTGAACTAAAGAGATGCCGCGCGAAAGGTATGTGCTGCGGTGCAGGTGGAGCCCAGATATTCAAAGAAGCTGAAAAAGGCGACAAAGAAGTGAATGTTGACCGTGCTGAGGAGGCGTTGGAAACGAAGGCAGATGTGATAGCTGCAAACTGTCCCTTCTGCATGACGATGTTGCGCGACGGCGTGAAACATTTCAACAAAGAAGATGAAGTTGAGGTATTAGATTTAGCCGAGCTAGTAGCAAATGCAAATGACTTATAATGAATCTCTGGGATAATCTACCGGGTCACGCCCGAGTTTGGGTGTACGGAGCCAACAGACGACTTTCGGATCAAGAGCTCACACTCGTGAAAAACCAACTGGAAGACTTCTGTGCAGATTGGGCTGCCCACGGCGCAAAACTCGCGTGCGGTTTCAATATACTTTATGATCAGCTCGTCATTTTAGCGGTAGATGAGCAACAAGCTGCTGCCTCCGGTTGTAGTATCGATAGTTCTGTTCGCGTAATTCGTGAGATAGACGCAAACCTGAATATCGACTTATTCAATAGACTTCGAGCTTTTGTCGTACGTGAAAATGGACTGGAAACTTATTCCCCATCTGAATTTAAGACCGCTCTGGAGGCAAATCAAATAAACGCAGATACCGCTGTAATTGACCCCTTGGTGTTAAACTTAGACCAGATGAACCACGAATTTATCAAGCCTGTTTCAGATACATGGTTGAAGAAGTATTTAGTAATGACTAATTAGCGTTACGCATATTCAGTAGAACAAGAACACTCGCATCACTCCTCACTCTTCACTCACAACTCTTTATCCCGGCATTATAATCATCGGCACCCGAATACTCCCGGTAAGTTTCTTGGTAGTACTTCGACTGAATAGGTAGTCTAACCGTGTGTTGTGACGGTGACAAACAACAAGCATATCCACCTCATTCTTGTCGAGATACTGGCTAATCCCTTCTTCCGGAGTTTCAGCTTGCTCTGTGTCGACTCGAATTTGCATCGCTCCCATCTGCAAGGCTTTTTGTGCTCGCTCGTTATCACTCGTGAGCACGTGTAAAACACCTAATCGGGATGACTCTTGATTTCGGAGAAAAGAGAACATATGTTCTAAATTCTCGCCCATTGGAATCTCGTCTTTCGCCGTAGCAATTAGGATTCTTGGGCTTTCATCTGCCATAGCATCCGAAGGAACAGCAAGAAGGGGAGCAAAGCCCTTTCGCACAATGTGCTCCGTATTTGATCCCAGAATTTTAGAGGCCAAGTTGTTTTCCCCTAACGTTCCCATAACGATTAGGTCTATCCGATGTGCCTTAACAAACATGGGAACAACATCTTGTAGATACCCAAGCTTTGCGTGGAATTCAATATTCCCGGTATTCCCGAACTTCTCCTCCAGCCTAATCTTTTCATTTGCCAAATCTCGTTCGGCATCCTCAATCATGAGTTCGGTAAGATTTATCATCATTCCAGGTGTCGATCTTGGTGACACAACAGCGTGTACCAAGACCACTTTGATTTGGCTACTATCAAACATACTGAACGCATAATCAGCAGCAATCTGAGCGTTCTCAGAGAAATCGGTTGGTAAGAGAATATTAAGTTTCATGATATCTTAACTATTTGCAGAGAGTGTCATTTGCTCCGTAAGTGTGTAGTGATCTGTTTGGACAGTCTCTATCCAAACCCCACGCATCTTGCGGAATACCTGAACATGTAATCCCGTTTGTTCTTCAAACGCAGACTCCACCTCAGACACCTTTATTGCTTCGTCTAATTTAACGGTACAAGGTAAATTGCATGTTACCAAATCCGCTAGAGGCTCTACCCCTTTTACTCGCATTCTTGCACTTGAAGATTGGCTATCGCCATGAGCTTTCTTAAATAGCTCCAGTTTCAACCCGCTAAAGGCTTCAACAAAAGCTTGCTTTAAATCGAGGACGGTATCGTCCTGTGACAATGTGATTTCCATACTCCTCTGATTAATAAACTTCAGCAGCAAACCGGTTAAACTCGTCATTCAATTCGCCAAATATTTTGTCGAATGTCTGAACCTGATCCACAAGCTTTTCATTTACTTCAGATTTTCTGTGATCCGTAGCAACGTTGTTGGCTTGTGCATTCTCAACGATTTTATGCTCTTCTGCATTGATGTCGTGAACCAACTCATCAATTACTTCATTCTGACGAATAAACTGATTTTGGAAGTGCTCCACTTGAGAAGTTACCTCTACCTTGGTATTTGCGGTGATAATTTCCTCCAATCTGTGGTTATATGTTTTTAACTCGTCGCGGTAAAACTCTAGGTTTTTCTTCCACTCCTTGTAATCGTTGTGTAGGTCTTTTAAATACTTTTCTGACATAACTCTATTATTATTAACTGTGATACTTTAATTTAAAAATTGGCCTGAATGGTTAGAAAACCAGTAAAGGCATCTTGGTTGTAATGGCTATTTCCTTTGTGGTACTCTTATGGAACAAGTTCCCGAAGAAGCTGCGCTTATGACGTTTGAGTGCCAACAGCTGGATGTCGTTTTCCCATACGTAATCATTGAGCTCCTGCGTGGTATCTTCACCGGCAATGGTATCGACGTTTGCTTTGGGCTCAAAGTGTTTTACTACAGCCATCATTTCGTCTGCATCTACTTTACGATTTGAGACGTGAACGATTGTTAAGTCTGATTTGAACGGTTTAACAAATTCCTGAAAATCCAATATCCCGTTATCGGTTTCTTGCGAAAAGTCGGTAGCATAACCAACCTTGCCCCATCCGATGTAAACTGAACCTTCTGGTACAATAACCACTGGCAAATCACAACGCTCCATTACATCTGAAGACGTGGTGCCAATCCAGCGATCAAAGCTGTTCGTAGCTCCTTTGGTTCCCATGACAACAAGGTCAATTGACATTTCATTTTGAACCTCTTTAATCATGTCGACAACCAATCCAAATGTCTGCCATGTTCGAATATTCCCTCCCAAGTGTGACTTTATATCGGAGGCCATTTCATCGAGCTTTTTAGATACTTCCAACTGCTGCTCATCCATCAATTCCTTTACAGAACTCGGTGGTGTGTTTGCATCCAAAACTGGAACGTGCTGAACATGAGCAAGGATTACTTCAGCATCTAAATCACGTGCAAGCCTTACGGCATAGTTTGCAGCGTTTGCAGAGATGTCTGAAAAATCAACTGGACATAAGATGGTTTTCATAACTGTGGTGCTTTTGTCTATTGCAAAGTAGTATGACAACCATCAGGCATCGTGTGACGCGCATCAATTCCAAATGTGATAAATCACATAGAAATTATTTATGTGACCCAACCCTTTATCTATAACCCCCGTCAAAGAGGCAAAATCAATTTTATAAACTATGAGCAAGTTCACCTTCCTAATGTTGTTCGTTTGTATCGCTGGTTCGGCCTATTGCCAGGATAAAACTTCAGTCCTATTCGACTCTGACAGTCATCGGTTAACGCCTTTTCAAGCCGAAAAAATAGACGTGCTATTGCAACAAGCAGAAGGTGGGCAATGCTCTATTTCGTTATCAGGTCACACAGATTCAGACGCATCAGACGACTACAACATTGCATTAAGCGAGCGAAGAGTAAGTGTAGTATCTGATTACATCCAAGCACAATACCCGAAATTCGCCATTGAAAAAACTGCCTTCTTTGGTGAGGACCGACCTATTGCAAACAACTCCAACATTGAAACCAAATCATTAAACCGACGCGTTGAAATTACCCTCTCCTGCACGTCGGATAAAAGCAACAAAGAGGTACTACAAAGCGTGTGGCCCTCACTAGAAGCTTTGGCACCGTCGCCTAAGTCGTTCCAGTTTGATGGACCTGCCGGAGGGACATTCGATTTGTCGAATGGAGCCAAAATCTATGTTGCACCAAACCAACTTAAAGGGCGGATAAACCTAGACGTGTACGAATGCACCGACAAAAAAGCGGCGCTTGCGTACGGACTAACCACACAGAGCAACAGAACGGGAGAGGGTTTAATCTCGGCAGGCATGTATCGTATTCGTTTCACCCGCAGAGGGCGATTGGTTCCGAACCTAACGTCCAACGATGTGAAGATTTTTGTGCCGGTTGATCGTGATGACTTCAAAACCTTTGTTTCTGTTCCCAACGGACCGTATACAGGGTGGGATCTCGAAAACAGTCAAACCCGCGAGAACAACCCGGAAGATCTCTTTGTTCCTTGGGCCGCGATGGGCGCAATATGTGGCGGAGTATGGGGAGAATATCGATGTAGATTTTTCTGGTGTGGCATTCGATCATTCTTTTCTCCGCGAAGAAGAAAATTGACAAAAACTGAACGCGTAGCTTCTGTAATGCGCTCTAGCCAGTACGAAAACTTCTACGAACTTTACGGAGAAAACCTAAAACCAACGTTCAATTCGAAACGTGAACTCGCAGATTTCATCGCCAAAAACAGACCGGATGAAGTTCTTACGAAACTTGCTGAATTGGTCCCAAACATCCAAGATCAAGCCTACCATATTCTATACATGCCAAGCTATAGCTGGGTGAACTGTGACCGGTTCTCCGGTAGAAGAAACCTAACCAACTTAACAGTCTCAGCAGCGCTAGACGCAAATGCAGATGCTCGGTTGTATTTCGACAAAGAGTTTTGCGTGATGGCAGCTCAAAAAGTGGACAAGAAAAAAATTCGGTTTGACAGAATACCACTCGGAGAGGCCGTGACCTTGGTAATCATTAAGAAAGTAAACGATGTATTGATGATGAGTCGATCCAGCTTTAAAGTAGGTGAAAACCCAAGTATCGACTTTAAGCCAATTAAGTCTAAAGAACTCGAAGAAGCCATTTAATGAAACACCCTGATTAGGGTAACTTTAGCAATCGGCCTGTACTGCTTTCAGTATGGGCCGTTTTTTGTTTAGAAGGTTCGTTCACGTAATACAGATTGCCTTTATTAAAGACACCCACGTATATCAGGTCTGTTGCATTGATGTAGCAATCTAGCGGACTGTGAGTATCGAGAATTACTTCCTCGCAAATCAAATCACGGGCATCCATATCTGTAATCTCCTCTACAGAGCCGGAAAGCTTGAATGCTCTACCTCTGAACTTACTACCTCCCGAGTTTATCGACTCTAAGTATATGGTTCCTGAAGCATTAACCAAGAGTTCCATATCCTCCAAAGCGGAGTGATAAATTTCTAAATCTGTAAGATGTAAGGTGTCTGAACAACTGACCTGAGCAGCGCCAAAAAGTTCCAGTTTGGTCAAATCATGTAAGAAGATTTCAACCGTAACTAAGCGATTATATGATCGCACAAAGTTGCACGTATTGCAATTCTCTACTACGAGTTTGTTGTTTTCTACTGTAGCCGATATCCCCTCAAGAATATTGGCACCGCCGGTAATAATTATGCGCTCATCACGACTAGTGTCTTGGGTTAAGATTACCTTGAACTTATCGCCTATGTATAATTGACTAAACGATTTAAGTGGACGTTCAATACTGATATCATCTCCTGTTGAGCTAAAGCAATCATCCAACTGTTCCTTCTTACAGCCGGTGATGAGCACCAACGCCGAAAAAAACACGATTAGCCTCATAACCTATACCCCACTCCCCAGGTAAAATGATCGGCAATGCCGAAATGAATCTTTAACGCCGTGAGCACATATGCCCTTTGATTAAAGTGGTAGTTGAAACCAAGCCGTTGATAGGTGATGTACTTATGGCTGCTGGGTTTGTACGCGTAGAATCCGATATCCGTGATAAAATACACCCGACTAATCAGCAACTGATGACCGACATAAAAGCCTAATTCCGTGTAATCCGGCAATGCTAAACCGGTTAACGGGGCATTCATATCCTTAACAAAGACATGAGTCTTGTCTAAATATATGTCCGAGCCAAAGCGCCAACTGCGTTTTATGTTCACATGCTTGAGGTGCGTCAGTCCAACACTCCAAATATTAAAACCGGTCGTTTGAGTTAAACTCCGCTCTTTAAAACCATATACCGCATATACCTGCCAGGGATACGGATTCAATGTATCCTTAACTCGAATCCGACTTGGCTTTTGTTCCTTCAAATAGTTTGCCCCAAAGTACAGCGAAGGCATGTTAACACCGAGATTAGGAACTCGGAATGCTCCGTTCGAAAAATGGGTAAGTCCTATTCCCAACTGTATGTGCCATGGATTATCTACAAACTTTCGCTCCCAAGTTGCAACGCCTTGCATTACACCATTTATGTGACTCCCGATGGCTTGATTTCGCCTATTCTCGTACGGATTAAACTTCTTGGTTAGATAGGCGAGTCCTGTACTAAATCGAAATCTTATCTGACTGTTTTTAAGTGTTTTAACTGATGTCTCGAAGCCGGGCATCGCAGCAAACGCCTGACCGGTGAGATTGGGGCGACCAAGATTCATGTACAGAAAACCCATATACACTTCGGGCTTTTTGTAATGTTTCGCCCAAGGCTGAACCGATTGCAACTTGGAAATCTGAAACTCAAATCCATGAATATGCGCTTCTAAGTTCTTGGAGTCATCCCGATGCGCGACCAAAAAACCCGGATAATAATTAAACCCATAGGCAATTTTAGGTCGATCTTGTGCCTGAGTGGCGGTTACGACCAGGAGGGAAATGAGCAATACCAGATGTCGTTTTCCGATCACAACTCAAATCAAATTCTTTTTTGCAGCAACATCAATAACAAAGTGAAATTATTGCGAAAATCAGGGATGTGATGTCCAGTTCTGAGATTTTTTCTTCCCTACATTTTGTTAGCTAAACCAGATTACCCATTCGCCAGCCGTTGTGAATGCTACATCAGCGGCTACACCTCAACAATGACGCGGTTTTGGCTCGATTATTGCAGATTAGTTAGGACGGGTGAAATCCATCATTTTTACAAACAAAAGTTTACCTTTGCCAGTTCTAATCGCAAGAGTAAACGAAGTAGTATACACGAAACCAATTTATGAGACAGCTAAAAATTAGTAAGCAATTTACTAATCGTGAAAACAAATCTTTAGACAAGTACCTGAACGAAATTAGTAAGGTACCCATGATTGATGCGCAGGAGGAAGTAGTACTTGCTCAGCGCATCCGAGAGGGAGATCAGGCAGCATTAGAAAAACTAGTTAATGCGAACCTCCGTTTCGTTGTTTCTGTTTCCAAGCAATACCAAAACCAAGGTTTGACGCTAGGAGACTTGATTAACGAAGGAAACCTAGGCTTGATTAAAGCGGCAAAGCGATTTGATGAAACACGAGGTTTCAAATTCATTTCGTACGCAGTTTGGTGGATTCGTCAAAGTATACTCCAAGCACTTGCCGACCAGTCACGTATTGTACGTTTACCTTTGAACAAGGTTGGTTCCATTGGCCGTATATCGGCAACAGCTGCTAAATTGGAGCAGGAACACGAACGCGAACCAACAGCAGAGGAAATTGCAAAAGAACTGGACATACCGGTAACTGAAGTAGAGAATGCCTTCAAAACATCAGGACGTCACTTAAGTATCGACGCTCCGCTTACGGAAGGTGAAGACAACACGTTACTTGGTGTATTGGACAACAACGACGAACCAGATCCAGACAATCCATTATTAAATGAGTCTCTTCAAAAAGAGATAAACCGAGTGATTTCTACACTTTCTGAGAAAGAACGGGATGTGTTGAAATATTACTACGGTTTGGATGGCGGCCCTGCACACACACTGGAAGACATTTCTGAAAAAGTAGGTCTAACACGTGAGCGTGTTCGCCAAATCAAAGAGAAAGCGTTGAGAAGACTGAGAAAATCTTCGAAGAGCAAGATCTTGAAATCATACTTGGGCTAGTCCCGATTTTGAATATGAAAAAGGCGCTCGTTGAGCGCCTTTTTTTATGTCTGAACTAAACAGCTTGTGGTTATATTCGAACATATGCATCGTCTTCAGACATCCAGGACAAATGGCCTCATCAGAGGTTTCTTGCCAATCTCCATTTGTCTATTATTGAGTTGCTCTCCAGATTCCACATCAAACCAAAATTCGTTCACTCCTAATCACACGCTCATCATTCTCGGAACAGCCCAAGATGCTGGATACCCGCACATCGGTTGCGAAAAAGCGTGTTGCAAAAAAGCAAGAAACACAGGGCATTCAGAACCTGTGGTATCCTTGGCCTTAGTTGACGAAAACGACAGCATGTGGTATCTCTTTGAAGCGACTCCGGATATCACCGCACAATGCCATTATGTAGTGTCTAAGAACAGAACAATTACCACCGCCATCCCGAATGGTGTATTCCTCTCACATGCGCACATGGGACACTACACCGGACTCATGTATTTTGGGCGGGAAGCTATAAACACCCATTGTATTCCCACGTACGCTGCTCCTCGTCTGAAAGGTTTTTTGGGGACTAATGGTCCTTGGTCGCAACTGATAACGTTAAACAATATTGAACTGATAAACTCTAAGCCTAATAATGAAATAACCCTTTCCAACGACTTGCGTGTAACACCCATCCAAGTGCCTCATCGTGACGAATTCTCGGAAACCGTGGGCTTTAAGATTGCAGGTACACAAAAATCCGCACTATTTATTCCCGACATCGACAAGTGGTCTAAATGGGGGAAAGACATCGCTCAAGAGATTGCAGGTGTTGACCTAGCATTGTTGGATGCTACATTCTACGACGGAAATGAAATCAACAACAGAGACATTTCTGAAATCCCTCATCCGTTTGTAATCGAGACGATGGACTTGCTGAAAGATTTGCCGGAGTCTGAAAAAGCGAAGGTTCACTTCATTCATTTTAACCATACCAACCCATTGTTGGACGAGAATTCCGTAGCAAGTAAAACGGTAAAGCAGCGCGGATTTAATATTGCCCGAACCGGTATGAAGTTTGGTCTTTAATTAGCGCACAATTGAGCCTTCCGGGAACTCGGTCTCAGGTTGTACGAATACCAACTTACCTTCCGTGTTTTCCGCCATAAGAAGCATTCCGTTCGATTCCACACCACGCATCTTTCGCGGAGCGAGATTGCAAACAACAACTGCCTGCTTACCTACCAGTTCCTCCGGTGCAAAATGCTCTGCAATACCTGACAGAATTGTTCGAGTCTCCAATCCGATGTCTACCGAGAGCTGCAAAAGCTTGTCGGCCTTCTTCACTTTCGAGGCTTCCTTTATTGTTCCGATTCGCAAATCGAGTTTCACAAAGTCATCGAACGTAATAGTATCTTTAATTGGCTCCAAATCAGGTTGTTGTTTATTGTCACTGGCTTGCTTCGCGAGTTTATCCAATTGTGCTTCAATTGCCTCGTCTTCTAATTTATCAAACAAGAGAACAGGTTTCGTTACTGGTTTACCAGCCATCAACTCGCCTCCAGTTTGCAGCATGTCTTTAATCTTTGCGCTGGTTTCCGGTAAAAATGCCTCTGCAGCAGCCGCAAATTTCTGAACCAAACGCAAGGAGACATTCAGGATTTGCTCAACGCGTTGTTGTCCGTCGTCTTCCTTTATTGCATGCCAAGGTGCAGCATCTTGGAAATATTTATTCCCAAGGCGTGCTATATTCATGAGATGATTCTGGCCATCTCTGAATTTGAACTTTAAAATTGATTCATCCACCTGGCGCACCAAAGCCTCTGCTTCTTCAAGTTGATCGTAATCCACCTGATCTGAATTTGGAGGCACAATCCCATCACAGTACTTGTGTGTGAGGACCATAACTCGGTTCACCCAGTTTCCTAAAATGGCCACTAATTCATTGTTTACTCGAGCTTGAAAATCTTTCCAACTAAAGTCACTATCCTTGGTCTCCGGCATGATGGCTGTAAGGACGTAGCGCAACTCATCTGACTTTCCGGGGAAATCCTCGAGGTATTCATGCAACCAAACTGCATGATTCCTGCTGGTAGAAAGTTTATCTCCTTCAAGATTCAGAAACTCGTTCGCCGGAACATATGTAGGTAGATTGAAGTCCCCGTGTGCATGTAGCATCGACGGGAAGATGATGGTATGGAAAACAATGTTATCCTTACCTAAGAAATGAACCAATTCAGTGGAATCGTCTTGCCACCACTTCTTCCAATCGGTCTCAATTTCTTTTGTAGCAGATATGTAACCAATAGGTGCATCGAACCATACGTATAGTACTTTCCCTTCGCCTTCTTTCAATGGCACCGGCACTCCCCAATCTAGGTCGCGCGTCATTGCTCTGGGTTGGAGTCCATCTGTGAGCCAACTATTACATTGACCATATACGTGACTCTTCCAAACGTCTTTCTTGGTTGCGACCCAGTCGTTTAAAAACTCCGTTTGAAGTTTGTCCAAGGGTAAAAACCAGTTCTTTGTCGCTTTCTTTATTGGCTGATTTCCGGTAAGCGAGGATTTTGGATTAATGAGCTCGGAAGGACTCAGCGTTCTTCCACAGTTCTCACACTGATCTCCGTATGCACTGTCAAACCCGCAACTTGGGCACTCTCCAATAATGTATCGATCAGCTAGGAACTGATTGGCTTCTTCATCGTAAAACTGCTCTGTAACCTCTTCTAAGAACACTCCCTTGTCATACAAAACCGTAAAAAAGTCTTGTGACGTCTGATGGTGAATCGGACGAGAAGTTCTCGAAAAGTTGTCAAAGTGGATTCCCCATTTTGTTAAGCTATCTATTATCACCTCGTAGTTGCGATCAACTATTTCTTGAGGGCTAACACCTTCTTTTTTTGCTTTCAGTGTTATGGGCACACCGTGCTCATCTGTTCCACAAACGAACAGCACCTCCTCACCTTTGGATTTAAGATGACGAACGTAGATATCACTAGGTAAAAAACAACCTGCGATATGTCCGATGTGTAGCGGTCCATTTGCATATGGTAATGCGCATGTGACCAGATGTCGCTTAACTTGGGTCATGCCGCAAAATTAGCGGAGTTTTCTCTTTTCAATGAAGTAAATTCTCCCCTTGACCTTTTCACCTGATGGAGCTGTGGTCAAGTACCCGTGCATAAAGTAGTTTGCTATGTTGTACCGTCCGATTTTTCGGGCGGATACGACTCGTTGATCGGAGGTCGTGAACACATCTTTTTCAGACTCAGTGAGCGGTGGATGATGGGGCTTTACAATAACTGAATAGAGTGCATCACTACGGAGGTACAATCCATGAAACACCGTATCTGCAACCAACCAGTGTGCACCGGATGCGGTGAACCGTTTGAGTATGCTTGAATCTAGTCGTACCATGTCATCGTGCAAGTATTCTCCTTCTAGATCGAATCTTAAAATGGAAGCATGGCTGTGGGTAAAACCGCGTAATTCGGTAGGACTCCCCGCGATGTTATTACCGTCTCGAGTTACCCCATATAAGTCTTGATACTGTTTGTTATAATAGGAAGAGACCAAATAAATCTCATTATCGGTTTTACCAACAAACTCGAGTTCAGTCCAGTAATACACATCCGTGCTCTTTTCATGACGCTTCAATCGGGCCAAACGCCTTTTTATCGTCTCCTGATCTGCCTCTGAGAGGAAATCAAAAAAGTGACTCATTTCAGAAAATGAATAGCTGTGCTGCTGCACGACCGAACCATCCTGCACATGAAAGGACTTGATTCCAGCCGATTCCCCTTCTTGTCTCTGCCCATAGCTACCTAAAACAACCATTGAACCTTCTTCTGTTGCCATGGCTTTTGCAGACTGCAATATGCTGTTGTCCGAGCATCGAAGTTCGAAAACTTCATGGTCATCCCCATCGAAAGCAAGAACCATGTTTAAGTTCTCACTGCGCGTAAAATCGTTCCAAAACAACGCGTGCTGTTCCGTACCGGAAATCGACCAAGAAACAAAGTTGATCTTGCCACGTTTCAGTTTACTTTTAATGGAGACAACGTTCACATCACCTGAGTTTTTGTCATACACAATTACTTGTTCACGCTTTCGCTTAAGTGTGAGCACATAGATCTTATCGTGAATAACACGAAACTGCAAATCATAAAGCTTAGTGGGTAACCTGCCCTCATGAGTAGTTAGACCAGACTCTGTAACGGTGTTTAAATGAAAGTCCCCCCTCCGATAATCATAGAACAAATCATACTGAGCTGTATCATCATTCCAGCTAGAAACCAATTTCTGGCGAAAAGGTGCCAATGGAACGATATCAAACAAAAGATTGAGGTTTGAATCCAGCACAACATATCTCCGCTGGGGTTTACTTTCAGCTTTACTGTATTGATCCGCTTGACTTACGACAACAGCCTCGTTAAGAAAGGATGTATACGTAATGGCCTCTTGAGGATTGAGTGGCATTAAGTACTCGGACTCAACCTGACCTTTCGATAAGACCGCAATAGATGAAACGAGGCATGTGATTACAATTCGAAGCACAACCAAAAATAGCAAATGCTATGACTTCAAGGGCACTGAATTGACCAACGTCTAGAGCGGATTTGTCAGCGGAATGTCAAACGAAAATAAATTACATGTATATACAAACATTTTTCTCCGATGGTGGTTTTTCAACCCATAAGTACAAGAAAAATTAAAATGAAAAAAGCATTATTAATCTTCACTGTTTCTGCCGGAGTACTATTGGCTTCATGCGGAAACCCATCATCAAACGAAACTGTTGACGTTGCAGACGCAGGTGAAACTGCAGAAGCAACTGCTGAATCAGTAACGTACAATGTTAACCTTGACGAATCTTCAGTAAACTGGAAAGGTGCCAAAGTTATTGACGGTTCTCACACCGGTACAATTGCAATTACCGCAGCTAGTATTTCTACTAAAGACGGTGCTATTGAAGCAGGTAACTTCACATTGGACATGAACAGCATTGCTGAAACAAACAACGACGACGAAGAAGGCGTTTCAAAACTTATCGGTCACTTGAAAAGTGGTGATTTCTTCTTGGTGGATTCTTTCCCATCTGCAAGTTTCGAAATTACTGAAGGTGGTACAGATCACGTGAAGGGTAACCTAACTATCAAAGGAATTACAAAGGAAATCGAGATTCCAGTTACTATGAACGACACAGAGAGTGGTACAACCATGTCTTCAACGTTCACAATCAATCGAAACGATTGGGGTGTAACTTGGGGTAACAACTCTACCAACAAAATCGACTTCCTAAAAGACAATTTCATCAAAGACGAAATCGAATTTGACGTGAACCTAGTAGCGTCAAAATAACCAACAGTTTCAGTTTTAGGTACTTAAAATGGTTGCTTCGGCAACCCTTTTTTTGTTAAGTCTATTTTTTAATCCCCTCGAGCTTAAACAAAAACGCGTACTCGAGCGCTATTTCTTTTATCCGCTCAAAGCGGCCACTTGCACCACCATGACCAAAATCCATCTCGGTTTTCAGCAGCAACAAATTGTTGTCTGTTTTGAGTTCTCTTAGTTTCGCCACCCACTTTGCCGGTTCCCAATATTGAACTTGACTATCATGCAGTCCGGTAGTCACCAGCGTATTTGGATAATTTTTCGCCTCCACATTGTCGTACGGTGAATACGACTTGATGTAGTGATAGTACTCTTCATCTTTTGGATTACCCCATTCATCAAACTCACCTGTGGTAAGCGGAATTGATTCATCTAACATGGTGGTTACAACATCAACAAACGGCACAGCGGCCACAACACCGTTCCAAAGATTAGATTCCATATTCATCACAGCACCCATCAGTAATCCTCCGGCGCTACCACCCATCGCATATAAATGTTCCTCAGATGTGTATTTCGCTTCGACCAAATGTTTGCCACAATCTATAAAATCATAGAAGGTGTTTTTCTTCTTCAACAATTTCCCATCTTCATACCAAGGTCTACCCATCTCTTCTCCACCCCGAATATGGGCGATGGCAAAAGCGAATCCTCGATCAAGTAAACTCAGTCTCACTGAACTAAAATAGGGGTCGATGGAATGGCCATAGCTACCATATGCATAGAGAAGCAGCGGACTTTTACCGTCTTTCTTGAAATCGTTTTTATATACGAGAGATACAGGGACTTCCACACCATCCCGCGCTTTCACATAAATACGTTCACTACTGTATTTAGATTGATCATACCCACCAAGGACGGGTTGTTGCTTTTTAAGCTCCTTCTCCCTTGTCTCCATGTTGAAATCATAAACTGAACTTGGTGTTACAAGCGAAGTGTATCCATAACGCAACACGTGAGTATCAAACTCTGGATTGGTGCTCGTTCCGCACGTATAAGTCGACTCCGGCATGTCAATGTGGTAGTCAGCCTTCCCATCGTGGTTAATTATTCGAAGGTTAACCAATCCTTGCTTTCGCTCCTCCAAAACCAAATAGTCTTTAAACAGCTCAAAACCTTCAAGCAATACCGACTTCCGGTGTTTTATCACTTCTTCCCAAGCCTCCAAACGTGTATCATCAAGAGAGCACTTCATAAGCCTGAAGTTAGTTGCTTCGTGATTTGTGAGGATGTACCATGAGTCATCTATATGTGCGACGTTGTACTCCAAACCTCTCTGACGACTTTGAAAAACAAAGAATTCCGAATCCGGATCTTCGGCATCAATATACCGATGTTCAGATGTCATAGTAGAATGAGAGGACACCACGATATACTTGCGCGACTTTGTTTTATGCACGTACGTATAAAAGGTTTCATCCTCTTCATGATATACTTCAATACTCTTGTTGTATGACATAGAGTATCTGTGAATTCGATCCGACCTCAGGGTCTGTTCGTCACGAGTTGAGTAGTACAGCGTATTGTTATCATTTGCCCAAGTACAAGAACCTGTGGTGTTCTCAATTTTGTTCTCTAATAACTCTCCTGTTTTAAGGTTCTTTATATAGATGGTGTAGATTCGACGACTTACAAAATCCACTGCGTACGCGAGTTTGGTGTTATCCGGACTCACGGTTAATCCAGATACTTGACAGTAAGCCTTACCATCTGCCAATTCGTTAACATCGAGCAAAACAACCTCTTTGGATGTCATTGTGCCTTTACGTCTACAATATATAGGGTGCTCCTTCCCTTTAGCGTAACGTGTGTAGTACCAATATCCATTAAGAAAATACGGAACAGACGAATCATCTTGCTTGATGCGACCTACCATCTCTTCGAACAGGGATTCTTGGAATTTCTCGGTATCCGACATGACGGATGCTGTGTAGGCATTCTCATCTTCGAGATACTGAATAACTTCTTTATCGTCTCGGTCGTTTAACCAGTAGTAATTATCGTTTCGGACATCCCCATGCGTCTCTATCTCATGAGGCACTCGTTTACATACAGGTGGTTTCAATTTTGCTGTACTCATTAAGGCAATATTAAGTGCTTGTAATTCAAACTGCACATCAAAAAATGCCTCATCTTTGCACCGTGTCAACGATATTGTGCATCGAAACATCCGGACCAGTATGTTCTGTAGCCATTTCTACCAACGGCAAAACTGTAGCTCAGGCAGAGGTAACTGAAGCTTTCCAGCATGCGGCTGTTCTGTTGCCCAACATCGATGATTTACTTCGAACAGCTGAGGTTGAGCGTTCAAGTTTAGACGCAATCGCTGTGAGTGCCGGACCGGGATCTTACACCGGGTTGCGGATTGGTGTTTCAACCTCAAAAGGCCTTTGTTACAGTTTGGATAAGCCACTGATTGGTTTAAGTACATTGAAAGTGCTTGCACATAAAATTGCAGATGAAGTTGATTTTGATGAAGGAGACTTTTTGTGCCCAATGATCGATGCTAGGCGAAATGAAGTGTTTCTGTCAGTTTATGATGCCAGCTTTAACATTTTAAAAGATGCTCAACCTGTCATTTTAAATGCGGATACGGCACTAACCGAATCGGAAGGTACCATCTGGGTTGGAGGAAATGGAGCACCTAAAGCCACTGAGATTCTCAAATCAAATCGTATAAAAGACTGTGGTGTCAGAAGTACTGCTGCTTCAGATATGGCTGCGATAGCGCACGACTGTTATAACGAGCAAAACTTTGTTGACACTGCCTACTTTGAACCACTTTACACCAAGGCATTCTATAGCGGGAAATAAACTGCATCATGTCTGATGCACATTTCTGCCTTACTTTCGTTTATTAGTTAAGCATGGTGCGCTTTAGACACATATTACTTGTTATAGTATTCGCAACATTCAATCTGTTCGCCTCGTCCCAAGAGGTTCGATTGATCATAAACCAAACAGATTCAACTTCCACAATTGAAGAACCCGACTTATTTGAAACAAAGTTGTTTACCGATTCTACTGTTGCAAACGATTTTCTACTGAGTCTAACCAATAAACTCCGACTTGATGGTTACATGACAGCGGGTGTTGACGAAATCAAGCATCAAAATGATACAATTACGGCGTGGGTTTTTGTAGGCACCAAGTATCAACTTGCTGAGCTTCGTTTTAACGAGAATTGTACCAAGTGGTTAAACGAAATGGGTTCCGAGTGGCGCGACAGTGGTGCAACACTAACACCAAAACAGTTTGTGCAACTGCGTGAAGACTTGCTTACATATGGTGAGAACCACGGCTTCCCGTTTGCAACCGTGCAACTAGAGGGCGCCAGCCCAAAAGAAAATCAAGTTAGCGGTAAATTGGTCGTTAATACCAATCGCTATTTTGCTTACGACACCATCAGCATACAAGGGGACGCAAGTATTTCAAAAGCGTATCTCCAACAATATTTACAACTACCGGTGGGTGAATCGTACGACGAACGCAAGGTGCGACAGATAACCAGTAAGATTCAAAAACTACCTTTTGTGCGGTTGGTTTCAAATCCGGCTATTCGGTTTATTGACAACAAAGCCATAGTATTCCTTTACCTTGAAAAGCGAAGTACGGATCAATTCGATGGTATTATCGGTTTTGCCCCGAACACACAAGATGCTCTTGCAACCAAACTCCTGATTACCGGTGAAGTAAACATCGACCTAAACAATCTATTCAAGCGCGGGATGATGTACAATCTTCACTGGAAGAGTTTTGCAGCCCAAAGCCAAGAACTTCGAATGGGCACAAGTCTACCTTTTCTGTTTAGCACTCCGCTAGGACTTGATGGCGACTTTGAATACTTCAAACTCGACAGTCAGTTTTTTACGGTTAAAACTCAGCTGGGTGTGCGTTACAACTTCAATGGAACTGATCACACCAAATTTTATATCTCACGAAACGAAAGTGCATTAATTGCTGTAGATACCAACTTTGTTCGCAACACCGGGCGAATACCTGAAAGTAATCCGGTTACGACAACGAGTTATGGTATGTCTATCCAACGAACGGAATTGGATAACATTCTGAATCCGAGGAAAGGATATAGATTAGACTTTGACGCCAACGTAGGGAATCGGCGTGTACAAAAAGATATTAGAATTGACCAAGTGCTTTTTCCCAACGGAGAAGGCGAACTCTACTCGGTGTACGACTCCATCGATTTGTCCCAGCTTCAATACCAACTTAGCTTGTCGGCTGAGGGATATGTACCACTAGGCAAAAAAAGCACGCTTGTCGGATTACTAGAGGGCAGACGCCTTTTTGCAGATCAGATTTTTTTAAATGATGTTTATCGTATTGGAGGAGCCTTCTCTTTACGAGGTTTTAACGAACAGTCTTTACTAGCTAGTAGTTATGCTATGCTAGGGTTAGAGTATCGATACCTACTGGGAAGCCGATCATATTTCCAGTTATTCTGGAATGGTGCGTACACCTTGGACGAATCAGAAATCCAGCTCAATCCTCTTGAGGACCTACCATTTGGTTTTGGGGCAGGTGTAGCCCTTGAAGTGAATTCCGGAATGCTCTATCTATCCTACGCACTTGGACGAGAGCAAAACAACCCAATTCAACTAAACCAAGCTAAGATTCACTTTGGGGTGATTAACTTCCTTTAATTTGCTCTAAACCCGATTGCAGCAAACTTTCAATCTCCGAGCGATCCAGCATAAGCTGTTGAATGATGCGTTTGCGACTTTTCCGCACTCGTCTAAGTTTTACAGACTCGCGCCAGCGAACCCATCTGGAAGAATAGTGATAGGCGAATAGTCCCAAGCTTGGTAGAACCAGAAAAAACAGGATCGTAATCAAGATGTTCTGACTGTACTTCCAGACCAACCACGTTTCGACAATCGCAGATATTGAAAAGAGTAAGACACCAAGTGCCAGAACAACTGAACCCATAAAATCCACTCGCTTCACAACCGTGAGAGACAGTTTACGCGTCAAGTAAAATGGCAATATGTGCAGCGCAAAGCCAACTAAGAAGAGAGGGAAACCAAGAATTAGAAATGCTCCTCGAGCGATAATTAGGTTCTGTAAATCACGCTTACTCAGATCGATTAGCGAGTTGCTGCCTGTTAAACCTAGACGATTTAAACTGCCAACATAATGCGTTAAACGAAATCGAAGTTCTTCATATGCATTCGGAATTTCTGCGTGTATCCTGTTTAAGAACTTATTTATCGTTTGCCACGACACAAACCAATCTTCGCTACCTTTAACCGGATGGAAAGAGACATACCGCTCTATTTGCTGCACCATCTGAACTTGTTCTTGGTCCTCCACCGTGATAATACAATCTCTTAAACCCTTGTCAATTTCCGAGGTCACGTCATCTGTAGTTTTCCAGGCATCCGATTGGTAGGCGTTCTGATAGTCCTTCGTTAGAATGGGTTCGCCTACTGTGAGGGTGACATTACCTCTAAAGCGGTGCGGGTTGGAATAATTGATACCAACCGGAATTAAATGAATGTCCAACTCGAAGTTGTTTTTGTCTTCCGCCTCCAGTGCAATTCTAGCTGCTCCGGTCTTGAGTGGTGCCAACAGATACTTCGTTTGACAGATACCTTCCGGGAATATCATAAGGCACCCTTTGTCCTCCATCAGCTTGAAGCAATGCCTAAAGATGTTCTTATTCTGATCTACCTTATCCGGATTATGTTCTTTTCGGTAGATAGGAATCATGCCTAAACTATTAAAAATCTTAACCAACATAGGGCGAGTAAAGGATTCACCTCGTGTAAGGAAGTGTGTCTTTCGGTCGATGTTGGCAGCTATCACAATCGGGTCCATGAAGGCCGATCTGTGGTTTGGCAACAAGATTACAGGCTTATCCAGCGGGATTCGCTCTTTGTTTAAGACGGTAAGCCGCACAAAGTACTTTCGTATGGCGTACGAAAAGATGAATTTTAGTATGCGGTAAAGCATTTTACGAGTATAGGCAATTTAGGTTGAACAGATATTCAAATAAAGTTGTCAGTATTATGTCATCGCTAAGAGCATTTAACCGTTATTTTGACGACACCTACACCTTTTACCAGATTATAGAATTTTTGTCCTTTTATGGGACGAATATCCGCTCCACCTTTGAAGTGTTCAAAACGGTTAAAACTACTAACTCCGTTGCGAACGGAACTACTTAATTACTATTTATTATGAAAAGAAAATCATTTGCACTTGCTGCTCTAGGAGTAGCTTTCGCTTTCAACACAAACGCTAAGGCTGACGACGCTGACGACAATCACACTGTTGCTATCTCAATCCCTGAAGTTGCTATTCTTGACCCTGAGGGTTCTACTAGCGTATCGCTTTCTGTAGAAGCTCCAACTGAAGCTGGTGAGGCTCATAAGGGCGATCGTTTCAATTATTCTGTTAGATTGCTAACTAATGACTAAAGACTTGATAATCACAAACATTTCGCGATTACCAGTAAAGCACAACCGAACCTTACGCGCGTGGAATGCTGCAGATGAATACTTACTCAACTATGCTAATGATTCCTCGGCAACCTCAATTACGTTGTATCACGACCGGTTTGGATTTCTTGGGTGTAATCTACAGGAAAGGACACCTGAATTTGTAGTAGAACGTAAAAGTCAGCTCGTGGCGCTAGAAACCAATCTTCAGAAGAATGAATTAAGTGACATTCGGACTAGGACTGTGCTTGAGAGTGGGCAATCATTCGACCTAGCCCTGTGTTCCATTCCTAAATCCTTAGAACGATTTGAGTTGTACCTCCAAGATGCTGTGCGACACGCAACCGATAAGAGCACGCTGGTATGTGCCTTTATGACCAAACACTTCACCAAGTCGTGGTTAACCATAGCCAGCAAATACTATGGAAAAGTTGGACAATCCATGGCGGTTAAAAAATCGCGTTTGTTGATTCTGTCTGAACCTATAAATAGTGAATCAGTTCAACCACCAACATCAACTGATATCGACTTAGATGGCTTTACCGGTCAACGATTCCCTGGAACGTTTGCCGGTAATAAAGTTGATATGGCAACAAGGTTTCTATTGGACAACTTAACTGAATTCGATAACGCGAAACGCGTGCTTGATTTAGGATCGGGGAACGGCATCATCGCGAATACCATGAAGTCGAAAGCTGCGGAAGAGATTCACCTTGTGGAGGACGATTATCTGTCTTATGAATCAGGTAAGTTAAACTGTTCTGACTCCATATATCATCATCACTGGAACTACAGTTTATCCGATCTAGATCTACAGGATTTTGATGTTGTTGTTACCAACCCTCCTTTCCATCACGGATACGAGCAAGATATTGAAATGGCGTTCAACTTATTTAAGGAAGCTCACAACATACTCAGAAGTGGTGGGACACTGCTTATTGTGGCAAACAGGCACCTAAACTATAGAACTCAACTGAGCAGACACTTCTCACGCGTTGAAGTCATAAAACAAAATGACAAGTTCGAAATAATCGAAGCTACCAGATAAGCTTAGAGTCTTTCATAAACGCCGGCAATTCCTTGACCACCTCCAATACAAGCGGTCACAATGCCGTAGCGTTGGTTGCGTCGCTTCATCTCATTCAGCAACTGAATGGATAGCTTTGCTCCGGTGCATCCCAATGGGTGCCCAAGGGCGATAGCGCCGCCATTCACATTAACGATTGATTGATCTAATCCCAGCTCTCGAATTACCGCCAAACTCTGTGAAGCAAAGGCTTCGTTTAGCTCTATTTGATCGATGTCTTTTAAGCTCAGGCCAGCTTTCTCCAGGGCTTTTGGCACCGCTTCCACCGGTCCAATTCCCATGTAGCGTGGATCAACTCCGGCAGAAGCGATAGACACTAATCTTCCCATGGGCTCTAAACCCTGAGCCTTCATCATCTTTTCACTCATCACAATCACAAATGCCGCTCCGTCTGAGGTTTGAGAGGAGTTCCCGGCAGTTACACTACCACCTTGCTTGAACGCCGGTCGCAGTTTTGAAAGCACTTGCATATTGGTATCCTTGCGAGGACCTTCATCTGTATCAACCACGAAACTGCGCGTCTTGCGTTTGCGCTTTTCAGGATCGTAATAAACTTCCTCAACCGTAAAGGGTACAATTTCGTCTTTGAAAACACCTGTTTCAATCGCCTTGATTGCTTTTTCGTGTGATTTGAGCGCAAACTCATCTTGGTCTTCTCGCGAAACGTTAAACTTTGTTGCGACCTCTTCAGCAGTTAGTCCCATACCCAAGAAGTAATCCGGATGATCTTTCGCGATTTCATAGTTGGGTACTGTCTTAAACCCTACAGTTGGGACTAAACTCATGCTCTCCGTTCCCCCTGCGATGATGCAATCTGCAAGACCCGCTTTCACTTTGGCTACAGCCATGCTGATGGTTTCTAAACCACTTCCGCAATATCGATTTACCGTTGCTCCTCCAACATTCAATGGAAGTTTTGACTTCACTCCAACCCAACGAGCCATTTGTAAACCTTGCTCCGCTTCGGGAACCGCATTTCCAACTAGCAAGTCTTCAACCACAGAAGGATCAAACCCAGGGGTATCATCAATCAAGTAATCTATCACGGCGGCACCAAAGTCTACCGGTGAGGTAAACCGAAAACCACCTTTATTGGCTTTACCAACTGCTGTTCTATATCCGTTTATGATGTATGCTTCCATGTTACTTCTAGTTTCTAAGTGGCTTACCTGTTTTTAAAATATGTTGAATACGTTCGAGTGTCTTTCGTTCACCTAAAAGAGACAAGAACGCTTCACGTTCGAGATCTAATAGATACTGTTCCGAGACCTCGGTTGGCTGGGACAAATCTCCGCCGGCCATCACAAAGGCCAGCTTTCGAGCAATTTTTTGATCATGCTCTGATGCAAAACCTGAGATGCCGAACGCTTCAATTCCTGCGTAAAGTGTTCCAAGGGCGGTTCTGCCCAATACTTTGATATCGTCGCGTTGCACCGGCATACTGTAACCGTCGGCATACATATCAAGCACTTTGGCTTTCGCATCAGCAATCTGTCTCGATTGATTAATGACTACATCATCCTTGTCTGTGTGAAGCACTCCAATGTCAAAGGCTTCGTATCCCGATGTTGCTACTTTAGCCGTTGCAATGGTTGTGAATCGCTCTTGAAGTGTAGGGAGCTGCGGATCTCCTGTGTAGAAGCTGTCGCTGGTTCGAACCACAAATTCCTTTGTGCCTCCACCACCCGGAATCAAACCGGCTCCAAACTCCACTAGACCTATGTAGGTCTCGGCAGCAGCTATTGTCGAGTCTGCATGTAAACTCATTTCACATCCGCCACCTAGCGTGAGCCCGTGAGGAGCTAAAACCACAGGAATGCCGGAATACCTCAACCGCATCACGGTCTTTTGGAAGTAGTTAATTGCGATGTTTAGCTCGTCGTATTCTTGTTCAATAGCCAACATGAGCATCATAGCTAAATTAGCTCCGGCAGAAAAGTTTGTCGCATCGTTTCCGATAACCAACCCTTTCCATCCCTGGGATTCTGCGATGTCAATCGATTTGTTGATTCCTTGCAAAATCTCTGAACCAATTGCATTCATTTTGGTATGGAACTCGAGGCACAACACTCCGTCACCAATGTCGTGAAGACTTGCGCCTTTATTTCCCCAAACCAAGTCTTTGCTCCGGTAATCGTCCAAAACGATTAAAGATTCTCTGCCCGGAATGAGTTTGTAAGCCTTGGACGGTATGTCGTAATAATATCGATTTCCTCCTTCGCTTTTATAGAAGTTGGTGATGCCGGCGTCTACCATTTCTTTAACCCAAGATGCGGGTTCGATACCTTCGGTGTCCATTAGGTTTAGCATGCGTTCAACCCCAATGGTCTCCCAAGTCTCAAAAGGCCCAAGTTCCCATCCAAATCCAGCACGCATCGCATCATCAATCTGGTACAAATGATCTGCAATCTCTGGGATTCGCATGCTCGTATAAGCTGCAACTTTAAGGTTGAGCTTTTGCATAAACTTCGCCGCTTTGTCGCTGCCTTTGCTTAGAATCTTAACCCGCTTTCGAACGTTGTCTTCCTTTCGAGCAGCTCCTACCGACTCAAATCTTGGTTTCGTTTTAGGTTCGTATTCAGAGGTCTTAAGATTCAGTGCTTCAATAACGCGTTTACCATTCTCGTCCTTGGATTTCTTGTAGAAACCTTGGCCCGTTTTATCACCTAGCCAGTTGTTGTCTACAAGCTTCTGTAAGAAATCGGGTATCTCAAATAAGTCTTTTGCCTCGTCGTTAGGACAGTTCTGACCAACACCTTGCGCCACCTTAACTAAGGTATCGATTCCCACGAGGTCTGAGGTTCTGAACGTAGCGGATTTTGGTCGCCCACTAACCGGACCTGTAACTGCGTCAATTTCTTCTACGGTCAGGTTCATTTCCTCCATCAAATGGAAGATGGCCATGATGCTGAATACGCCAATTCTATTTGCGATGAAGGCCGGCGTATCCTTACACAACACCGTTTCCTTACCAAGAAACAAATCACCATAATGCATCAGGAAGTCGACCACTTCTGGATGTGTCTTTGCGGTTGGGATAATCTCCAATAGACGCAGATATCGAGGTGGGTTGAAGAAGTGCGAACCCGCGAAGTGTGCCTGAAAATCCTCAGATCTTCCCTCGAGCATCATGTGGATAGGGATTCCTGAGGTGTTTGAAGTAACCAGACTGCCGGGCTTGCGGTGCTGTTCCACTTGATCAAACACCGTTTTCTTAATCTTTAGATTTTCGATAACCGCCTCCAAGACCCAATCAACCTTAGACAGCCAGTCCATATTATCTTCAAAGTTGCCCGTCGTTATCCGCTTAGCTACCTGTTTATTGTAAACTGGTGATGGGTTTGACTTGAGCGCAGTTTTTAATGCTGCATTTACAATTCGATTGCGTGCTTCCGGTTTGTCTTTCTCATCCTCACTCAGGTCTCTTGGGACAATGTCGAGCAGATACACCTTCACACCAATATTGGCGAAGTGACAAGCCAATCGGCTTCCCATTATCCCGGAGCCTAAAACGGCAACCGACTTTATCTTTCGATTTGATGCTTTTACTACGTTCATCTTAGAATGGGTATTTATTGGCTTCAATCATTTTATCAGCAATTGCTTGTCGCGCTTTCACCGTATTGAATGGAGGATATTTAGTAAATCGTTTCACCCCAATCAACATCATGCGCAACTCGTCTCCCTCGGCAAAAGCCATAATTGCGTGTTTCCCTGCAACGTGCATTCGTTCCATCGCATTGCACACATAGGTCTTCGTCATCGCAACTTGAAGTTCTGCAGCTGCCTCACCTTTTAATTGGATGAGCTTTTCGGTGCGCAACAGTGCTGATTCAGCAGTGAACAAGTCAATGGCCATATCCGCCAAATACATGAGCACCTCCTGTTGATTTTCAAGTTCCATCATGTATTTCTGAGCAGCAGCTCCTGCAGCCAATAGAATGGCCTTCTTTCCGTTTTCGAGTGCTTTTCGTTCCTCGTAAAATATGTCTGTATCGTCTTCATCACCAAAGTCCGGGATTGACATCAACTCTTCTTGAATTTTTAGTGCAGGTGTCATTAAATCAAGCTCACCTTTCATGGCTTTTTTCATCATTTGACCCACAGCCAACATGCGATTGATTTCATTGGTACCTTCAAAAATTCGATTAATACGAGCGTCTCGATACATTCGGGCCACAGGGTATTCTTCCGAATAGCCCGTACCCCCAAATACTTGAACCGCCTCGTCGATTACATAATCTAAGGTCTCAGACCCTAGCACCTTAAGTATCGCGCATTCAATGTTGTATTCTTCCGCAGCTTTGAGTTTAGCGTCTTCTTTCGACATACCATCAGCGGTTAGGTCGGAAATCTTATCGGTAATTAAATCCGCAATACGGTATGTTGCAGATTCGGTAGCATAGGTTTTAACCGCCATTTCGGCAAGCTTGTGCTTGATTGCCCCAAAGTTTGAAATTGGCTGACCAAATTGATGACGTTCGTTGGCGTATTGGGTCGCAATATCAATAGCTTTCTTACTTCCGCCCATTACCATAGCGCCCAATTTAAATCGACCGATGTTGAGTACGTTAAAGGCTATTTTATGACCTTTTCCTATTTCGCCCAGCAAGTTGTCTTTAGGAATTCGCACGTTCTCGAAGAATACCTGACGTGTGCTGCTACCTTTGATACCCAGCTTTACTTCCTCATCACCCAAAGTTAGCCCGGGTGTATTTCGCTCAACGATGAAACCGGTAAACTTATCTCCGTCTACTTGAGCAAAGACAATATATAAATCGGCAAAACCGGCATTGGTAATCCACATTTTCTGGCCATTCAACACCCACTCGTCTCCATCCAGAATGGCCTTGGTCTTCGCGGCAAGGGCATCTGACCCAGAGTTTGGTTCAGTTAAACAATAGCTTGCTTTGATTTCACCCGACGAAAGCCCCGGTAGATATTTTGCTTTTTGCTCTTCTGTTCCAAAGTATAAGATTGGTAGCGTCCCGATTCCTGTATGTGCCGCCACCGCGACTCCAAAGGATAACGACTTGCCCAACTCTTCACTTAAAACCGTCTCGGTGTTGAAGTTAACACCCATTCCTCCGTGCTCTTCAGGAATACCAGCACCAAGAATCCCTAGTTGTCCAATCTCATCTAAGAGTTTTGGCACGATATCCGGATTCTCCAATTGCTTATCAATCTTTTCGACAATTGGCCAGATCTTGGATTCGATAAAATCCATGGTCATGCTTTTGAACATCTTTTGCTCTTCGTTTAATTCCTCCGGAATAAAAACGTCTTCCGCTTTTTGATTTGTGATGAGAAATGATCCGCCTTTCATATGAGTAATCTTGGGTGTTAAAGAGGTTTGGTACCGCTAAGTAACAAAAATTTCTTAAACTTGTCGTACACAATTATGTCGCAAACGACATTTTATACTAAAAACGGACAAATTCGTATTTTAGTTTTAAGCGGATATTAATTATGGCAGAAAAATCGGAGTTGTTTTTACCTGAGCAGATATGCTTCCCTTTGTACGCGAGTTCCAGGATGATTACTCGATTATACAAACCATTGCTTGAGGAGCTTGAACTTACCTATCCTCAATATTTAGTGTTGATGGTATTGTGGCAGGAAGAACAATTATCGGTGAGCGAACTAGGCAAAAGACTTTACTTAAATACCAATACGCTCACACCTTTAATCAAGAAGATGAAGGATAAAGGCTTGGTTAAGAAAACAAGGTCTGACGAGGATGAACGTACGGTCTTCATTACAATTACACCCAAGGCCAAAGACCTGCGCAAAAAAGCAAAGACGGTTCCATCGGAATTATTACAATCGCTTCAAATGTCGGAAGAAGACATAGAAACCGTGCGAGAGATAATGTGGCGTTTTCTATCGAATTTCGACTTCAACAGCCCGGATAACAATTAGTCTTTTTTCAGATGCTGCTCAGCGTGATAGCTTGACCTCACAAGAGGGCCACTTTCAACGTATTCATAACCCATAGCAACTGCCCAATCTTTGTATCGAGCGAACTCATCCGGTGTTACATATCGATCAACTTTAAGGTGACGAGCCGTAGGTTGCAAGTATTGACCCATGGTGATGATTCCAACACCAACCTCACGTAAATCGGCTAGAGTTTCACGAATTTCCTCATCTGTCTCCCCCATTCCTAACATCAGACCACTCTTTGTTTTCATGCCGTTGTCTGTCAGGTATTTAAGCACATGCATGCTTCGATCATACTTGGCCTGAATCCTTACTTCTCGAGTTAGTCGTCGAACTGTTTCAATGTTGTGTGAAACGATCTCCGGATGAACTTCAATGATGTTATCCAACTGTGCTTCGTTACCTTGAAAATCAGGAATGAGTGTTTCAAGCGTGGTGTCCGGATTCCATTTGCGAATTTCTAAAACTGTTTTAGCCCAGTGTTCAGATCCTCCATCTGATAAGTCATCGCGATCCACACTCGTTACTACAGCATGCTTGATACCCATGATGCTAATGGATTGAGCAACTTTAAACGGCTCCGTTGGATCAAGTGCTTCACCTTTCCCGGTTGCCACATTACAGAACTGACACGAACGTGTGCAAGTATTTCCACCAATCATAAAAGTGGCAGTTCCTACACCCCAACATTCACCAATGTTCGGACACTTACCACTCTCACAAATTGTATGCAGTCCATGCTCCTTAACAAGCTCCTTCATTTCGGAATACTTGCCTCCTCCTGCGATGTCTACCTTTAGCCAGTCTGGCTTAACTCGCTTTTTCTGCACGATTTTAACCGGTGGCTTGTTCTCAATCTTGTTTGCCATAACGCTGCACAAAGGTAGAAGTATGTTTGACTACCTCCGAATGACTTGCATAACAATTTTGACCGAAAACCGTTTTTACCTTCGGATAGTCGGAAACTTTAATCTTTACTTTTGTGTACTTCCCTATGCGTAGAATTCTTATTGCATTCATCTTTATCGCAACTTCTCTGGCTAGTTTCGGTCAGAAAGAAGAAGTAGCAATTGGAGAGTGGAGAATCCACTTGCCTTATAATGCGGTAAACAGCATCGCCGAAACCCCTGAATTCCTCTACGTCGGGGCAGAGCGTGGTTTCTACAGTTTTAACAAGCGTTCAGGAGAGATGGAATTGTATTCCAAAACCAACGGGTTTTCGGATGTAGAAGTGGAATTGGTGAAGTATCACAATGGGCTTGGTCTGTTGCTAATTGCATACAAGAATGGAAACATCGACATCCTTCAGGGAAGCTCCATTTTCAACATATCGGACATCGAGCGTAAAACCATTCTCGGTCAAAAAACGATAAACGACATCCATTTCGAAGGGAATAAAGCCTACTTAGCTTGTTCTTTTGGAATTGTGATTATCGACCTAGAGCGCAAAGCCATTCAGGATTCGCACTTAAACATCGGCCCAAATGGAATAGCGACAAGTATAAACTCGGTGAACTTCTATGGCGATAGTATCTACGCCGCCACCGCTACAGGTTTATTAAAAGCACCTCGTACTGGACTCAACTTGAGCGATTTTAATAGTTGGGATGGGCCTCTACCTTTTCAACC
>Ga0181577_10000537_pt1 | contig 30766 bp, 34 predicted proteins | sample 101ome_21_FD_132468 | JGI IMG/M metagenome (GOLD analysis project Ga0181577, IMG submission 132468) | Coastal salt marsh microbial communities from the Groves Creek Marsh, Skidaway Island, Georgia - 101413BT metaG (megahit assembly) | ecosystem: Environmental > Aquatic > Marine > Intertidal...
AGATAGGCAGCTTTCGCGCCTTCCCAAGGGGTGCTCATCGAAATGTGATCGTTTGACGCACCGTCAGTCGAAGATTTCTTCAATCACGTCAAACATACCATCCAACACCAGCTTCCCAAAGCTCTTCCGCCGTTTGGGGCGTGGGGGTGGCGCATGGTAACTCCCCTCACTCCGCTGCTGGTTCATGTCGTAGGGATGCCGGTGTGGTACATGCCAATCCGGCTTCGGCGCGCGGCGGCGCTGCGCCGGTGCAGCGGTTTTCGCGCGCGGAACGGATTTCATCCGGCTCAAGGGCGCGCCACAATTATCGCAGGCCAAGGTGTGCTGCTGGTTGCCCCGCAATGCCAAGGCCGTCTTTGCGCCGCAGTAACAACAGGCGGCAATCTTTGTCGCAGGCATGTCGTCCCTCAGCTGGCAGTCGGTCTTGCTGCATATAGGGCAACAGCCGCCGCGTTGGAGACGTTGAGCGAGCCAAATCCGCCCGCAAAGTCGATTTTTACCAGATGATCGCAGGTCGCCTTGGTTTTTTCCCGCAAGCCTGGGCCTTCCGCACCCAGCACCAGCGCCACAGGTCGGTCGCCGACCCCTGCCACCGCCGCTTCAATGCTCATCTCCGCTTCGCCATCAAGGCCCAGCACCAGATAGCCCATCTCTTGCAACCTGCGCATTCCGTCAGAAAGGTTCCTGATCCGCACATAGGGCTGCCGCTCCAATGCACCGCTCGCGGTTTTCGCCAAAGCACCCGTTTCAGGGGCCGAATGCCGCTGCACGCCAACAACCGCCCGCGCGCCGAATACCTCTGCCGAACGCAGGATCGCGCCCACGTTATGCGGGTCTGTCACACGGTCGAGCAAAACCAGCCGCGCTGGCCCCGCGCCCTCAGAGAGCGCGACATCATCCAGTGATCCCCAGTTCAGCGGCCGCACCTCAAGTGCGGCGCCCTGATGCACCGAGCCTTCGTCCAAAGGGGCTGCAAACCGGCGCGGATCAGAGATTTCGGGCGTCATACCGCTTTCGGCAATCGCATCCGCAAGCTTCGCCTCGGCATTGAGCGTCACCACCAAACGCAACCGCTCGCGGCGCGGATTCAACAACGCATCGCGCACCGCATGCAAGCCAAAGAACCACACCGTTTCCGATGCTGCCGCACGTTTCCCGCGCTCTTTCTCGATCACCCACTTCGGTTTTTTCATTGGTCTATCCGCTGTTTTCTCCTCCATGCGATGCCCCGCCGCAAGACGCAAGAGAAACAGCCGATTTTCCTGTTGACGCCCTCGCGCACTCCGCATATTCAGCCCCTCGCAAACGGCCTTTATCGGCTGTTTCGGGCGACGAGCTGCAAGGTGCGGCAGCGGACTGTAACTCCGCCGGGGAGACCCATGCCTGGTTCGATTCCAGGGTCGCCCACCACTCCCCTTCCAAATTTAGGCGGGTTCCGACGTAAATCCCCTTTGGGATTTCGCAAACTTGCGGCCATACTTCTCCCATATTTCCGGCGGAGAACCGCAATGACCACATCTGTTACCCTCCTCGTCGGCACCACAAAGGGTGCTTTCCTTCTGTCCTCCGACAGCACCCGCGAAAGCTGGTCCGTCAATGGGCCGCATTGCGGTGGCTGGAGCATCAATCACGTCATCTCCGATCCGCAGACGGGTATGCTCTACGCAGGCGGCGGCAGCGGCTGGTCCGGCGCGGGCATCTGGCGCTCAGCGGATCAAGGCACAACATGGGAGCTGTCAAAGCTGTCTTGGGGCGGCATGGATGAATGGCTCGACCGGGATCCCGATTTCGCGGCCGAGATCGGCATCCCCGCGCCCGACCCCGCGCCTTTCACCGGCGAGATCGAGTCGGTTTGGTCGCTCGGGCAAGCGGGTGGCACGCTCTATGCCGGCACCAAACCCGGCAATCTGCTCACCAGCACCGATCAGGGCAAAAGCTGGCAATTGGTCGATGCCTTGGCCAATCACCCCACCCGCGCCACATGGAATCCCGGCGCCGCTGGCCTTGTGTTGCACGCGATTATCTCCGATCCAGCCGCGCCCAATAAGCTCTGGGTCGCGATCTCCGCCGCTGGCACCTTCGCCACCGATGACGGCGGCCAGTCATGGGAGCGCCGCAACCGGCTCTCCAACGCGCCCAGCCTGCATGAACACGGCCATGACCACGGCGCCGATACCGGCCTTTGTGTGCACAACATGGTCCGCGCCGATGGCGATCTGATGTACCAGCAGAACCACCATGGCGTTTTCCGCAGTCAGGACGGCGGCCGCAGCTGGCAGGATATCTCCGATGGCTTGCCCTCCCGCTTCGGCTTCCCCATCGCCCTGCATCCCCATGACCCGCAAACCATCTGGACCCTTCCGCTGAATGGCGACATGGCAGGCCGCTTCCCGCCCGATGCCTCCGCCGCTGTCTGGCGTTCCCAAGACGGGGGCGAAAGCTGGTCGCGCATGGGTAATGGCCTCCCGCAACAGAACTGCTTCTTCACCGTTCTGCGCCAAGCAATGGCCACCGACACGCTTTCCGATCCGGGCGTGTATTTCGGGACCAATAGCGGGTCTATCTTCGCCAGCACGGACACCGGCGAAAACTGGCGCGAGATCGCCCGCCACCTGCCGACCGTCCTGTCCGTTGAAACAGTGACGGCGGCGGCATCCGCGCTTTAATGCCCGCCCCTCCCATCCTATAGTCATGCCATCGCGCAGAAGAACAAAGGATTCCCCCATGGGGAGAAGCCCGCCCGCCACATTCAATCTCATGCTGATCGGCCAATCCGGCCGCCTGCAATACGAGGCGCTTCTGCTCGTGGCCTCATTGCGCGCGAAAAGCCCGCAATTCGCCGGTCAGGTCTTTGTTTGCGAGCCGCAACCGGGGCCACTCTGGCCCGATGATCCGAGCATGCATCCCCACATCCGCACCGCGCTTTAGGAACTGGGCGCAACCATCCTGCCATTCGACTCCCAGCATTTCGGTGCCAGCTACCCGCATGGCAACAAAATCGAAGCCCTCGCCGCCCTGCCCGCAGGCGAGCCGTTTCTGTTTCTCGACAGTGACACGCTGATCACTGGCGAACTGAGCAGCATTCCCTTCGATTTTTCCCGCCCTTCGGCCTCGATGCGGCGCGAAGGCACATGGCCCGTCGAAGAGCTTTACTGGCCCGGCTATACCGCGATCTGGAAATCCCTCTACGACCGCTTCGGCCTCGATTTCGAAAGCTCTCTCGACCTCTCCCAGCCTGACGAATACTGGCAGCGCTACCTCTATTTTAACGCTGGCTGGTTCTTCGGCCCCGATCCGCAGGCCTTCGGGCAGCGGTTCACAGAATACGCCCGCTCAGTGCGCGATGACACGCCGCCCGAACTGGTGATCCAGCCACTCGATCCGTGGCTCGATCAGGTCGTCCTGCCGCTCGTGATCCATAGCTTTGGGGGTGGTCGTCCAGAACCCGATCTTGCAGGGCTCGATGGCGACATCACCTGCCATTGGCGGGTGCTGGCGCTGCTCTACGCGCGCGAAAGCGATCTTGTGATCGAAACATTGCACGACGTAACCGCCCCCAACCGCATCAAGAAACTGCTCAAGCAATAGAGCCGTTCAAGCGGATGATCTATCAGGAACGCGGCTTGAAAGTCCGCGCATTGTTCGACCGCGATGCCCTGCCCCTCACCGAAAAGAAGATGCGCAACAAGATCAAGACAGCCGGTTTCTGGATGCGCTGATTATTCGTCGCCCTTGGGGGCTACGTCAGGGTCGGCCTTGCCGACCCCGCGAAAGATGAACTTGAACGGCAAAGCCCAGATCACGCCCAGCCCGACGTACACACCCAGCTCAACCCAGATCGGCGGCCGACCAAGGATATTCATGACCGTCACCGCCGCCACGATATAGGCGGGCAGCCCCAACAGGAGAATGACGAGCGACCAGCGCCGCCGGGCTTTGTACGAAAGGCTCATCAGTCTGCAAACGGGTCCGTAACAAGGATGGTGTCTTCGCGCTCGGGCGAGGTTGAAAGTAGTGCGACAGGGCACTCGATCAACTCTTCCACGCGCTTGACGTATTTGATCGCGTTCGGTGGCAGATCAGCCCAGCTACGCGCACCTTCTGTTGATTCCGACCAACCGTCGATCTCCTCGTAGATCGGCGTGCAACGGGCCTGCTCATCCGCCGCCGTCGGCAAATAATCGAGCCGCGCGCCGTCCAGATCATAACCGACGCAAATCTTCAGCGTCTCAAACCCATCCAGAACATCCAGCTTGGTCAAGCAGATGCCGTTGATCCCCGAGATCGCGCAGGTTTGCCGCACGAGGCAGGCATCAAACCACCCACACCGGCGCTTGCGGCCAGTGGTGGTGCCAAACTCATGCCCCCGCTCACCCAAACGCTGCCCATCATCGTCGTGCAACTCGGTCGGGAACGGCCCCTCACCCACGCGGGTGGTGTAGGCCTTCACGATGCCCAACACAAAGTCGATCGACCCCGGACCGATGCCAACACCGGTCGCGGCCTGTCCTGCGATCACATTGGAGGAGGTCACGAACGGATATGTGCCAAAGTCGATGTCGAGGAGCGCGCCTTGCGCCCCTTCGAAAAGGATCCGCTTTCCGGCGCGGCGCATCTCATTCATCACCTTCCAAACAGGACCGGCGAATTTCAGGATCTTCGGCGCGATTTCCTTCAGCTGCGCAATCAGCGCATCACGGTCAATCGGCTCCAGCCCCAAACCGTTGCGCAGCGCGTTGTGGTGGACCAAAGCGCGATCAACCCGCAGCTCCAGCGTCGCATCGTCAGCAAGGTCCGCGACACGGATCACACGGCGGCCGACCTTATCCTCGTAGCACGGGCCGATTCCCCGCCCCGTCGTGCCGATCTTGGCGACCGAATTCTGGCTTTCCCGCGCACGGTCCAGTTCACCGTGGAACGGCAGGATCAGCGGCGTATTTTCCGCGATCATCAGCGTCTCCGGCGTGATCTCTACACCCTGCGCACGGATCGTCTCGATCTCTTTGAGCAAGTGCCACGGGTCCAGCACGACCCCGTTCCCGATGACGCTCAGCTTACCGCCGCGCACAACGCCGGAAGGCAGTGCATGCAGCTTGTAGACCTCACCATCGATGACCAGCGTGTGGCCTGCGTTGTGCCCGCCCTGAAAACGCGCCACGACATCGGCACGCTCGCTGAGCCAGTCCACAATTTTTCCCTTGCCTTCGTCGCCCCATTGAGCGCCGACAACCACCACGTTTGCCATATTAGATCGGTCCTCTTGGCTAAAACCCGCGCCCGTATAGCGCTCATGTGCTGCGGGGAAAACAGGATTCTGCGCGTTCTTTGATTGGGGGGTTGCGGGCGTGGCCCACAACTTCTAGATACGCCCCGTCCAGCAGAGAGTTACCGCAATGGAAAACGTCGTTCTCGTCATCCACCTTATTCTGGCCCTCGCGCTCATCGGGATCGTGCTTTTGCAGCGTTCCGAAGGCGGCGGCCTCGGTATTGGCGGCGGCGGTGGCGGCGGCGGGTTAGTCTCTGCGCGTGGCGCGGCAACTGCCTTGGGCCGGATGACCTGGATCTTGGCCGCTGCATTTATTTGCACATCCATCGCCCTAACCATCATCGCCGCTGAAAAATCGGCGGGTGCGTCCGTTGTTGATCGCCTTGGGGATGCGCCTGCGGTTGAGGCACCAGCCTCCAGCGCACCGGATCTTGGCACCGACCTTCTTCCGCCTTCCGCCGATGACGGCGCGCCACTGGTGCCAGCGGCCGAATAAACACTAGTTATTGGCGCTGTAGCGCCAAAATCAACATCATGTTGCGTTGTCGGTTGCGTGTGCGGGGCGAATCCGGCTATACTTAAATCCCGTGAACATGCGACCACGAGTCATGCACGCGGGGACGCACATCCATTATTTTTGTTCGAGTAGACGGGGGACAGCGGCCCATGGCGCGGTATATTTTCATTACGGGTGGTGTGGTGTCATCGCTGGGCAAAGGCCTCGCTTCCGCAGCGCTCGGCTCGCTCTTGCAAGCGCGCGGTTTTTCCGTCCGCCTCCGCAAGCTCGACCCGTATCTCAACGTCGACCCTGGCACGATGTCGCCTTTCGAGCATGGCGAGGTGTTCGTCACCGATGACGGTGCCGAAACCGATCTCGACCTCGGCCATTACGAGCGCTTCACCGGCGTACCAGCCCGCAAGACTGATTCCGTCTCCTCCGGCCGCATCTATTCCAACGTGCTCGAGCGCGAGCGCCGTGGTGATTACCTCGGCAAGACCATCCAAGTCGTTCCCCACGTCACCAACGAGATCAAGGATTTCATCCGCATCGGTGACGACGAAGTGGATTTCATGCTCTGCGAGATCGGCGGCACCGTAGGTGATATCGAGGGCCTGCCCTTCTTCGAGGCGATCCGCCAGTTCGCCCACGAAAAGCCCCGCGGCGAATGCATCTTCATGCACCTCACGCTGCTGCCCTACCTCGCTGCCAGCGGCGAGTTGAAAACCAAGCCGACCCAGCACTCGGTGAAAGAGCTGCAATCCATCGGCCTCGCGCCTGATGTGCTCGTCTGCCGGTCGGAGCAACCGATCCCCGAAAAAGAGCGCGAGAAGATCGCCCTCTTCTGTAACGTCCGCAAAGAGGCCGTCGTCGCCGCCTACGATCTCAAGTCGATCTACGAGGCACCGCTGGCATACCATAACGAAGGGCTCGATCAGGCGGTGCTGGACGCCTTCGGCATCTCCCCCGCACCCAAGCCCAACCTCGAAAAATGGCTCGATGTGCAAGACCGCATCCACAACACCGACGGCGAGGTCAACATCGCCATCGTCGGCAAATACGTCCAGCTTGAAGACGCCTACAAGTCGATCAAAGAGGCGCTCACCCACGGCGGCATGGCGAACCGCGTCAAGGTCAACGTCAAATGGGTCGATGCCGAAGTTTTTGATAGCGAAGACGCCGCCCCCCATCTCGAAGGCTTCCACGCCATCCTCGTGCCCGGAGGCTTTGGCGAGCGCGGCACCGAGGGCAAGATCAAGGCGGCTGAATTCGCCCGCACCCGTAAAATCCCCTACCTCGGTATCTGTCTTGGCATGCAAATGGCGGTGATCGAAGCCGCCCGCAACGTGGCTGGCGTCGATAAAGCAGGCTCCGAAGAGTTCGACCACGAAGCTGGCAAAAAGCGCTTCGAGCCGGTCGTCTATCACCTCAAGGAATGGGTGCAGGGCAACCATAAGGTCGAGCGCAAGGCCGACGACGACAAAGGCGGCACCATGCGCCTCGGCGCTTACTCCGCCTCCCTCACCGAAGGGTCGAAAGTGGCCGAGGTTTACGGCGGCACCGCGATCGAGGAACGCCACCGCCACCGCTACGAGGTCGATACCAAGTACCGCGAAAAGCTCGAAAAATGCGGCCTCCTCTTCTCCGGCATGTCCCCCGATGGCCGCTTGCCCGAAATCGTCGAGTGGAAGGACCACCCGTGGTTCATCGGCGTTCAGTTCCACCCCGAACTGAAGTCGAAGCCGTTCGAGCCGCATCCCCTGTTCGCCGATTTCGTCCGCGCAGCGGTCGAAACCTCGCGCTTGGTCTGAGGCGGGCGTGCTCTCCTACCAGCACGCCTACCACGCCGGAAACCTCGCGGATGTGCATAAGCACGCCGCCCTTGCGTGGATGCTGGCGCGGCTAACGGCAAAGCCCAAGCCGCTGACCTATATCGAGACACACGCAGGCCGTGGCCTTTATGACCTCTCCGGCATGGAGGCCACGAAAACAGGCGAAGCCGCCGCCGGTATCGGTCGCAAGGGGCTGCTGGACAGCTTCACCCCCGATCATCCCTACCCGCAAGTCGTTGCCAAAATTCAAGCGGCGCACGGGCCATCCGCCTACCCCGGCTCGCCCCTCATCGCCGCCCACCTCCTGCGCCCCGAGGACACGCTGATCCTCTCCGAGCTGCACCCTGCCGAACATACCGCCCTGACCGAAGCGCTGCGCAATTCCGGCAGCCATGTCACACGGCATATCCATGCCCGCGACGGCTTCCAGATCGCTCGCTCCGTCACTCCACCCGAACCGCGGCGCGGGCTCCTGATGGTTGACCCCTCTTTTGAGGTCAAATCCGATTACGAAACCATCCCCAAGTTCTTCACCGATGTGCACCGCCGCTGGAATGTCGGCATTCTGGTGCTCTGGTATCCACTGCTGGCCGATAACCGCCACCGCCCAATGCTTTCGCAGCTTAGCCGCAGCTTCCCCGATGGCATCCGTCACGAGGTGCGCTTTCCCCCCGCCCGCACCGGCCACGGCATGAACGGCTCGGGCCTCTTCATCGTCAACGCGCCTTACGGGTTACACGACTGCCTCTCCGCCCTCACACGTCTATTTGACGGCCTCTCCCCCGCCTGAGGTCTTTCTCCCGCCGCGCAAGCGGCCTATATCTTCGCTATGTTTGCAGATCTCCTCCGGCGCATGACCGCCCCCGCCCCCACACCGCTCTCCGATGGCGACGCCCGCCGCGCGCTTGGCGCACTTCTCGTCCGCATCGCCCGTTCTGACGGTGCTTACGACGCCGAAGAGATCGCGCGGATCGATAAGACACTGAGCGCCCGCTACTCCCTCTCGCCCTCCGACACAGCCGCCCTCCGGGCCGATTGCGAGATCCTCGAATCGGAAGCCCCCGATACCGTCCGCTTCACCCGCGCGATCAAGGATGCCGTGCCCTACGAGGAGCGTGCCGCCGTTGTACAAGCATTATGGGAGATCGTGCTGGCCGATGGCGTGCGCGAGGCCGAAGAAAATGCGCTGATGCGCATGGTCGCCCCGATGCTCGGCCTCACCGATCAGGAAAGCCACCAGCTGCGCCGTGCGGTCGAACAAGGATGATCGCCGCCCTGCCGATGTATGCGCGGCCCGAAAACCGCGCCGCGCATGACGCACTCTGGGCCCTGATCCGCGACAACCTCCGCGCAGCAGGCCTTGCAGCGCCCGACAGCCTCGATCATCAGATCGGCCATATGGAGAGCTGGGCGCATCCGGATCTCGCCCTCGGCCAGATCTGCAACCTGCCCTACCGCGCCCAATTCCGCGATCACGTCACCCTGATCGGCACCGCCGATTACGAGATCGAAGGCTGCGCACCTGGCACCTACAACAGCGTCATCATCGCCCGCGCCGACGATCCGCGCGACACACCACAGGCTTTTTCGGGCGCAGCCTTCGCCTATAGCGAGGCGCTTTCCAATTCAGGTTACGGCGCAGCCTACCTCTGGGCGCAGGCACACGGCATTTCGCTCCACCCAACGCTCCACACCGGCTCCCACGCCGCCAGCATCGCAGCCGTCCGCAGCGGCAATGCCGATTTCGCGGCAATTGATGCCCATACTTGGTGGATCGAATGCACCCGCGACCCCGCCCTCACCTTGGCGCTGAAGGTGATCGATCGCACTGCCACAAGCCCCGGCATGGCCTTCATCACCCGCACAGGCGAAGATCCCGCTGGCTATTTCGCCGCCATATCCGCCGCGATCAGCGCCCTCCCCGAGAGCGCACGCACCGCTCTGCGCCTGAGGGGAATCGTTTGCCTGCCATCTGCAGCGTATGACATTCCCCTCCCGCCAGACCCGACCAAACTTCCGGTTTGATCATCTCAACTGTGCATTTTGCACATTGGGACCATACGTCATGTCATAAAGCGCATTGCATTATTATCCATTTTGCGACCTACTCCGCCGAGGACATAACAACGGTTGCCCAAGTGACAGACACCACTCCGGTTATTGAAATTCGCGATCTCCACAAATCTTACGGCGCGCTGGAAGTGCTCAAAGGTGTGGATATCAAGGCAAATGCTGGCGATGTTGTCTCTCTCATCGGCTCCTCAGGCTCCGGCAAATCCACCCTCCTGCGCTGCGCGAACCTCTTGGAAGACAGCCAGCAGGGAGAGATTCTCTTCAGCGGCGAGCCTGTTCAATGGCGCGGCACGGGCATGGCCCGCCATCCCGCCAACCGCGCCCAGTTGATCCGCATCCGCACAAACCTGTCGATGGTGTTCCAGCAGTTCAATCTCTGGGCGCACATGACGATTCTTCAAAACGTGATGGAAGCCCCCGCCACCGTGCTGAAGCGCGACAAGGAAGAAGTCGAAGCCGCCGCCCGCAAATATCTCGAAAAGGTCGGCATCGCAGACAAATGCGATGTCTACCCCGCGCAGCTCTCCGGCGGCCAACAACAGCGCGCCGCCATCGCCCGCGCACTCTGCATGGAACCGAAGGCGCTTCTCTTTGACGAACCCACTTCCGCGCTCGACCCCGAGCTGGAACAGGAGGTCGTCCGCGTGATCAAGGATCTTGCCAGCGAGGGCCGGACCATGATCATCGTCACCCATGACATGCGCATGGCCGCTGATGTGAGCGACCATGTCGTGTTCTTGCACCAGGGCCGCATCGAAGAGGAAGGCGCTCCGCAGTCGCTCTTCGGCAGCCCCAAAACCGAACGGTTGAAACAGTTTCTTTCCGCTACAGTTTCAGCCTGATCAAAAACCAAACGGGAGACTACTCAATGAAGAAAATTCTGCTCACCAGTGCCGCGTTCGCGGTTCTCGCAGGCGCCGCATTTGCGGATGGCCACGGCATGGTTGTCCGCATGGGTACCGAGGGTGCTTACCCTCCGTATAACTACCTCGACGACAACGGCGAAGTCGCCGGTTTCGAGCGTGATCTGGGCGACGAGCTTTGCGCCCGTGCCGAACTGACCTGTGAATGGGTCACCAACGATTGGGATTCGATCATCCCGAACCTTGTTTCCGGCAACTACGATACGATCATCGCTGGCATGTCCATCACCGCCGAGCGTGACGAAGTGATCGACTTCACCCAGAACTACACCCAGCCTGACCCTTCTGCCTATCTGGCAATGGACGGCATGGGTGTTGATCTGATGGGCGGCGTGATCGCAGCACAGGCCAACACCATTCAGGCGGCCTTCATCGCTGACAGCGGTGCAACCCTGCTGGAGTTCGCAACTCCGGAAGAAACCATCGCGGCCGTCCGCAACGGCGAAGCCGATGCCGTTCTCGCTGACCGCGCCTACCTTCAGCCGATTGCTGATTCCGACGCGGAGCTGGCCCTCATCGGCCAGAACGTGATGATCGGTGGCGGCGTTGGTATGGGCCTGCGCGAAAGCGACACCGAACTGAAAGAAAAGTTCGACGCCGCGATCCAATCGATGAAGGACGATGGCTCGCTCAACGCACTCATCGCACAGTGGGAAATTGGCGAACCGTTCTAAGGTTCGCTCTCTCTTTGGGCTGGCGTTCGCGCGCCAGCCCGCACTAGCCCACGGGTGATCCGATTTTTAGTTTCTGCACAGATCCCTCGACCCTCGAGTCCGCGCAATGGCTTGCCTGCTACCTGACCACAGGCAAGCATATGGGCCTCTATTGGTCTGTGCTGACGGTCCTTGCCCTGCTCGCGATCACCGCGCCTGCTGCGATCCTTTTCGGGTTTGGCGGCGCCACCGCCGCGCGGTCACGCTTCGCGCCACTGCGCTGGGTCGGCAAAGGCTATATCTCGATCGTGCGTGGCGTCCCCGATATTGCGTTTTTCTTGTTTTTTGTCATCGCGCTCGACCAACTCTTCGAGTGGGCGCGCCACTCCGTTTTCTGCCCCGACTGGGACCAACCGATCCGTCAGGGCAATGATTTTGTCGTATGTGCTGCGGCCAAACTACCGCTCTCCAGTTCGCCCCAATGGGTGCACGAAACCTATGGCTTCTTCCTCGCCATCCTGACCTTCGCGCTGGTGTTTGGCGCGTTCACGGCCAACGTCCTCTTTGGCGCGATGCGCGCCGTTCCCCGCGCCCAGATCGAAACCGCCGAAGCCTATGGCATGTCAGAGCGCCAAGCCTTCTGGCGCATCATGGTGCCGCAAATGTGGGTCTACGCCCTCCCCGGCCTGTCGAACCTCTGGATGGTGCTGATAAAGGCCACGCCGCTACTGTTCCTCTTGGGCGTCGAGGATATCGTCTATTGGGCGCGTGAGCTTGGCGGCACCAAGACCCCGCAATTCACCGATTACCCTCATGGGGACTGGCGGATGTGGTATTTCTTCGCCCTGCTCGTCTTTTACCTCCTCTTCACCAAATTCTCCGAGGTCGTGCTCGACCGCGTGATGAAAAGCCTCACCAAAGGTCAGGCCACCACTGGCGGCGAAGCCCAGCGAAAGGCCCCCGCATGAGCTGTTGGGAAACCATCGCGGATTACTCCCTGCGCAGCCAAGGCATTGGCGAGCGCCTCCTGCCGCGCTCCGATTTCACGCTGTGCCAGCAATTCACCCTGATCGGCTCCGGCATGATCTGGAACATCTATTTCGGCGTTGTCGCCCTCTTTGGCGGTTTCTTCCTCGCAACACTGGTTGCCCTCGGCAAAGCCGCCCGCAGCCCGTGGCTGCGCAAACCTTCGGAATGGTTCATTTTCATTTTCCGTGGCTCGCCGCTCTTTATCCAGTTCTTCTTCGCCTATTTCCTGTTCCTGTCGCTCAAAGGGGCGCTGCCGATCTTCGCCCCCTTCACAGCCGCTTGGCTCGGCGCTCTGGTGGTGCTGTTCCTCAATACCGCCGCCTATTCCGGCGAAATCTTCTACGGCGCCCTGCAATCAATTCCCAAGGGCGATGTCGAAGCCGCCGATGCCTACGGCATTTCCGGCGTGAGCCGCTTCCGCCGGATCGTCTGGCCCACCATGCTGCGCCTTGCTTGGCCCGCCTACACAAACGAAGCGATCTTCCTCTTCCATGCGACAACGCTGGTGTTCTTCTCAGGTTTTCCCGCCAGCCGCCAAATGGGCGACGCGCTCTATTACGCCAGCTACTTCGCTGACAAGACCTTCAACCCCTTCATCCCATACCCGATCCTTGCGGGCTATTTCATCCTGCTGACGCTTGTTGTGATCGGCCTCTTCGGGGCAATCAACAAACGCCTCAACCGTCACCTGCCGCAAAAGCAGCGCCGCAAAATTCGCTTGCGTCCGAACCTGATCCGGTAGTATCAATTTTTTGATCAAATTATTTTGGCAGCGCATTTTCCCCGCAATTCAAAGCGGAATGGCGAGAATCGCTTCAGCCAATAATATGATCAAAAATAAGGCAACACGCGGCATACCCGCATGATTGCCCCACACGACAGGTGAGAAAATGAACAGCTGGCTCGATGAGCACCCCGAAATCAAAAACGTCCGTTGCGGCGTGGCCGATCTTAATGGTCAGGCACGCGGCAAACGTCTGCCTGCCTCCGCGGCGCGTAAGCTCGGCAGCGAAGGGACACGCCTGCCAATCTCGCTTTTGAGCCTCGATATCTGGGGCGAGGACATCGAAAACAGCCCGCTGGTTTTCGAAAGCGGCGATCCGGATGGTATCCTCAAGCCCACCGAGCGCGGCTATGTGCCGATGCCGTGGCTTTCGGTGCCGTCTGCGCTGATGCCACAATGGATGTTCAACGAAGACGGCACCCCCTACGCAGGCGACCCCCGCCACGCCTTGGCCAACGTCGTCGCGATGTTCAAAAAGCACGGCCTCACACCCGTTGTCGCCACCGAGATGGAGTTCTACCTGATCGACGACAGCGGCAAGGAAATCCAGCAGCCCAAAAGCCCCCGCTCGGGCAAGCGCCGCCCCGGCGCAGAGATCCTGTCGCTCCGCGCATTAGATGCTTTCGATCTGTTCTTCAACGAACTTTACGATGCCTGCGAAGCGATGGATATTCCCGCCGACGCCGCCATTTCCGAGGCAGGCCTCGGCCAGTTCGAGATCAACCTCAACCATGTCGATGACGCGCTGAAAGCAGCGGATGATGCATGGCTGTTCAAGATGCTGGTCCGTGGCCTCGCCCGCAAATACGGCATGGCCGCCAGCTTTATGGCAAAGCCTTATTCCGATTACGCAGGCAACGGCATGCACACGCATTTCTCGTTGCTTGATGAGCACGGCAACAACGCCTTCGCCAACGGCAGATTCGAAGGCAGCCCGCTTCTCGCCAATGCAATTGCCGGATGCCTCAACGGCATTCAGGAACTAGCGCTGATCTTCGCCCCGCATGGCAACAGCTATGACCGTCTCGTGCCCGACAGCCACGCGCCCACCGGCGTCTGCTGGGGCTATGAGAACCGCACCGCTTCCGTCCGTGTTCCCGGTGGGTCACTCGCCGCGCGCCGGATCGAACATCGCGTCGCGGGCGGCGACGTAAACCCCTATCTGTTTATCGCCGCAACGCTCGGTTCTGCCCTCATCGGCATCGAAGACGCCCTGACACCCCCCGCCCCGATCAAAGGCAATGCCTACGCCCAAGACATGCCGCAGATCCCCGCAACATGGAAAGAGGCTATCGACACGTTTGAGAAAAGCCCCTTCGCCGCGCGCATCTTCTCCAAGCAGCTCATCGAAAACTTCGTCCTGACCAAACGGCAGGAAGCCCACTATTTCGAAGAGCTGAGCGACGAAGAGCGTATCGAGCTGTATCTCGATACCGTCTGACCGCTTGCAGCGCGTCCAGCGGCGCACTACCTTGCGACCTAACAAAACCATACGGTGACTTATGAAAATCGGTATCCTGCAAACAGGACACACTCCGGAGGCGATGCTTCCGGACCATCACGATTACGGGCAACTCTTCATTGATCTTCTCGGAACCGAACCGTTCACCTTCCAGATATGGAGCGTCGTCGACGGTGACTTCCCTGATGGTCCGCAGGACGCAGACGGCTGGCTGATCACCGGCTCCCGCCACGGTGCCTACGATGATCTGCCGTTCATTCCCCCGCTCGAAGAGCTGATCCGCGCCATCTATGCGGCCGACAGGCCGCTGGTCGGCATCTGCTTCGGGCATCAGATTATTGCCCAGGCACTCGGCGGCCATGTCGAGAAGTTTTCAGGCGGCTGGAATGTCGGCGCCAAGTCTTATGACTGGCAAGGCAAAACCGTAACGCTGAACGCTTGGCATCAGGATCAGGTCACGCGCCTCCCCGCCGATGCCGAGGTCGTGGCCGCAAATGATAATTGCGCCTATGCCGTCCTCCGCTACGGCAACCGCGCCTTTACCGTGCAGGCGCATCCGGAGTTCCAAGCCTCCTTCGTCGAAGGGCTCGCCCGCACCCGTGGTCCGGGCGTGGTGCCTGATGCGCTCCTCGCAGAGGCCATCGCGGGGCTACAGACGCCGACCGATAACGCCCATCTCGCAACTCAAATCAGACATTTTTTCACAGAAAGAGAGCTCTTATGAGCAACTGGATCGACCAAATCCCCGCCGCCGCCCGGACCTATCTGGAAAGCCACCGGCTCGACGAGGTCGAATGTGTCATTGCCGATCTTCCCGGCATTGCCCGTGGTAAAGCCGTGCCCGCCACCAAATGGGAGCGTCAGGGCCATTTTCACCTGCCCAATTCCATCTTTTTCCAAACGATCACCGGCGATTGGGGCGAAGCCGCAGGCGACGAAGGATTTGTCGAGCCTGACATGGTGCTGCGCCCCGATCTCACCACCACCACCGCTGCCCCTTGGGCGCATGATGGCACCCTTCAGGTGATCCACGACGCCTTCGACCAAAAAGGCCGCCCCGTCCCCTTTGCCCCGCGCAACGTGCTCAAACGGGTGGTCGAGTTGTTCGAGAAAGAAGGCATGAAGCCGGTCGTCGCGCCGGAGATGGAGTTCTACCTCGTCGCCCGCAACACCGATCCCGCCAAGGCCATCGAGCCGATGATGGGCCGCACCGGCCGCCCCGCCGCCGCGCGTCAGGCCTATTCGATGACCGCCGTGGATGAATACGGCCCCGTGATCGACGACATCTACGAATTTGCCGAGGTTCAGGGCTTCGAGATCGACGGCATCACCCAAGAAGGCGGCGCTGGCCAGCTAGAGATCAATCTCCGCCACGGCGATCCCGTCAAACTGGCCGACGAGGTGTTCTACTTCAAACGCCTGATCCGCGAGGCCGCGCTAAAGCACAATTGCTTTGCCACCTTCATGGCCAAACCCATCGAAGGCGAGCCGGGCAGCGCCATGCACATCCACCATTCCGTGCTGGACGAGAAAGGCCGCAACATCTTCACCGGCCCGCAAGGCGGCGAGACGGACGCTTTCTTCCACTTCATCGGCGGTTTGCAGGAATATATGCCCTCGGTGATCGCGATGATCGCGCCTTATGTGAACAGCTTCCGCCGCTATGTGCGCAACCACGCCGCCCCGATCAACCTCGAATGGGGCCGCGATAACCGCACCACCGGCATCCGCATCCCGATCTCCCCGCCCGAGGCCCGCCGCATCGAAAACCGGCTCGCTGGCATGGATTGCAACCCCTACCTCGCCATCGCGGCATCGCTGGCATGCGGCTATCTCGGCATGAAAAACGAGATCTGGCCTGACAAACGCTTCCGTGGTGATGCCTATGAGGCCGAGGATGAAATCCCCCAAGGCCTCTATTCCGCGCTTGATCTCTTTGATGCCGCCACCGAATTGCACGAGGTTCTCGGGCCGGAATTTGCCCGCGTCTATTCGATCGTGAAGCGCACCGAATATGACGAATTTCTGCAAGTCATCAGCCCGTGGGAGCGGGAGCACCTCCTGCTGAACGTTTGATCGACCTCCTCCGCGCCAACGATCCCGCCACTGGCTTCCCGCCCAGCTGGTATGCCGACACCTGCGCCCTGCCCGCCCCGCGCCCGCCGCTGGATGGCGACCGTCAGGTGGATGTGGCGATCATTGGCGCGGGCTTCACTGGCCTCAACGCCGCGCTTACCTTGGCTGAGGCAGGCCTCAAGCCACTGGTGATCGACGCCCGCCAAGCTGGATGGGGCGCATCGGGTCGTAATGGCGGGCAGGTCTGCTCTGGCTACAACAAATCCCAGCGGTGGCTCGAACAGCGGCTCGGAGCAGATACCGCCCGCGGGCTATGGGATCTTTGCGAAGCAGGCAAATCCCGCCTCCGCACACAAGTCGCCACCCTCGCTCCGGACGCAAACTATAAGTCCGGCATCGCCCACGGCAGCCTGACCGCCCGCGATTTCGAGGACGAAAAGCGCGACGCAGACCACCTCGCCACCGCCTATGGCTACACCGATCTTGAGGTGCTGAACGCAACCGATTTCCAGTCCGTCCTGCGCTCCCCGCTCTATCACGGTGGCACCATCGACCACGGCGCGGGCCACATTCATCCTCTCCGCCTCGTGCTGGCACTGGCGCAAGAGGCAGAGGCCGCAGGCGCAACCATCGTTGAGAATACCGAAGTCACCGCGATTGAAACTGGCCCGCATACTCGGTTAACCACCCCCACCGGCACCGTCACCGCCAAGCATGTGATCATCGCCGGCAACGGCTACCTCCGGCGGCTGTCTTGGCGCTATGCCGCGCGGGTGATGCCGGTTAACAGCTTCATCGGCGCCACCGCTCCGTTGGGCAACCGCACAGGCGATGTGCTAGGTGCGGACATCGCCAGCGCGGATTCCAGCCATGTGGTGAATTACCTCCGCCTGAGCGAAGATGGCCGCCTCCTCTTCGGCGGCCGCGCCAATTTCTCGCACCGCTTCCCCAATGACATCGGCGGCAAACTCCACGCCCGCATTGCCGAGATGTTCCCGCAAATAGCGGATGTGCCGCTCGACTACACATGGGGCGGCACGCTAGGCGTCACCATGACTCGTCTGCCGTGGATCAGCCGCCTCGCGCCAGATGTCTACATCGCCGGTGGCTATTCAGGCCACGGCGTCGCGCTATCGGGGATGGCCGGTCATGCTATGGCACAGGCAATCCTCGGCCAGAGCGCCAATTTCGATCTCTTCGCTAAAATCCCGTCGGGCACCCTACCGCTCGGCCCCTATGCACAAGGGCCGATGCTCTCACTCGCTATGGCATGGTACGCAATGCGCGACAGGCTGGGCGTATAACCGCCACCAGCCCCGGCGCTTTGCCGCCCTACTTGCCGAGCTTCGACAGTTTGGACTGCAATTCCGCGAGCTGCTGCTTGATCTCGTCGAGGTCATCCTCGCCCTCGGACGGCTTCGCCGGAGCCGGACCTGTTGTGCCAAGCATCCCGCCAGTCAGCGCGTTGAAAAACGCTTGTTGTTGCTGCTGCATGGCCTCAAAGCCTGGGATCGAATTGATGCCACCCGCTTTGCCCATGTTCTCCATGATCTGCTCCTGCCCCTGCCGCATCAGCTCGAAGCTCGCCGCCAGCACCTGCGGAACGACAGAATTCGCCTGCGTGGTGTAGCTGCGCACCAGATCGGTCAGCACATTTACAGGCAGCACGCTCTCGCCGCTGCTCTCATGCTCCGCAATGATCTGCAGCAGGTATTGCCGCGTCAGGTCATCGCCCGATTTGAGATCGACAATCTGCACCTCGCGCCCGTCACGAATGAAGGCGGCAATATCGTCGAGGGTCACATAATCGCTTGTCTCTGTGTTGTAGAGACGGCGGCTTGCGTAACGCTTGATCAGAAGCGGCTTGGCAGTATCAGTCACGGTTTTCCTCCCACGCATTGCGGCGTTGCAGAAAGCCTACGCCGCTCCTGCGAAAAAGGAAAGAGCGGGTTGCATCAGCAACCCGCTCATCAGTTCGCAGCCGGTTCAAGGGAGGGAGGAGAAAACCAGCTGGAATTTCTACTGCTTACTTTGCGGAAGCAGTGGCCTTCTTCGCCGCAGAGGTCATTTCCTCGGTGGCTTTCTTGGCTGCTGCCGACATCTCGTCCGACATGGTCTTGCCAGCGTTCATCATCAGCTCGAGCGTCTCGGTCTGAACTTTCTTGGCAATCTCTGCGTAAGCAGCCATGTGCTCAGCAGCGGATTCGGCCGTTGCAGAAGCGAAGTCGGTCATCGACTTGGCGTAGTCAGCAGGCTCTGCCTTGGCTTTGGTGATGGAGGACATCTTGTTCAGCGTGTCCTGCATCCACTTGGCCGAAAGCTCGGTGGATTTCTGCGCCGCGTCAAACTGAACAGCAGACATCTTCTCAGCCAGCGTGCTCTGAGACTTGTAAACGTCCTGCATAATCTTGGTGTCGACGGGGAATGCGCCCATCATGTCTTTCAACATTGCGCTGTAGTCTTGAGTCTTCGTAGCCATCAGTCTGTCCTTTCGGATCTGGGTGCGGAGGGAGGAGAACCGCACCGATCAATTTCGATAGGACAAATATGCGCGCTGCAGTGCAGCATTTCAAGAGTTTTTTCTGCGCTGCAGCAAAAAAGTTTTCGCAATCGCAGAAAATTAGCAATTACAGTTACTTACCTGCCCCATCGCGTGCATCTGGCTGCCCAATGACATAGGTTCCCGGCGCATCACACAGCGCGGGATAGGCATCGGTACCCGGTTCGCGAGCGGGAATCTTCTTGCCAGACTGCTTCGAAAGCCATGCCTCCCAGCGCGGCCACCAAGAGCCGTCGTTTTTCTCAGCGCTCTCGCGCCAGTCGCCATATGTCAGACCCAGTTCAGGATTGGTGTAATGGCCGTATTTGTTCTTGCTGGGCGGATTGATGATCCCCGCGATATGCCCGCTTTCCGACAGAACGAAGGTTTTGTCCTTCGATCCCATCTGCTGCACACCTTGATAGCTGGCGTGCCACTGGGCGATATGGTCCGTCTCGCAGGCAATGGCAAAGACCGGCAAGCTGACATCCTTCAGCCGCAATGTCTCACCACAAACCGAGATGCCCCCATCGGCAAAGCGGTTCTTCTGGCACAGGTCGCGCAGGTATTGCACCGCCATCTTCGCCGGCAGGTTGGTACCATCTCCGTTCCAATACAGCAGATCAAACGCAGGCGGCGTCTGCCCCATCATGTAGCTGCGGATCGCGGGCTTGTAGATCAGGTCGTTCGACCGCAGGAAGGAGAACGTCCGCGCCATGTAGAACTTGTCCAGATAGCCCGTCTTAAGCGCCTCTTCCTCGATTCCATCAACGAAATCATCCTGCAAAAAGGCCACGAACTCCCCCTGATCGGCGAAATCCGTCATCGTGGTAAACAGGGTGGCTGACTTAACGCTATTATCCTTGCGCTTCTTCATCAGCGCCAGCGTGAGCGAAAGTGTCGTCCCCGCGATGCAATAGCCCACCGCATTGATCTTCTTGACGCCGCAAATCTGCTTCACAACGTCAATCGCTTCTAGATAGCCCTCCTCGATATAGGTATCGAGCGCCACATCCGCGTAGGTTTCATCGGGGTTGACCCAGCTCACCACGAACAGCGTGTAGCCTTGATCGACAACCCATTTCACAAGGCTGTTTTCCGGCTTGAGATCCATGATGTAAAATTTATTGATCCACGGCGGGAAGATCAGCAGCGGCGGTTCATGCACCTGATCGGTCGTCGGGCTGTACTGGATCAACTCAAACAACCGATTGCGAAACACGACCTTGCCCTTGGTGGTGCCGATATTCTCTCCCACCTGAAATGCATCCTTGTCTGCCAAGGTGACGACCAAATCGCCGTCATTGGCCTCAAGATCACGCACGAGGTTTTCCAACCCGTCTACAAGGCTCTGGCCTTCCGTCTCCACGGCCCGCTGGAGCGCCTCGGGGTTCGTGCCAAGGAAGTTCGTCGGGCTCATCAGGTCAACGATCTGGCGGCTGAAATACTCCAGCCGTTTCTTTTCCTTCTCGTCCAGCCCTTCAATATCGGCCACCGCCGTATCAACGGCCTCGGCATTCAGCATGTATTGCTGCTTGAGAAAGTGGAAATAGGGATGCGTGTCCCACATCGGGTCCGAAAACCTGCGGTCTTTTGATTTCGCAGGCGGCGCGACCTCTTCACCCATGCCCGCTTGCAACATATTTTGCTGCGCTTCCATGTAATGCTGGAGCGTCTTGCCCCAGTAGCCGATCTGATGCTCAAAAATCTTTGTCGGATTGTGCATCATCTCCGCCATGTAGGCCGTGGCGGCCTTCATATACAGCTCCTGCCCCGGACCTTGCAGCGCGCTTGGCACCTCGCGCTTATGCCCCATGACTTTGACAAGCCGCTGCGTCAGCTCTTCGAGCTTCTCCAGATTTGCCTCCAATTGACCGAGGCTATTCTGCGACGCATCGTCATTTTCGAATTCTTTAGTTGTCATATGGACCACCGGCGCCTATTTTGCAGTTGCAGCATTAACCGCATTCACCCCATCGGGTCAATGCAATCAGCGGTTTTGCGGGCCCCAACAGGAGCTACGAAATGAAGTACATGATGACATACGACCTCATGGAAAGCATGCGCACGACCAACCAATGGCTGGGCGCAACAGCCCGCGCAATGGCATCCTACCCGATGATGTCGCTGATGCCGAATCCGTTTATGCAGCTTGTCGGCGCATGGGGCGAAGTCACCGAGCGCACCTTCGAGCGCATGGTCGCCAAGCCCGATTGGGGCATCTCCGCCCTGCCCACCGAAGATGGCCGCGACCACCCCATCACCGTCGAGAAAATCGTCGAGCGCCCCTTTGGCGACCTCATCCACTTCAAGATTGCCGGTCGCAAGGAGCGCAAGCGCCGCGTGATGTTGGTTGCCCCGATGTCGGGCCATTACGCCACCCTCCTGCGTAAAACCGTGATCTCCCTCCTGCCCGATTGCGAGGTCTATATCACCGATTGGCATAACGCCCGTGATATCCCCGTGTCAGAGGACAAGTTCGATATTGAGGATTATACCCTCTACCTTGTCGATTTTATGAAGGCGCTCGGCAGTGATATCCACGTTATCGCCGTTTGCCAGCCTGCCCCGCTCGCGCTGGCGGCTACCGCCTACCTCGCGGAGCAGGACGCCGATGCACAGCCCCGTTCGCTCACCCTGATCGGCGGCCCGATCGACCCCGAGGCAAACCATACCGAAGTCACCGATTTCGGCCGCTCGGTGACGATGGGCCAGCTGGAAAACACCATGATCCAGCGCGTAGGCTACAAATACGCAGGCGTTGGCCGCCTCGTCTATCCGGGTCTGTTACAGCTCGCATCCTTCATCTCGATGAATGCCTCCACCCATAGCGAAGCGTTCAGCAACCAGATCATCCGCGCCGCCAAGGGCGAGGCGCAAGACCACGACAAGCACAACATATTTTACGACGAATACCTCGCCGTGATGGATATGACCGGCGAGTTTTACCTCTCCACCGTCGAGCGCGTGTTCAAACGCCGCGAGATCGCCCGCAATGATTTCACCGTCGCGGGGCACAAGGTCGATATCGGTAAAATCACCACCGTCGCTGTGAAAATCGTCGAAGGCGAGAAAGACGACATCTCCGCCCCCGGCCAATGCCTTGCCGCGCTTGATCTGCTGACCGGCCTACCGGATTCGAAGAAAGCCAGCCATCTGGAACCGGGCGCAGGCCATTACGGCATTTTCGCCGGCAAAAGCTGGCGTCAGAACATCCGCCCGCTGGTGCTCGAATTTATCGACAGCAATGCCAAGTCACCAAAGGCCAAAGCTGCCAAGGCGGATAACGTCGTTAACCTCTAGCCGCGCGGCGCAGCACCTCTTCAACGCTGCTTTCAATGAGGCTCAGGCAGTCCTCATCCGAGAACCTGTGATCAGCGCCGTCCACAAGCGTCAGCCGCATATCCGGCCCCGTTGCGTGCTCCAACAGCCGCAGCGCCACGGCCATATCCACATCCGTATCCGCCGTCCCTTGCAGGAAGCGCACCGGAAAGCCCAGCGCCAGTGGGTCGCGCAGCACCAATCGCCCGCGCCCCTCTTCGATCAGCCGCCGCGTGATCGTGTAAGGCTCGCCATATTCTGAGGGCAGCAATACCTGCCCCTCCGCCTCCAACAGGCGGCGCTGGGTGCTGTCAAACCCCGCCCACATGCTGTCCTCGGTAAAATCGGGCGCGGCCGCGATCGTTACCATGCCTGCGACCTTCTCCGGCCATTCCCGCGCGATCAGCAGCGATATCCAGCCGCCCATCGACGATCCCACCAGCACGACCTTGCCCGCCAGCAGCCCAATCGCCGCGCGCGCATCCTCGTACCAGTCGCCAATCGCGCCATCGGTGAAGGCACCGCCGCTCACTCCGTGTCCAGAATAATCGAAGCGTAGGAACGCCTGTCCCCGCGCCTGTGCCCAGCGCTCCAGATGCACCGCCTTGGTGCCTTCCATATCGGATTTGAACCCACCCAAGAACACCACCGCCGGCCCCGTGCCATCGCTCAGGTGATAGGCAATCTTCCGTCCCTGCGGCGTTGTCAGATATTCTGTCACGGCTTGGCCCCCTTCTTGCATCATGCGCATTGTTCGAAACACACAAACACCACACCCCTCACCAGCTTTGCAAGGCCCGATCCCCCGAGCGGCTTGACAGCCCGCCCCCGATACGGCACGAGCAAAGCTCGATACATAACCCGCAACCGGGCGTTCCGTGGGCGCCAAACCGACGAGGAGCTAGGCCAATGAGCCAGATTTCCCTGACATTCCCTGACGGCAATTCGCGCGATTACGACGCAGGCATCACCCCTGCCGAAGTCGCCGCCTCCATCGCCACTTCACTGGCGAAAAAAGCGATCTCCGCCACCGTCAACGGTGCGCATTGGGATCTGCAATGGCCGATCACCGAAAACGCCTCCATCGCCATCAACACGATGAAAGACCGCGCCCCCGCGCTGGAACTGGTGCGCCACGATCTGGCCCACATCATGGCCCGCGCCGTGCAAGAAATCTGGCCCGACGTAAAAGTCACCATCGGCCCCGTCATCGAGCACGGCTGGTATTACGATTTCGACCGCAAAGAGCCCTTCACCCCCGAAGATCTCGGCGCCATCGAAAAGAAGATGAAAGAGATCATCAACGCCCGCGATACTGTCCGCACCGAGGTCTGGGAGCGTAACCGCGCCCTCGCCCATTACCGCGAAACGGGCGAGAACTATAAGGTCGAGCTGGTCGAGGCGATCCCCGCCGATCAGGCGATCCGCATGTATTGGCACGGCGATTGGCAAGATCTCTGCCGCGGCCCGCACCTTCAGCATACCGGACAGGTTCCCGCCGATGCGTTCAAGCTGATGAACGTGGCCGGTGCCTACTGGCGCGGCGATTCCAAGAACGCCATGCTCCAGCGCATCTACGGCGTCGCCTTCCTCAACAAGGAAGAGCTGAAAGCCCACCTGCACATGCTCGAAGAGGCCGCAAAGCGCGACCACCGCAAACTGGGTCGCGAGATGGACCTCTTCCACATGCAGGAAGAAGCCCCCGGTCAGGTGTTCTGGCATGCCAACGGCTGGTCGATTTACACCACGCTTCAAGATTACATGCGCCGCCAACAGCGCCGTGACGGCTATATCGAGGTCAACACCCCGCAAGTCGTCGACCGCAAGCTGTGGGAAGCCTCCGGCCACTGGGACAAATATCAGGAAAACATGTTCATCGTCGAAGTGGACGAAGAGCACGCCCGCGAAAAGGCCGTGAATGCGCTCAAGCCGATGAACTGCCCGTGCCACGTTCAGGTCTATAATCAGGGCCTCAAATCCTACCGCGACCTGCCGCTGCGCATGGCCGAGTTTGGCGCCTGTAACCGTTACGAGCCGTCTGGTGCGCTGCACGGCATCATGCGCGTGCGCGGCTTCACGCAGGACGACGCGCATATCTTCTGCACCGAGGATCAGATCACTTCAGAGACGGCAAAATTCATCGCCTTCTTGTCAAAGATCTATGCCGATCTGGGCTTCCATAACTGGACGATCAAGCTCTCTACCCGCCCCGAAAAGCGCATCGGCTCAGACGAAAGTTGGGACATCGTCGAAAAGGCCCTTGGCGATGCCTGTCAGGCCGCCGGTTACGACTACGAAGTGCTGGAAGGCGAAGGCGCGTTCTACGGGCCAAAGCTCGAGTTCACCCTCACCGATGCTATCGGCCGTGACTGGCAATGCGGCACCCTTCAGGTGGACCCGAACTTGCCCGAGCGGCTGAATGCCCACTACATCGGCGCCGATGGCGAAAAGCACCGCCCCTTCATGTTGCACCGCGCGGTTCTGGGCAGCTTCGAACGTTTCATCGGTATCCTGATCGAAGAACACGCAGGCAAGCTCCCCTTCTGGCTCGCCCCGCGTCAGGTCGTTGTGGCGTCCATCGTCTCCGATGCGGATGACTATGTGCACGAAACCGTCGCCGCCCTGCAAGCCGCAGGCGTCCGCGCCGAGTCCGACACCCGCAACGAAAAGATCAACTATAAGATCCGCGAACACTCTGTTGGCAAGGTGCCGGTCATCCTCGCCGTCGGCGCGCGCGAGGTCGAAGAACGCACCGTTACCGTCCGCCGCTTGGGCGAGAAAGACACCAAAGTCGCCCCGCTCGACGCGGTAACACAAGCGTTATCAAAAGAGGCAACGCCGCCAGACCTTTTGTAACAAAACCCGTTTTAGGTTTGCTTTTCGGCCCCTCTCGAGGGGCCGTTTTGTTTCATGAAGATATTTTTTCATTATAATTCAATCTATTAACATCCCCGTTGCAGTCACGCCGGCTGACAGCCCCGTGAGGCACGCCAATGTGAATATCCCGCTATGGTTGTGCATTGCTAGAGATGGGGTGTCAGAAACGACACCTGAAAACAGCAATTAAGGGAACTTCAAAAATGTCCAAAGCGATCAAATCTGTTGCCGTCGCCACAGCCTTTGCCGCCGCCTTGTCCAGCCACGCAACAACCGCCCAGGCGCAGGAACAGGAGAAGTGCTATGGCGTAAGCCTCGCAGGCCAGAACGACTGTGCAGCCGGCCCCGGAACCACCTGTGCAGGAACCTCCACCGTGGATTATCAAGGCAACGCATGGACCCTAGTTGAGGCAGGCAGCTGCATGGACATCGAGCTGCCCGCGATGGCGGATGGCACCATGCGCGAAGGCTCCCTAGAGCCGCTCGAGCGCGACCTGCCCGCATAGACCACGCCCTTGCGGACGTCCTGTTCGGGCGTCCACATCCATGATCTATCACCAAGAGGTTTCCATGCGCGACAACCAGATCGACTTCCCGCATTTACCCCCCTGCGCCGGTGTCGGATCCAAGCCGCAACACTACACAGACGCTCTCCAAAATCCCGGCACCGTGGGCTGGCTGGAAATCCACGCCGAAAACTACATGGGCGCTGGCGGGCGACCGCTCGCCCAATTGCGCGCCCTCGCGGAACGTTTTCCGATCTCCGTTCATGGTGTCGGCCTCTCCATCGGTGGCGAGGCACCTCTAGACCAAGATCACCTCGACCGACTCGCGCATCTGGTTGACTGGCTCCAACCGGCAAGCTTTTCCGAACATCTTGCGTGGTCCACCCATGACGGCGCATTTCTGAACGATCTTCTGCCCCTGCCCTATACCACCGCGACCCTCTCGCGCGTCGCGGACCATATCAACCAGCTCCAAAACGCGATCGGGCGTCGTATGCTGTTAGAGAACCCTTCCTCCTACCTCGCCTTTTCCAAAAGCACTTGGGACGAACCGGCGTTCCTCACCGAGCTTACCCGACGCACAGGCTGCGGGCTGCTCTTGGACGTGAATAATGTATTTGTTTCCGCCACCAACCTCGACACAAACCCCCGCGCCTACATCGACGCCTACGCGCTGGATCAGGTTGGCGAAATCCACCTTGGGGGGCACAGCGTCGAAACCGATGACGACGGCGCGCCGCTCCTGATCGATAGTCACGGCCAACCTGTTGCCGATCCCGTATGGTCGCTTCTTGATTACACGCTGGCGCGCTCAGGGGCCAAACCGATCCTGATAGAATGGGATGCCGATGTCCCCGATTGGTCAACGCTCCAAGCAGAAGCCACCCGCGCAACAACGGCACTCGCCACGGTCGCCGTATGACTTCAGTTCGCCAAACAGACTTCCGCGAGGCTCTGCTCGATCCCACCCGCGCCGCACCAGACGGACTTCTGAGCCGCCAAGGTCGCCCAGCAGATCGGCGCTACAATGTCTATCGCAACAATGTCGTAGCCTCCCTGACCACCGCCCTGCACGAGGGCTTTCCCGCCATTTCGCGGCTCTTGGGAAAACAGAACATGGATGGCGTTGCAGGTCTTTACCTGCGACGGTTCCCGCCCACCTCACCAATTCTTTCAGCATATGGCGCAGATTTTGGCGCTTTTCTCGATACGCTCCCGCAGATCACGCACCTGCCGTATCTCGGTGATGTGGCACGGCTCGAATGGCTGCTGCGCCGCGCTTATCACGCCGAAGACACCCCCGCGATCGACCCGTCCACGCTGGCGGCGATGTCCGCCGATGCATTCGACACCGCGCATCTGCGCTTTGCGCCTTCGCTTGGCCTCCTCGCATCCAAATGGCCGGTTCATGAAATCTGGTCCTATGCCACCCAAGAAAACGCCCCCAAACCGGACGGGCATGCGCAGACCGTTTTGATCCTCCGTCGCAACTTCGATCCCGAGATCCATCCACTCGGTGGCGGTGACGCGGCTTTTATCACATCGGCGGGCGCGGGCGACACGCTGCAAACCGCGCTTGCATGCGCCAACCAAAGCGATCCTCGCTTTGACCTGTCAGCGCTTCTGAGCCTTCTCCTCGGCGCAGGTGCCATAACGCACATCACGAAAGGAGATACCGAATGAGGCTGCCGACCACCCTTCAAACCCGTCTGTCGCCTGCGCTCGATCGCAGCGGCGATTGGCTGCTTCCCACATTGGCGCGCTTCGTCTTTGCGGCAACCCTCGCCGGATATTTCTGGGCCTCGGGGCTGACCAAGTTGGGGGATGGCTTCTTTGGCTTCCTTCATCCGTCTGTCGGCGCCTACGCTCAGATATTCCCCCGCACGATGGAGGCGGTGGTCTACGATGTTTCCCAGCTCTCCCTACTCCATTGGGCCGTGGTCACTGCCGGCACATGGGCGGAATTCATCCTTCCGGCATTGATCATTCTGGGGTTATTTGCGCGGCTGGCATCTCTTGGCATGATCGGGTTCGTTTTCGTCCAATCCCTGACCGATCTTTTCGGCCACGGCGCGCTTGACGACCCCGCCGCCTTTGGTGCGTGGTTCGATCGCCACTCGGACGCGCTGATCCTTGATCAACGCACCTTCTGGATGCTGCTCTTCTTGGTAATCATTTTCAAAAGGGGCCGGCCCCCTCTCGCTCGACCGATTGGTCTTCAAGGCGGGAACCGACTAGCTCAAAAATGCGCCTTTTCTTCGTCTGGCTTGCCCGCAGCCAAGGCCAGAACGCCGGCCACACCGACCATCCCGATCGGGAACATCGTCGCGAAATTGAAGCCAAACGCGGCATACATCCCCAGCGCCGAGGCAATCATCAGCACACCACCCCACAACGCCCGCGCCCGCGCCATCGCGCCACCGGCAATCGCCAACAGCGGCGCGAGGAAACTTGCAGTTTTCACAAAGGCGGGGTTTTCAAAGAAACCGATCACCTCACCCACCTCGCTGAACCGCTCCACGAGCGTGGCGTAACCGTAGCTGAAAAACCCAACCATCATCCCGACGATACCGCCGATGATCCCCAATACCAGTGCTGCATTTCGCATGCTAAATCTCCTTTGCCCCCGACATAGGCATGCAGGTGGCGCTATCCAATAACCGCTGCCTGTACATCGGCCTTCCAGCCTAGATACCACTGCCCGTCTTTCTCGATCACGGGGCGTTTCATCAGCGTTGGATGCGCCGTCAACAGCGCGGCCGCCGGTTGCGCCTTTTCGGCGTCATCCAAGCCCCGCCATGTGGTCGAAGCCTTATTCAGCGCTGCATCGCCAAAGGCCGCAAGGATCGCCGCGCGATCCGCCTCCGCGACCCCGTCCGCTCGGACGTCGATGACCTCCGGTTCCAGCCCTGCTTCCCGCATGGCCTTCAGCGCCTTGCGGCAGGTATCACAGCTTTTCAACGCAAAAACACGCATCTGATGCCCTCCAAATTTACAGCACGGCTATCCCTTTGCACCGCGTTTCGCAACGGTCCGTCACCTAAACCGGCCCCTGCGCAGGCCGTTACGTTCACAAAGAAATCTGTGGAAACGTTGAGAAGAGGACGCAATGACCCAACCTGAGCTTTTCCAAATCGTCTACTCGAGCACCGCCAGCAAGCGCATCGCGCCGGAAGAGATCCGCGCCATCCTCGAGACAGCCCGCGCGTACAACCCCTCCAAGGGCGTCACCGGCCTGCTGCTGCATGATGGCTTGCACTTCTTTCAGGTTCTCGAAGGCCCGAAAGACGCGGTCGAAAGCCTCTACGATGCCATCGCCAAGGACCGCCGCCACGCGAATGTCGTGCGCATCCTCGCCCAAAGCATTCCCGAACGCAATTTTGCCGACTGGTCGATGGCCTATTCCGAAGCCAGCCCCGCAGAACTGCGCGAGATCGACGGCCTGAGCGATCATTTCCGCGATGGTGGCGGCTTTGCAAACCTGCAAAAGGGCCATGCAAAACTTCTCATAAATGCCTTTTTAAACGGCATTTTGGGTAATCGGTCGGCATAATCTGCAATTTTCCGCTCAAAAATAGCGGCACAGCGTTCTCTTTTGCGGAAATGCACTATGTTGAGGGCGGTGCAGGGGAACGCAGGATGCAACAGCCTGCACTTTGAATTGGGTGCGCCGCACCCGAAAGAAGACAGGAGATCCGGCATGCCGAACGGCACCGTAAAATGGTTCAACACCACCAAAGGCTACGGCTTTATCGAACCCGAAGATGGTGGCAATGACATCTTTGTTCACATTTCCGCTGTCCAAGCCTCTGGTCTGACCGGCCTCACCGACAACGAGAAGATCAGCTTCGAGGTAGTCGAAGGCCGCGATGGCCGCTCGATGGCTTCCAACATCACCAAATCAGCCTAGCTCTATTCGGGTTGAAAATCGGTCTGGGGGATACTAAACTTGCATCATTGGGTGCAGGGAGCCCAACGATTGACGCCGTCAGACCGGCACGAGGCAAATATGCTGCTTCAGAAAATTCGCGACGCCTTTTCCCGCAAACACGCCCCGCTGGACGAGCCTCCAGCTGAGCAAGAATAATACGCGATCTGCTACAAAAGCATCTCCTCCCACCCGCTCTCTGATGCCGCGATGCAGACCCTCCTGCTCAGTGCCAGAATGCGAAATGTCGCGGCCAATAACTCCGGTGCGCTGATCCACGATCGGTCACGTTTCTGGCAGGTTCTCGAAGGCCCGCAATCAGAGGTGGAACGGGTCTTCAACAGCATTGCCAACGATTACGGCCACAGCGAAATCGTGATCCTCGATCGCGGCGTAAAACCGGAGCGGCAGTTCCCGAGCTTCGAAATGGGAGAAGTCGATCTTGCATCGGAAGAAACCAAAGAATCCTGCCGCGCAAATTTCAACACGATTTTGAACGCCTCAAACGCTGCTGAGAGAGACGCCGCTTTGGCGCAGCTCACCCCTCACCTGAAATAAGACGATGAAGCGCCCCGCCGCGCCCGTCTCGCACTATGGCGGGCGATGGGTTCAGCGCACACGCTGTTTCGCTCCCGCAAACAGCCGCTTCGCACATAAAATAGCGTCGCGCGGGAGCGCCTTGCCAACAATCCCCGCCAGAATACAGCCAAAGGCGGAAATTTTCCGATAGCCATTCAAGCTAGCGTCGTATTTTTTGACCAAATGTCAAAAAGTCTAGCCGAAAACGCCTTGTGCGCTATACTCAAGGTCATAAAGACCAACTCAACCCCCAAGAGCAGAAACTACCTTCGCGTATGAACACGAGCGCTCCACCACGCACCGGCCGCGACGACGAGGAACTTTTCCGTCTCGTCTACCGAAGTGACGCCACCCGCGTCATGCGCTCCGAAGAAGTCCGCGCGCTGTTGATCGTCGCCCGCATCCGCAACCTCACTTGC
>Ga0181577_10000539_pt1 | contig 30726 bp, 26 predicted proteins | sample 101ome_21_FD_132468 | JGI IMG/M metagenome (GOLD analysis project Ga0181577, IMG submission 132468) | Coastal salt marsh microbial communities from the Groves Creek Marsh, Skidaway Island, Georgia - 101413BT metaG (megahit assembly) | ecosystem: Environmental > Aquatic > Marine > Intertidal...
AAACCTTTTCTCTTGTAGCGAGACGACTTCGGCTACAAAATCTTTGATTTCCAGCTCACGATCGGCAATGAGTTCTGGGGTGAGCAGTATTTTTTCAACGGCGAATTGATCTTCAATACTTTTGAGTTGGAGTTTTTTTACTTCAATTTCTTTTTTCCATTGTGTGATCTTTTCGTCTAGCAACAGATTGGCAGTTTGGAACTCTTTATTTTTACTTAATATAACGTCCATATCGATATAAGCGATACGCACTCCCCTTTGGGAGTGAACCTTGATACACAGTATACAAAGGACTATCGGTAAAAATATTTTTGTTCTCATGATGAAAAGGGACACGTTTAACAATTAACAAACGTAAAAATGAATAGATTATTTTGGAGTGGCCCTATAGATGCTTTAAAATTGTTGTCCAATGATAAAATGAGTTTCCCAGCCGTTGGGCTGGTCATTATTCAAATTGGAGCTGTCAAATCCATAACCAAAATCAATTCCCAATAGACCAAAGGCTGGCATGAAAATTCTTACACCCATCCCAGCAGATCGTTTGGCATTAAAAGGATTGAATTCTCTAAAACTGTCATAGCCATTACCCGATTCTAAGAAAGAGAGCGCAAAAATGGAGGCACTTGGTTTGAGTGTAATAGGGTAACGGAGTTCAAAGGTAAATTTATTGTACAATAGTGAGCCATCTCTATTGGAAAGGGATTGGTTTTTATACCCCCTAAGGGCAATGGTTTCTCTTCCGTCTAGTGCGTAATTTTGCATACCATCTCCTCCCAAATAAAATCTTTCAAAAGGAATGCTTCCACGGTCTTGATTGTAGGCTCCAATAAATCCGAAGTCCGTTTGTGTTTTCAACACCAGCTTCCCAATGATATTGGTGTACCATTCCCCATTGAACTTGAGTTTATAGTATTCCAACCACCTGAATTTATGTTGGTCGATTTTTGCAACATCTGGATCTCCATTGGAAAGTTGAAATTCCCTTTGGTTTTCCAAATTACTGAAATCGACACCATTGATGAGGGAGTAGGGGGGAGTCAGCTTTGCACTGATGGTAAATTTTGACCCTCCAGTGGGGAAAATGGGGTTGGTGTAGGTATTGTTTCTCATCAATGCGATGTTGTAATTGAGGTTGTTGGCACTCCCGTCTCCAAAAGTAAACAGCCCGGTGTAGTAATTGTTCAGATCGTAGTACTGATAAGCAATGGATTGGGACAAGGTAAAGAAATCATCGGGTACTTTCAACCTTTTGGCCAGTCCGAGACTCAAACCGCTGATTTGAAAATATTGACTTTCATCTGCCCTTCCTGTGAGGAAGTCATATCGGTATTGAATGGTATGAGACAAAGAGGTAGAAAACTGAACGGGTTCCCTTCCTCCCAACCACGGCTCTGCAAAGCTAAAACTATAGGTGCTAAAGAACTGGCTGGCTTGCAACCTCAAGCTCAAACTCTGTCCATCCCCCATGGGCAGTGGCTTGTAGGTGTCAAAATTAAAAATGTTCTTGAGTGAAAAGTTATTAAATGAGAGGCCTAAAGTTCCTATGAATCCCCCTCCACCATAACCTCCTTGAAGCTCTATTTGGCTTGCTCCAGCCTCGACCAATCCATATTCAATGTCTACTGTTCCAGCATTTGGATCAACATTTTTAAATTGTGGATCTATATTTTCTGCATCAAAAAACCCGAGTTGTCCCAGTTCTCGGACGGTTCGGACCACCATGTCCTTGCTGTAAAGATCGCCGGGTTTGGTTCGCAATTCTCTGTAGATCACATGATCGTTGGTTTTGGTGTTTCCCGACACAGAAATTTTGTTAAAGCTCGCCAGTTTTCCCTCACTAATCCTGATTTCAAAGTTGATGGTGTCATTTTCTGCACTTACTTCAACGGCATTGATGGTGGAGAAGAGGTATCCGTTGTTTTGGTATAAGTTGGTCAGGTCGTTGGCATCTGGCTTTTCATCGGCGATACGCTTTTTTAGTAACACCCCATCATAGGGGTCTCCTTTTTTGATGCCCAACACTTGATTGAGTTGAAAATCACTGTATACAGAATTACCGAGATAGGAGATATCCCCGAAATAGTAACGATTGCCCTCCTCCATTTCAAAATTAATAGAAATGCTATTGTTGTCGTTGATTAGAATCGTGTCTTTAATTATTCTAGCATCTCGGTATCCTTTCTCTTTATAAAAATCCAATAAGTTTTGTTTGCCTTCATTATAGTCTTCCTCTATGAATTTAGATTTTTTCCAAAATCGCAAGGGAAATTTCTTTTTGGTTTTTTTGAGTTTTTTACGGAGGGTGAAGTCTTTAAAAACCTCATTCCCGTCAAAATTAATGTCTTGAATCTTAACCCTTTCTCCTAAGTCCACATTGACCACCATTTTAAAAGTATTGCTTTGGATGCTGTCTTCGATGGTATTTAAAAAGACCTTAGTGTTAAGAAAACCCTCTTTTTGATATTTCTTGATAATATAATTTTTGGTATTGGTCAAAAAGCTCTCGGATAATTTTTTTCCAGCCTTCAGTTCTGTCTCATCCAACAGGGGTTCAATTTTTCCTTTTTTGAGGCCTTTAATCTTCACTTCACCCAAAGTAGGCAACTCTTCGATTTGGATTTCTAATGACACAAGATCTCCATCAATATTAGTAATGTAGAAATTGATGTCACTGAACAATTGGAGGCCCCAAAGCTTGTTAATTACAGCGCTCACATCATCGCCCGGAATGTTTATTTTTTGCCCTTTTCTGAGTTGGCTGTAAGAAATAACGGTCTTATCACTAAAAGTTTTGATACCACTGACTGTAATGGTATCAATGGTGTAGGTTTTTCCTTTAACGTATTGATCAAGATTTTGAGCTTGAACAGAGATAAAACTCAAAAAGAAAAATGAGCATACTACAGATGCGAATCGGATAAAAGACTTACCCAATAAGTTGCTTACTAGTCTTTCCAAATCTTCGTTCTCTTTTTTGGTAGCAGATTAAAGCTTTATGCAAATCTTCTTTTCCGAAATCAGGCCATAGTACTTCGGAAAAATACAACTCGGCATAGGCAATTTTCCAAAGCATAAAGTTACTGATTCTTTTTTCTCCACTGGTTCTGATGAGCAAATCCACTTCGGGAAGACCTCTGGTGTAAAGATGCTCATTAATGACGGATTCGTCAATATCTTCGGGAGAAATTATATTATTTTTAACCTTCTCTGCAATCTGTTTCAGTGTGTTGGTGAGCTCCTCCCTCCCTCCATAACTCAGGGCCAAGGTCAATGTCATTTCATTATTGTTTTGGGTTTGACTGACCACATATCTTAATTCTTCTTGGACAAAATTGGGGAGTTGACCCATATTCCCGACCACCTTTAATTTAATACGGTTTTCAAGGAGTTTTTCAAATTCACTCCTCAATGTATTGACAAGTAATTTCATCAAAACACCAATCTCCTCTTGAGGTCTGTTCCAATTTTCGGTAGAGAAAGCATATAAAGTCAGGTATTCAATTTTGAGCTGAACGGCCTCTTCCACCACCTCTTGCACGGCCCTTACCCCATGAGCGTGTCCTTTCACGCGGTTTTTCCCCTTATTTTCAGCCCATCGGCCATTACCATCCATAATAATGGCGAGGTGTTTAGGTAAATCATTTTTTAAGTCGCTCATTATCATTCTTTACAATAACACGGCAGATCGCCAAAGGTAAATGAAAATGTTAAACCAGTAAAAACAAACCAGTCATTATTATTTAAATTTCCAAACATTAGGGGGTTGGGTAAATTGCTCTCAGTCTCAGGGGCACTGCCATCCAAGTTATCGGTCATGGTGTATCGGACCCCAATTTCGAAGCCCAAAACCACAAAGGGAGACAGATTGGTTTTGACCCCTGCAATGGCGGGGAAGACAATATCACCCCCTTTTCCATATTCAACCGTTTCAAGCGTATTGGGTTCGTGGTAAAACAAATTATAGCGGATGAAGCCTATTCCTAAAAATAAGTAGGGACTCCAAGCTCTGTCACTTGCGTGTAAATTAAAATCAACATAGTTGATCTCAGCACCAACGGAGAACTCCATAATTTGATTTTCAAATCTGAACCTGCGACTGAAACGTGCAAAATCTGCAGGCGAGTAGTCACTTTTGGTTAGATTCATGAACATGGCGTTGGCCCTAAGGGAATAGCGGGTGGTTCGGTTCCATTTGTAGACCAATCCAACAGCTGGATTTTCGGGAAAAACAAAGTAAGTTGCTCCAATATCCCCCACATAATTCCCTCCACCAACAAACGCACCCAACTCGTGAAATTGTGCACGAGCGTGGACAGTAAAACAGAGCATAGCGAGAAGAAACCACAACCTTTTCATTGGATTTTGGGATATAACCATTGGGGGCGTTAAACAAAGCTGTTATATCCATACTCTTAAACTAAAAAATGTGATATTTATTGCCTATTTCGGGCATCATAACCCCAAAAAAGCTTGTCCCGGAGGGTCTTAAAATAATTGTCTCCATCCAGTTCGACTGTGAAGACAGAAAAAGGGGCTTTTTTAATGAGAATTTGCGCCCCGTTTTCAATAGTAAAAATTCGAGAGTCCAATGACAATAAATGATCCTCTCCTCGTCCATCTACACTGATTTCTATTTCCGCTTTGTCAGGAACCACTAATGGTCTGATATTCAAATTGTGAGGAGCTATTGGATTGAGTACAATTCCTTCGGTTTCTGGGGTCAAAATGGGTCCTCCGCTGCTTAAAGAATAGCCCGTTGATCCCGTGGGAGTGGCAATGATCAAGCCGTCGGCCCAATAGGTGGTCAGAAATTCCTTGTTAATTTGGGTGGCGATGCTCAACATGGCCGTCGTGTTTTTTCGGTTGATGCTGATTTCGTTCAGTGCATAACCAAATTGTTCAATTTCGGGGGATGGAGTGGAGAGTTCCACAGCCAGCAATGTGCGTTTGACCAATTTGAATTTTTCATCAAAAAATTTGTCCAAGGCCTCATTGAGAGATTCTTTTTGCAGACTGGTCAAAAACCCCAAACGACCGGTATTGATCCCCAGTATGGGAGTTTCGGTATCTTTTACAAAGGGGATAGAACGCAACAATGTACCGTCACCTCCAATGGAGAATAGGTAATCGTGATCTGGGTCGAGGGTGGCTTTGGCATCGAAAGTATTGTACTTTTCGGATTCCTCAGGAAGGTGCAGTGTCAGTCGGCTGTCCAGTGTCATTCCGTGGCCTTTTTCTTCCAAATACCCAATGGTCGCTTTTGCAAACTCTATCGTTGCAGGGGTATCAAAAGCGCAAAAAACAGCAATATTCATCCCGAAAGCTTAGGGTGTAAAATTACAAAACTTTATTAGGTGAACCTTTTGATAGAGGAAATTTAGCCGATGCCGCCAATAGTTCTTAATTTTGCGGTTTAAATCGAAATCATGACCCAGTTAAGTGTAAACATCAATAAAATTGCAACACTGAGGAATTCCCGGGGGGGGAATGTTCCCGATTTACTGAAAGTCGCAACCGACTTACAAAGATTTGGTGCCCAAGGCATTACGGTTCACCCGCGGCCCGACCAACGTCATATCCGATATGATGATGCTTTGGTCTTGCCTGCGGTTTTGACCACCGAATATAATATCGAAGGAAATCCCATTCCTAAATTCATCGATTTGGTCACTCGGATCAAACCCGATCAGGTCACTTTGGTCCCCGATGCCGAGGACGCTATTACCTCCAATGCAGGTTGGGATACCATCAAAAACAAAGACTTTCTTGTTGAGGTCATCAGTGAGCTTAAAAGCCACGGTATTCGTACCTCCATTTTTGTAGATCCCCTAGTGGAAATGGTCAAAGGGGCAGAAAAAACCGGAACCGACCGTATCGAATTGTTCACCGAAGCCTATGCCCACCATTATAAGAAAAACCCACAAAAAGCTGTAGCACCCTATACCAAGGCGGCCATCGTGGCCAATGATCTCGGGATCGGGATCAATGCCGGTCATGATTTGAATTTGGAAAATACCGCTTTTTTTGCGCAAAATATCCCCAATTTGTTGGAGGTCTCCATAGGTCATGCGCTGGTGAGCGAGTCCCTCTATTTGGGTTTTGAAAATGTCGTCCCCATGTATTTGCAACGGCTGAGTTAATGGATCTCTTACACTCCAACATCATCGGCACAGGAGACAATCATTGGATCATATTGCACGGCTTTTTGGGAATGGGAGACAACTGGAAAACCCATGCCAAAAACCTTGCCGAAAAAGGCCATTGCATTCACTTGGTGGACCAGCGCAATCACGGCAGGAGCTTTTGGAGTGATGTTTTTGACTATGACGTTATGGTGGAGGATTTGCGGGTTTATATGGATCATCACGGATTGGATCAAGTGATTTTATTGGGGCACTCCATGGGCGGTAAAACTGCGATGGGCTTTGCCCTGGCTCATCCGGATCGTGTTCAAAAATTGATGGTTGCCGATATCGCACCCAAATATTATGCCCCCCATCACCAGCAAATATTGGCGGGACTGAGCAGCTTGAATTTTCAGGAGGTTTCCTCCAGAACAGCCGCTGCCGAGCATTTAGAACAATATATCCCCGATGGTGGTACCCGTCAGTTTTTACTTAAAAACTTGTATTGGGTTTCTGAGGGTCAACTCGGGCTACGGGTGAATATTGGCGTTTTAAAAAACGATGCAGAGGCCATAGGTGCGGCCATTTCCTCCGAAAAAACCTTCCAAGAACCGACCCTTTTCCTTTATGGGGAACACTCCAACTACATCAATCCACCTGCTGATAAGGAGTCGATTTTAGAGGCTTTTCCCAAAGCAGAACTAAAGGAAATTAAGGGCGCGGGACATTGGTTGCATGCCGAGCAGCCCCAAACTTTTTTTGATACATTGATGGATTGGTTGTCTTAGCAAGCGAGTAAAGAAATGCAGCAGTTTAAAAGGTCTTTTTAAGGCCAGTCTATTCCATGATACTATCAAAATAAAAGTAATTCATTATTTAAAAACACTTTTTTTAGAAAAATTAAAAAAAACAGGGGTTTTAACCGCCTTTAAATCAGTTTCTTACTAACTATATTTATTAATGACAAATCAATCCCATCCAATGGTTTTAAAATAAAACGCCCTTTTTATTTTTATATTTTTTACAATCATACCCTATAATGTGATAAAATTTAACAAAAGGTTATATTGCTTATTTGACCCGTTATTTTTGCCCCGTTATGATCAAAGCCCATATTCGAAAGGCCGAAAAATCCGATGCTGCGTCCATTTTATTTTTGATTCGTGAGTTGGCGATTTTTGAAAAGGAGCCACAGGCGGTTATCGTTACACAGGCTCAAATTGAAAGAGATGGTTTTGGAGACCGTCCTTTGTTTGAATGTTTTGTTGCCGAGGTGGCCGATCAAGTGGTGGGAATGGCCCTCTACTACCCGCGTTATTCGACTTGGAAAGGCCCTACTTTTCACTTGGAGGATTTGATCGTAACAGAGCCGATGAAGGGCAAGGGTATTGGTACCCAATTGTACAACGCTTTTATAGAGCATGCCCATCAGCTTGGGGTAGAGCGGGTCGAATGGGCCGTTTTGGATTGGAACCTTCCGGCCATTGAGTTTTATCAAAAAAGTGGTGCTACTGTTTTGGACGATTGGAGAACCGTCCAAATGGACAAAAAAAGCATCGAACACTATATTGCAAAGATCAATTCGGTAAAATGAAAGTATTTAAGTTTGGAGGTGCCTCTGTCAAAGATGCCGCAGGGGTCAAAAACGTAGTAAACGTATTACAACATACCGGTTTTCAAGACACCCTGATTGTGGTGTCGGCCATGGGCAAAACCACCAATGCCCTGGAGCAAGTGGTGCATTCTTTTTTTGAAAATAAAGATAAGTTTCCCCATGACCTCCAAATGGTTAGGGAAAATCACCAGCGCATCATTGGGGATTTGTTCCATTCGGAGAGTAATGAGATCACCAATAAAGTGGATGCGTTTTTTGATGGGATTTTGGATTTTCTAAACGCCAATGATGCTGAGGAATACAGTGTGGTTTACGATCAAGTGGTCAGTGTGGGGGAGTTGGTTTCCACGACCATCATTAGTGATTATATGCAATATCAAGGCATGGAAAACCATTGGTTGGATGCCCGCGAGTGCATCAAAACGGATGCCTATTTCCGGGATGCCAATTTGTACTGGACCGAAACCGAGGCTGCAGTTCAGGCGGCAGTTGCTGGAAAAAGCACTTTGATCTCTCAAGGTTTTATTGGCAGTGCGCCCAATGGCATGACCACCACCCTAGGTCGGGAGGGATCCGATTACAGTGCCGCCATTTTTGCCTATGTCCTGGAGGCCGAATCTGTGACCATTTGGAAAGATGTTCCAGGGGTATTGAATGGTGATCCCAGAAAGTTTAGCGATACGGTGTTGTTGCATCAAATCTCCTATCGCGAGGCCATTGAATTGGCTTTTTACGGTGCATCGGTCATTCACCCAAAAACCTTACAGCCTCTCCAACGCAAGGAAATCCCCCTTTATGTAAAATCCTTCGAAAACCCCGAGGATCCTGGTACTGCCGTATCCAAGGGAAAAAGCCTTGATCCACTGGTACCCTGTTATATTGTTAAAAATGATCAAACCCTATTGAAGTTGTCCTCTAAGGATTTTTCTTTTATCGTAGAGGAAAACATCAGTGAGATTTTTGCACTCTTGCATCATTTCCAAATGCGGGTGGAGATGATCCAAAACTCGGCCATTAGTTTTTCTATATGTATCTATAATAAATACAATAAGTTAGCCCCTTTATTGGAGGCCCTTAAAACCAAGTTTAAAGTCCAGGTTGAAGAAGGTGTTTCGCTCTATACCATTCGTCATTTTGACAAGCCTGCTATCAACTTTATTAAAAATAAGGTGGGTAAAATTCTTTTGGAACAAAGAACCCTCCATACGGCTCAGTTTGTGGTCAAGGAGCAAGACTAAAAAAAGAGTTTTTTTACCTTCTCAACGATAGTGGTGGCGAGTTTTAGATGACTTTCACGAGTCCATCCAGCAACATGCGGACTGAGCAGTACGTGGTCGGCCTCCATTAAATATTGTAGTGCAGGTGGCAATTTCCCTCCCTTAAAGATGGAGGAGAATGATTGGGTTTCGTATTCCAATACATCCAATCCGGCGGCCATGATTTTTCGGGATTTTAATCCAGCGACCAAGTCTTCTGTAACTACTGCCGACCCTCTGGCTGTATTCAACAGCCAAAAGGGGTGGGCCATATTTGCTATGAATGTTTTATCGATCATGCCACGGGTCAGCTCGGTTTGTGGGGTATGGAGACTGATGATTTCACATTCGGCTTGAAGGGTTTTCCAATCCACTTGTCGGGCGTATTCATCCCCCATATTTTCCAAAATATCGTAACAGAGGGTATTGACAGTAAAACCCGAGATTTTTTTGGCAAAGCTTTTTCCGGTGTTTCCATAACCGATGATGCCCACGGTTCTACCAGAGAGTTCCCAACCTCGGTGGCCCTCCCGATCCCATTGACCAGATTGAATGGAGGCATGAGCTGCTTTGAGTCGGTTCATCAGGGACAACAGCATTCCCAGGGCGTGTTCTCCCACCGCATTTCGATTGCCCTCGGGCGCATTGATCAGGTGAATGTTCCGGGAGGCTACGGCTTTAACATCTATATTTTCGAGTCCTGCTCCCACACGACCAATGAATTTGAGTTTTTTGGCTTGGGTCAAAAAAGCTTCGTCTATGGTGTATTTGCTCCGGATGACCAGCCCGTCGTATTGATCTAATTTGGCCATGATTTCATCGAGTGAATCGGTATATGCTCCATCGTTTTGAAATCCCAAGGCTTGCAGTCCCTCGATCAGGGCAGGGTGGTTTTCCTCAAGGTGTAAAACTTTCATGTACTGCGATTAAAATCCCAAAAAGATTTTGGCCATATAAAAGAAAAGGAAAATCCCAAAGATGTCATTGGCAGTGGTGATGAAAGGGCCAGTGGCGATGGCCGGGTCAATCCCTCTCTTGTTGAGGATGATGGGAACAAAGGTGCCGATCAGGGCGGCGATGATGATCACACCCATCATGGAACCAGCGATGGTGAGGCTGATCGTGAGGTCTTGTTGGATGATAAAACCAAAAAGAATAAGGATGAGGGACAGGGCCAAACCATTGATCAGGCTCAATCCTATTTCTTTAAAAAGTAGATTCACTAGTGATCCTTTGACTACATTATTGGCCAGACCTTGTACGATAATGGCGGAGGATTGCACCCCCACATTTCCAGCCATGGCTGCAATGAGTGGGGTATAGAAAAACAAGCTTCTGAGTTCGGGCAGTTCCATCACTTGCTCAAAATCTTGTAGGATAAACACACTGCCCAGACCGCCCAGGAGTCCGAGAAAGAGCCACGGCAAGCGGGCTTTGGTGAGTTCGAAAATACCATCATCGGCTTCAACATCATTGGAAATACCAGCCGCTAATTGGTAGTCTTTTTCGGCTTCTTCCTTGATCAAATCCACGATATCGTCAATGGTGATGCGCCCCATGAGTTGTTTTTTGTGGTTGACCACAGGGATGGCTTCCAAGTCGTATTTGGACATGATATCGGTCACTTCCTCTCCGGATTGATCCACCGTTACATAATCCACCTTGGGAATGTAGATGTCTTTGACAATGGCCCTAGAATTGGCAGTGATGAGGTCTTTAAGAGAAAGACGCCCTTTGAGTACATTGTTTTCGTTGACCACATAAATGGAATGCACTCGGGTGACTTCGTCAGCTTGCTCCCGCATGGCATTGAGGCATTTGAGTACGCTGAGTCCTTCTTCTACTTTTACCAGTTCCTTAGCCATGAGTCCACCAGCCGTATTTTCATCATATTTTAGTAGTTCTCGAATGTCCTTAACATGCCCTGAGTCTGAGATTTGTGACATGACACGTTCCTGCCGTTCCTCAGGGAGCTCGCTGATGAGGTCGGCGGCATCGTCTGTGTCCAACAATTCAATTTCCTCAGCAATTTCTTTGGCGGAGAGGTTTTCTAAAATACCCACTCGGATATCTTCATCTGCTTCGGCCAAAGCATCGGCTGTTTTCTCACTGTCCAGTAGTTTGACGAGATAGGTGGCTTGGGGGGTGGACAATTCATGAATGATCTCCGCTATATCAGCATAGTGAAGGTCTTTGAGGGTTTTTTGCAGTTTTTTGTCTGCCCCATTTTCGATCAACTCCTCAATGGTCTTTATTCCTTTCTTGTCGATTTCAAATTTTGGCATTTCTCACTTTTTTGGTCAGTTCGATGAATGCTGCAGCCGAAAGTTTTTCTGGTCGCAGGTCAAAGATACTATCTTCTAAAATATCTTTTGGGATATTCAAACTTTTAAGACTGTTTCTCAGGGTCTTTCTTCGCTGTTGAAAAGCAGTTTTTACCACTTGGAAGAGTAATTTTTCGTCAAAATCAATGGTCAGATCGGTTTTCTTTTTGAGAGAGATCACCCCAGAATCTACTTTGGGTGGGGGCGTAAACACCCCAGGGGGAACATGGAAATGATATTGGGTATGGTAATAGGTTTGACATAATACAGATAGGATTCCATAGGCCTTGGTGCCGGGTTTTTCGCAGATTCTTTGCGCCACTTCTTTTTGAAACATGCCTGCAAAAAAGGGGATGGTTTTTCGGTGTTCTAGTGCTTTGAATAGGATCTGACTGGAGATATTATAGGGGAAATTACCGATGATGGCAAATTCGTTTTGACCGAAAACAGGAGAAAGCTCCATTTTAAGGAAGTCCTCATGGAGGATTTGTTCTTTGATCTCTGGGAATTTTTGGCTGAGGTAGGTAATGGATTCAGTATCAATTTCAACCAACTTTAGCTGCTTGGCTTTGGGGATCAGAAATTGGGTCAGTACGCCCATACCGGGACCAATTTCCATTACATGCTCACAATATTTATCCTGGAGTAAGTCCGCAATTTTTTGAGCGATGTTAAGGTCATTTAGAAAATGTTGTCCTAATTTTTTTTTAGGATGTACAGCTTTCATTGGTATTCTTTTTAAACATATAATGGGTTGCTGTCACAGCAGAGGCCATTATAAATAATTATGGATCAATCGATGGTTTCAAAACCAGTATAGGGGATCAATGCTTTTGGGATTTTGATGCCATTGGGGGTTTGATGATTTTCTAGCAGTCCAGCCACCACCCTAGGCAGGGCCAAGGCACTTCCGTTTAAGGTATGAACGGCTTGTTTTTTTCTATTTTTATCTTTGTAACGCAATTGTAACCGTTCGGATTGAAAGCTATTGAAGGTAGAGACCGAGCTGATTTCTAACCATTTTTTTTGAGCGGTAGAATACACCTCAAAATCGAAGGTCAAAGCAGCGGTAAAACCAAGGTCGCCTCCGCATAGCTTGAGGATGCGGTAGGGCAATTCCAATGCTTGGAGTATTTCTTTTACATGCTCAACCATCAGATCCAGGGCAGCTCTAGAGTTTTGAGGTTCTTCGAGTCGAACGATTTCTACTTTGTCAAATTGATGTAGTCGATTAAGCCCTCTAACATTGGCTCCATAACTCCCTGCCTCCCTGCGAAAACAAGGGGTATAGCCGGTCAGGCAAATGGGAAGATCTTTGGCCTCTAGGAGTTGGTTTCTAAAAAGGTTGGTCAGCGGTACCTCAGCCGTAGGGATCAGGTAGAGGTTGTCTTCTTGTATGTGATACATTTGCCCTTCTTTGTCAGGCAATTGACCAGTGCCAAAGCCTGAATCTTCGTTTACCAAATGGGGCACTTGAAACTCGGTGTAACCGGCCGCCGTGTTTTTATCTAAAAAAAACTGAATGAGCGCCCTTTGGAGTTTGGCGCCTTTGCCTTTGTATACTGGAAACCCTGCTCCAGTAATTTTGCTGCCCAAGTCAAAATCGATGAGATCGTATTGGGCTGCCAGTTCCCAATGGGGGAGGGCATTGGCGTCGAGATCAGGGACGCTTCCTGCGCTGAATATTTCTTCGTTGTCTTTTTCGGAATTACCAGAGGGAACGCTTTCGTCGGGAACATTTGGGATTTGAGTGCGTAACGAGAATAATTTAGCTTCCGTGTTTTGTAGCCTTTCTTGAAGGGACTTGGAATCAGCCTTAAGGGTTGCGGTTTCGTCTTTGAGCGCATTGGCCTTTTCTGTTTCTCCCGATTTGAACAAGCTACCAATCTCCTTAGCCAACAGATTGCTTTTGGAGAAGGTTTCATCCAGTTGCGACTGAAGTGACCGTCTTTGTTGATCTACTTCTAATAATTCGTCAATAATTTCGGGTTGGGGAAAATTTCTTTTGGCCAATCCCTGCTTTATTTTATCGGGTTGTTCTCTCAGGTATGCAAGCGGTAACATGTGATTGAATTTTCGGTGTAAAGGTAGCAGAAACCAATCGATAAATAAGGATTTAACAATATTTTGGAATTAAAAGATGACAACTTTTTTGGTCCCTGTCAAGTTGGTTCTTAAGGGACTCTAAGGAATCAAATTTTTTTTCATCTCTTATTTTTTCCAATAGTTCAATGCTGATTTTTTGATCGTAGAGATCCCCTTGGAATCCAAAAAAATGACTTTCAATTTGGGTTTGTTTTCCTGAAACGGTTGGTCTTTTTCCAATGTTCATCATCCCAAAATATTCCTTTCCTTGAAGCTTAGACCGCAGGAGGTAAACTCCGTTTTGAGGGAGGAGTTTATACTCTTCTTGAATGTTTAAATTGGCGGTAGGGTAACCAATTTTCCTTCCGATCCTGTCTCCTTTTACGACAATCCCACTCAAGGAAAAGGGCCTGCCCAAATACTTATTGGCTGTCATGATCTCACCAGTTTGTATGGCATTTCTCACCTTTGTGGAACTTACGGCAATAGATTCAATATCTTGGGCGGGGATTTTTTCAACCGAAAAGTTATAATCCAATCCAAATTGTTTTAAATCTTCGACTGTGGCTTCCCTGTTTCTGCCAAAGCGATGGTCGTAGCCAATGATGAGTTTTGAAATTTTGAGTCCATTGACCAAAACCTCTCGGGTATATTCCAAAGCGGTCATCCTGGAGAAATCGAGAGTAAAGGGTTGAACAATCAAAACCTCTACCCCGAGCTGGTTTAAAATTTTCTTCTTTTCCTCAAGGGTATCAATCATTTTGATGTTGCTGTCTTTTTGTAAAACCATCCTCGGATGAGGAAAAAAGGTAAGTACAACGGCGCATAAGCCCTTTTTCTTTGCCTCTGATACGAGATTTTTTATGATTTTTTGGTGTCCTATATGAACCCCATCGAAAGTCCCGATGGTCAGAATACTGGGTATTTTGGGGGTATAGTTTTTAATTTTATGGATGACCTCCATTGATAATCTCAATATTTGTTAAAAGTACGTCTAAAATACTTCATCATTAATATTGTTTTTTTAAATTCAAATAAAATTAGAAATCTAGTTTGAACTTTTTTCAATTTTCGCTGAGGGCATTTGTTTTTTTTCTGTTGGTTGGCCTAAAAGCAAGTGCTCAGCAATTCTGGTCGCTCGCACCGGAGTCTTCCATAGGTCGCTTGCCATTATCAGATCAAGAGGGAAGGCTTTATTTGGATCTAAATATTGATGCATTTAATGTGCAGACTTATTCAAGATCCACTATTGCCAGCCAAGCTGAGGAGGGTATCGAAATGATTTTGCCCAATGAATTTGGTAAGCAAGAAGTTTTTGAGCTTCAAAAAGTGGCGGTTTTGTCTCCCGAGCTTCAGTCCCAATACCCCTTGATCAGAACTTATGTGGGCAAGAGTAAAAAACGACCCGACATAAGGGTCAGGCTGTCCCATACGCCAATAGGCATCAATGCATGGATGAGATATCCAAATGGGGAAAGTCGATTTCTTCAACCCACAGGAGGGATTAAAAATCGATACATTTCCTATCTGCGCGGTGCTGAAAGCAGTGCTACTGTAGATTTGATTTGCAGCACGCCACATAAAGAAAATTGGCTAGAGGGAGCTGCTCCCAAAATCAGCAATAAAAGCGCACCTAACTCCAATGTTGGAGCTATTCGAACCTTTCGCTTGGCGATTTCTGCCACTGGAGGATATACTGGTTTTTGGGGGGATGATGATCCCAACAACGGAACCAACACAGAGGATGCCCTGGCAGCTGTGGTCAGTACCATTAATAGGGTCAATGAAGTTTTTGAATCGGAATTTTCTATCCGTTTGGAGTTGGTTTCGGGAATTGATTTGATTTATGATAATGTAGATACTGACCCCTACAGTAATAATTTGAATCAGGAGGTACAGCAAAATTTAGACCAAAAACTTGGAGCTGAGAACTATGATATAGGACATTTGTTTGCCTACAAAAGAGATGGAGGAGATGGTAATGCTGGATCAATAGGAACTGTATGTCGGAATGGCATTAAAGGGGGGGCTTTTAGTGCACATCCTTTTCTTGGTACCAGCAACGATCCTTTTCTGAATGATCATTTTGACATCGATTATGTAGCCCATGAAATGGGACATCAGTTTGGGGCTTTTCACACCTTTTCGTACGTAAATGAATTCGAAGGATTCAATTCCGAACCAGGCAGCGGATCCACCATCATGAGCTATGCTGGTTTACAAGGCTTGGACAATGTACAACGCCATAGCGACCCTTATTTCCATTACTATAGCCTTCAAAATATCGAAGCCTATTTGGAAAGATACAGTTGCTATACCACTACAACCAATGACAATCAATCACCAGTTGTCGATGCAGGGCCAGATTGTATTTTACCCATCGGAACTGCCTACGAATTGAGCGCAACGGCAACCGATCCGGACGGTGATGCGTTGTTTTATTGCTGGGAGCAGTTGGACAATGGTTTGGTGGATGCTTCCAATTTTGGGCCCTACAATCATTTGGGTGCCCAATCCAGATCTTTACCACCCACCAATCTCCCAAAGAGAACTATTCCAAAAATGGAAAGGACTTTGAAGGGAAGTTTGACGATGTCCAATCCCAGTATCAATTCGGCTTGGGAGACCGTTTCCTTGGTCGACAGGTTTTTGACCTGGGGGGTGACGGTAAGAGATCGCTATCTATCTGACCGAGAAGGTGAGGGAAGGATGGCCTCTGATGTAAAGGTGATCAAAGTCATTTCCGATGCAGGTCCCTTTGCCATTCAATCTCAAAATGAATCGGGTATCCATTGGCAGGCCGGCTCAAGGCAAACGATATTGTGGGATGTGGCTCAAACCGATCAGCCTCCCATCAACACACAAAATGTTTCCATTTTATTATCCACCGATGGGGGTGCTATTTTTGACCATACGTTAGTCTCCTCCACCCCCAACGACGGAGAGGAGATCATCACAGTTCCGGGGGGGATTGGTTCTGACCGAGTTAGGATTAAAATCGTCCCCGATAATTCGATTTATTTTACAGTGAATACTCAAGACCTCACGATCAGTACTTCTCCTTTTGTTTTGACTTTCAACCACTATACAAAAGAGGCTTGTGAAGATGCGCTTACTTTTACTTATAATTTTGAGACTTTTGATTCCATTGATGCTCCAGTACGTTTGAGCTTTAGTGATCTACCCTCGGGGCTTTCGGCTTCGTTTTCCAATGCAGCACTGAGCAGCACAGTGACATCGGAAACCATTACTCTTATGGGTCTTTCGGCGCTTCCTGCTCAAGAGTTGACGCTACAGCTTCGTGCCGATGGTGGTGAAACTACTCAATTGATCAATTTGGAAGTGCAAATCAGAACGGACAACTATGAAGGAATCCAACTGACTGCTCCGCTCTCTGAGGAAGGAGAACAAGATAGAACACTCAACTTGTCATGGACTGACCTGTCCAACGCCAGCCACTATAAGGTTGAGGTCGCTGACGTTTCAGATTTTTCCAGTTTGACCTACAGTAAAACGACTGTAGGGCTATCCCTTGAAGTGGCAGGTTTGGATTTTTCGACCGAGTATTTTTGGCGGGTAAAACCCATCAATGAATGTGGGGAGGGTGACTATTCGGAGGTAGGACGTTTTCAAACTTTTTCAGTCAATTGTACTACTTATAGTGCGTCCGAACTGCCGGTTCAGATTCGGGATGCCATTGGAAATTTACCTAGCACAACCTTTGTAAATATTGATGTTTTTGATCAAGCCGTAATACAAGATGTCAATGTGAACGTTTCTGTGGATCATTCTGAAATTGGAGATATTGCACTTTTTTTGGTGGCTCCTGACAATACCAAAGTAAAGTTAACTGAATATCTCGGCAGCAATAGAGATGATTATCAGCAAACGGTGTTTGATCAAGAGGCCTCTCAGTCCATCGTTTTTTCACTCCCTCCTTTTACCGGATCATTTCGTCCTGTGGGTGATTTATCAGTTTTGAATGGAAAAAATTTAAAGGGCAGGTGGTCGCTTCAAATTGTGGATCAACAGAATAATTTTTTTAGAGGAAATTTGGATGCTTTCTCCATCACGGTTTGTTACAGAGGGAACGTAGTGCTGGATTCAGACAATGACAATATTCCTGATGTTTTGGACAATTGTCCTGCTGTATCCAACGAGAATCAGTCCGATTCTGATGGAGATGGAGTGGGGGATGTTTGTGATCTCAACTCATTGAATAATTTTAGTTTGAGGAAATTCGATCCCTCCTGCATTGGAAAAAGTAATGGTGCCATCCACATTACTGCGGTGGCCCACTTCGATTACAATGTGAATATCGAAGGGCCCAACGGTTACTATAATGAGGCCTCATTTTCTTATGTCGATAAACATACTGTTTCTAACTTGGCCAAGGGATCCTACACGGTATGCATTGGCGCTCCAGAGGATCCCAATTTTGAAAGGTGCTACACCACAGAGTTGTCTGAGCCAGATCCTTTGAATGTAGTCACTCAATTGAATGCTTCCGATTTATCGGTTACCGTTGATTTATCGGGAGGGGAGAATTATCAGCTCAAAATCAATGGCAGTACTTACTCCCTGAAGTCTGGCCGTCATCGTTTTCCACTGAAATCTGGATTGAACTCCCTTGAGGTGACAACCGATATTCCTTGCCAAGGCAAAAAAGTGGAGGAAATATATGTTTCGGAGGATTCTAATATATATCCCAACCCTGCCGCTGAACAGGTCAATATTGTGGTAGGAGGGTTGTCCACTGAAGCGAAAATATTATTTTACAATTTACAGGGGGATTTGCTTCAACAGACCCGTTTGAGATTGAATGCTCTTAATAGGAGCCATCAAATATCCTTGGATATTTATCCTCCTGGGGTGTATTTGATTCAAGTGATTTCGGAGGATAGAGCAGAGCAGTTTAAACTATTGAAACGTTGATGAAAAAGTATTGTTTGCTCTTTTTACTGATTTTGGTGTCTTGTAAAAAAGAAGTCATCCCAGATCCGGAGCCGGCGATACTGCTTGGGCCACAAAACAACAACAACTGCAATACTGCAATCGTAGTTAACGATCAGCAGAGTCAGGTCAATTTTAGCTGGCAAGAGGCCCAACATACAGATGAATATGAATTGGTAGTAAGAGACCTTCTTACCAACACTGATACTAAGAAAAACTCCATACGCCTTTTTACCAGTATGGTATTGGAGCGGGGAAAGCAGTATTCTTGGTGGGTCAATTCTTTATCGGATCAAAAGGAGACGGTTGGGAAAAGTGAGATATGGACTTTTTATTTGGAGGGCCTTCAGAACAGCAGTCATTTTCCTTTTCCCGCAAAGTTAATCAGTCCGGAAAACAACGCACAAGTGAGTTTGGAAAATGGTGCATTTACCCTACGTTGGGAAGGGGTGGACTTGGATGATGATATCATAAGTTATGATATATATATCGGTATCGATCCTGACGAATTGCAGTTGAGGGTTGAAAATCATACCAACAACACCATTTCAGCTATTTTGAATGCCGATCAAATCTATTATTGGAAGGTAGTCACACGAGACGAGGAGGGCAATTTGTCTCACTCCCCGATAGGCATTTTTAGGACGACGTTTTAGGAGGTTTGCCGTTGAATTGGTTCATGGTTTTATCCAAACCCACTTGCGTGAATGAAAGGACAATTTCTGAATAATGGGGTAGGTTTTGGGTTACGATCTCTTGTTCTTTTTCATTGAATCTTCCCAACACAAAATCGACTTGATCGAATGTTTTTTCTTCTGATTGAATACCCAATCGCAGTCGGGGGTAGTGGTTGGTGTTGAGCTGGGCTTCTATGTCTTTCAATCCATTGTGTCCGCCGTCCCTGCCTTTGCCTTTGAGTCGAGTAGTAGCCAGCGGAAGGTGAAGGTCGTCGGTGACGATGAGCAGGTTTTCAAGGGCTATGTTTTCTTTAAGTGCCCAATATCGTACTGATTTTCCGCTGCGGTTCATGAACGTGGAGGGTTTGAGGAGGATGATTTTTTTACCCTTGTGGTTAAAACTTCCAATTTTTCCCAGCTTGAGCTCGGTCATCTCTACTTTGAATTTTTCGGCCATGTGTTCGATTACCTCAAAACCAATATTGTGGCGGGTTTTTTGGTATTCGCTACCAATATTTCCCAAACCTACAATCAAGAATTTTCTCATGTCAATTGTTTTTGGTTTTCCGAAAATCCACTTAAACAGCATGTTGTAAAATTAAAAAAAGCACCTTTGAGTAGCGGTGCTTTTTTTATAATTGTTGACGGTGAGTGGTCTATCCCTCTTTGTCTGCGCCTTCCGTATCTGCAGCAGTAGCTTCTCCTTCTTCTGTAGCTTCTCCTTCTTCTTCGACATCCACAAGGCTCATAGAAGCTCTGGAAGTTCTTACTTTACAGACCACAGTATTGTCGGGGTGAAGAAAACTGTATGCTTCACTTTGTAAATCCACTGTAGAGATTTTATTTCCGAGTTTGAGCTTGGAGATGTCCACGTTGATAAAATCGGGTAAATTCTTCGGCAGGGCCTTTACCTTCAATTTACGTTTGCTGATGACCAATACTCCTCCTTCAAGCATCACCCCTGGCGACGATCCTTCAATTTGAACAGGGATGTCCATACTCACCTCCTTGTCGTCAGACAATTGATAAAAGTCAACGTGAAGAATTTTATCACTGACTGGGTGAAATTGAATGTCTTGCAGAATGGCATTAATTTTTTGATTCCCATCGATATCGAGCACAACGGTATGTGCATTGGGGGTGTAGACTAATTTGCTGAAATCAAGTTCATTTGCGGAAAAATGGAGTGGGTTTTCACTGCCATACAACACGCAAGGAACTTTATCAGCATTACGTAAGGCTTTGGTAGCAACCTTGCCCACGCTTTCTCTTTTGGATCCTTTAATAGTAATTGATTTCATAAAAATATTTTTACATCACAAATTTTGAACTTATTGACTGATTGGAGTGAACATTTTTCATCACCTCAGCGAATAATGGGGCGCAAGATAATACTTTTACTTTAGGGTGACTAACTTTTGATGGAATAGAATCGGTGACAATGAGTTTTTCTAATTGTGAGGCTTCAATTTTTTCATAAGCGTCACCAGAAAGCAGGGCGTGGGTACAAATGGCACGGACGGAGGCCGCTCCTCTCTCTTTCATCAAATCGGCCGCTTTGGTGAGGGTTCCGGCGGTATCGACCATGTCGTCAACCAAGATCACGTTTTTCCCTTTTACATTTCCGATCAGTTCCATATGGGAAATGATGTTGGCCTTTTCTCTTTGCTTGTAACAAATGACCACATCGGTACTCAGAAATTTAGAGTAGGCATAGGCCCTTTTGGAACCGCCCATGTCTGGGGAAGCGATGGTCAGGTCGGAGAGTTTTAACGAATTGATATAGGGCAGAAAAATGGTGGAGGCATAGAGGTGATCCACGGGTTTTTCGAAGAATCCTTGGATTTGATCGGCGTGCAGATCCATGGTGATGATCCTTGTGGCCCCAGCGGTTTCCAGTAATTTTGCGATCAGTTTGGCTCCAATGGGTACTCTAGGTTTGTCTTTTCGGTCCTGTCGTGCCCATCCAAAATAGGGCATTACGGCGGTAATGTGTCTGGCAGAGGCCCGTTTGGCGGCGTCGAGCATGAGTAGCATTTCCATTAAATGCTCTGAGGAGGGGTGGGTCGATCCGATAATGAATATTCTCGCCCCGCGAACGGATTCTTCAAATGAGGGTTGAAACTCCCCGTCACTGTAGCGGGAAAAGTTGACTTTTCCAATTTCTGTTCCATATTGGTCGGCTATGGCTTCGCCAAGGGCGGTACTTTGGGTGCAAGCAAATATTTTAGCGGGAGTTTCCATAAATGATATATATAGGCAAATTTAAAAATAAAATAATGCTACACCTTATTGGATATTTTTAAATTGAAGGCAAAAATATTTTATTACTTTTGTGAGCCGTTTTAGTTAAGCTTGCTATGCCTCGGTGGCGGAATTGGTAGACGCGCTGGATTCAAAATCCAGTTCTTTCGGGAGTGTGGGTTCGATTCCCACCCGAGGCACTTTTAAAATCCGTAACTAATTGTTTAACATAAAGTTGCGGATTTTTTATTTTATATTTTCCAACAGTATTCTAACAAAAAGTTAAAAAAAATTTTCACTTTTTGCTTTTGGAAATTATCCTCCCTGGTAAAACAGCATATAACGTTTTCCACAGTTAAGTTGGTAAAATAAATAGCTGGTTGCTGGTGATTCGTCTTCAAATAAATCATATATGTTATTAATTTTAAATTGTTCTTTTGTACTTGCTACAGTGACACTTGAAATATTACTGTTTACATAGTTTTTGATTTTTTCTTCAACTGAAAAATCTGTTGCAGTTTTATTAATCTTCTGTGTTGCATTTCTTCTCCTGAGTAACAAATCGAATTGAATGCAAATAATCAAAGTAAAAATGCCAGTAGACAAGATGAATTTTTATTAGAATTAGGTTGGCCCCTTTTATATTCTTGCATCGTAGTTCCTCACGGCAATCTCTTTATGGGTTCTGTTCTCACCTATGTGAGAACACCACTGCTCTGCCAACTCTGTACCGAAAAAAAAACCATTAGAACTGTTCAATTTATTTGCAAAATCAATAATGTTTTGTGGTCTTTCTTTATGATTTATCTGGTCTTCTATCTATTATCAGAAAATTGATTAGAGCAGCAACTCCCAATAGGATCATAAGAAGGAGGTCAGTTCTAAAGGATAAAATTTGTTTTGGAAACCACCCTAGATTGGATAGAATGAAAATCAATAAAGCCAAAAATGAAAGAAGGATCATAGCAAAACCCTGAGGTCGCTTGGAAAAAATACCCAAAATAATCATAGGTCCCATCAATGCAGTCCCTGAAAAACTAAGTCGGGCTAATAGCACCAACTCATCAGAGCTGAGCAATGAGAAGATCAATGCAGAGAGAGCAAATAATAATATCACCAATCGAACGGGACGTAAATTATCATCCTCCTTCAATCCTAAAAGTCCTTTGATTTCATTTCCCATAGCAAATAATTGGGAGTCAGAGGTAGACATTGCGGCGGCAAACAAACCAATGATAATAAAGGCGGCGATCATTTCGTGCTGTTCCCCAAGAAGTACACCACCCAAGAATTCTGAAGTAGTGGCATCTGCATAATAGATCGCACCGTACATTCCAATTATAATGGTGGGAAGAATGACTAGCATAGCAAAAAATCCAACCGCAGTAGCCATTCTTTTAAGGGCATTATAATTTTTCATAATCACCAGACGGGTGGACAACTGTGGTTGGGTAACAGGGATCATCAATATAGCAAGCGCAGAGGCGATCAGAAATTGTGGACTCAGCAATTCTTTGGGTCCCGGAGTGGAGAGTAAGTCTCGGTTTAGGAGGGCTACACGTTCAAAAAGTGCGTTCCATCCTCCCACTTGATTCAGGCAATTGAATGCAACAATCCAAACCACAATCAATAATAAGGTTCCTTGTAAAGAATCTGCATATATGATGGCTTTAAGACCACCCAATTCAGAGTAGATCAACATCACCAAAACGATCCCTATGGACCAGCTCCAAACAGGAATAAAGTCAGGAAAAGCGGAAACCAAAAATATAGCTACACCCCTGATTTGAATCGCTATATAAGGGATTAGAAATAAAAAAACCGCAGTAAAATATAGGTAACCTGCCATTTTGTTTTGATAGCATTTTTGGAGTAAAGCAGACATTCCTTGGTAAGTTGATTTACCCACCCTTTTTCTTAAATAAAACCCGAACCACAAGATCAAAAAGACCATTATCGCATCTGAAAAAGCAAGAAAAATCCAGGCTCCTACTCCGTTAGTTCTAGAAAAATCAGGCATCCCCAGCAAGGTAAAAGTACTAAAAAGCGTAGCGGCGAAAGTCATTAAACCAATCCCAACACCGATCTTTGCACCCCCTAACATGAAATCTGAAGAAGTTTTAATCTGTTTTTTTGTATGCCATGAAAAAAACATCAAAACACCAATATATACGACACCTATTATAATGAGATAGCTCAACATATTATTCTTCTTTTATTTCGTCTGATTTGAGTCGAGCAAATACATATCCCCCAACAGCAGTCAACAAAATCAATAATAGAGTAATTAAAATTCCAAACCATAGGGTAAATGGCATTCCAAACAGATAGGGTTCCAATTTGTTTTGAGCCAAAGCCCAGGGCGAGAATTGTAGTACTGAACAAATAAAAACAGCTCCTACAATCAATCTCCAAGTATTTTTTAAATTCATAACTATAAAAATTGTATGGTCATTCCACCATCAGCATTAATTACTTGACCCGTTGCATAAGGGATCATTCCCTTGGCTAAAGCTGCAACCGTTTTTCCGATATCTTGAGGATGGCCCCATCGTTTTTGCAAAGTCAGGCCTTCTTCAATCAGTTTGTCATATTTTTCTACCACCCCGGCAGTCATGTCTGTACTAATGATCCCAGGCTGAATTTCAGAAACAGGAATATCATAGTCTCCCAATCGCACCGCCCACAGTTTGGTAGACATGGTCATACCAGCCTTTGAGATACAGTATTCCCCCCTACTTACAGAAGCAAATGTTGCAGAAACGGAAGAAATATTAATGATTGAGAAAGTGTCCTTTGGGTTTGTATTCTTTTGCTCAATCATCCATCGTGCAACCAACTGAGTTAAAAAATAGGGTCCCTTTAAATTAACGTCAAGTACCCAATCATAACTTTCCTCAGAGGCTTCTAAAATATCATTACGTTCTTTGGGAGCTACACCAGCATTATTGACCAAGACGTTGAGCCTTCCAAAATGTTCTTTTACCTCACTAATGATTTTAGAACGATCTTCTGATTCTGCTATATTTCCCTGACAGTATATCACTTCACCTTTGGATGAAATGAGCTCTGCTAACACCTTTTTTACTTGATCTTTGGGGCGTACTCCATTGATCGCCACGCTATATCCGGCCTCTAGCATTGACTTTGTAATTCCCAAGCCTATTCCTCTTGAACCTCCGGTGATAAGTGCTACAGGTTTCATTTTAATTCTGGAATATTGATCCATTTCTTTTTCTCCCAACTTTCAAGACCCAACTCTGCCAGTTGGACACCTTTGGCACCCTCCATCAAATTCCAGGGAAAGGGAGTTTCCAAAACCACGTGTTTTAGGAACAACTCCCATTGTGCCTTAAAAGCATTGTCAAAATCTTCTTGCTCCGGCACCTTAGTCCATCCTTCTTTAAAATCGATAGGATTTGAGATATCTGGATTCCAAACTGGTTTTGGTGTGTTTCCATAGTGTTGCGTCCAACAATCTCTCAAACCCGCAACAGCAGATCCTTTGGTACCATCTACGTGTAGGGTGAGTAGATCATCTCTTCTCACACGGGTCGTCCATGAGGAATTGAACTGAGCAATAATCCCTCCCTCCAATTCAAAAATGGAATAGGCGGCGTCATCAGCGGTACAAGTGTAGGGTTTTCCATTTTCGTCAATTCGCTCTGGGATATGAGTAGCTCCCAAACAAAAAACACCTTTGACTGAACCGAAAATATTATCCAGTACATACCTCCAATGACAGAGCATATCGACAATGATCCCCCCATCGTCCTGCTTTCGATAATTCCAACTGGGTCTTTGGGCTGGAACCGTGTGACCCTCAAAAACCCAATAGCCAAAGTCTCCTCGAACAGATAAAATATCACCAAAAAAATTATTTTCAATCAAACGTTTTAATTTCAACATGCCCGGTAGCCATAATTTGTCCTGAACAACACCATGTTTCACATTTGCTTTTTCACACAAGTGATACAACTCTAAAGCAACCTCTGTAGATGTTGCGATTGGTTTTTCACAATAAACATTCTTACCAGCAGCTACTGCTTTTTTGATGGCATCGGCTCTTCTTCCTGTAGTTTGAGCGTCAAAATATATTTGATATTGATCCTCTTTTAAAACCTCATCCAAATTTGTTGTCCATCTTTCCGCTTGAGTTCTTTCAGCTAATTTTTTCAATTTATTTTCATTGCGCCCCACCAATACCAAATGGGGTAAAATGATTTCATTATCATTTACTTTTACCCCTCCTTGCGATATGATGGCCGCCAAAGAACGAATCAAGTGTTGGTTGGTTCCCATTCTTCCAGTCACCCCATTCATGATGACTCCAATTTTGTGTACCTTCATTTAATTTACTAAGTGTGATTAATGTATGATTTTTTAATGTCTTCCAAATATAGCTTTTGATCCTGAGCCCACAATCTCTCAGAGAAAACCTCAACTTCGTTATAACCCTCAAACCCGGCTTCTTCTACCCACTTTCTGATTTGTCTAATCGGGATACATCCTTCTCCCATCAAACCTCTGTCTGTCAGAAAATCAATTGTAGGAACACGCCAATCGCAAACATGAAAAGCCAATATGTTTTTATTTTTTCCACACCTGAGAATTTCATTTTTCAAATTATTGTCCCACCAAAGGTGATAAACATCAATGGCCACCCCAACTAAGGGAGAGGCAATTGATTCACACATATCGTTGGCTTGTTCCAAAGATACCAAAGCTGATTTGTCTCCTGCATACATAGGGTGTAATGGCTCTATGGCCAATTTTACCCCCCTATTTTTGGCATATGGGATTAGTTGAATAATTGCATCATGAATTTGACGGCGGGATACTTCCAAATCTTGTCGTGGATCGGCTCCACATACCAGCACTACAAGTGGAGCACCCAAGGCAGCAGCCTGATCAATCGCCAATCGGTTGTCCTGCAAGGCCAACTCACGTTGATGGGAATCTACTGATGGAAAAAAACCTCCCCGTACCAATGAAACAGCTTCCATTTGGTTCGTCTCCAATAAAGTTTTTATTTTTTTTAAATCTTTTCCCTCCAACAGATGCCTCCAAATGGAAATTCCCCTGAATCCAGATTTTGAATATTGCTCTATACATTCCTCTATGCTCCAGGGTTTGGTGGTTTGTGTATGAACACAAAGCTTTGAAAAGTCTTTCAGCTCCGTCATCAGATAGCTATATATTATACAATTGGTAAATCGATAATAAGGTTCTTTATTGATTATTTTCTGAACATAAATGGCCAATTCTCTAAAATGATAATCTCCCCACATGCATGATTCACCATTAGCAATTTTACTCCCTTTTGGCACATGATCCCAACCATTGGGTTGATGATAAATGGTGTGCAAAAGTAAACCTTGGTGTTCCACATCGATACTTAAATAAGGTTCCTGTAAAAGGGAATTAAAAACAGTCAACCCCGCTTGCCAATATTTGTCTCCTTCTTTTTGCTGTCCTTTTTTCTTTAAATAATGCCCCAATCGTAAAAGTCCCTGAGCACCAATGGCAGAGGCAGAGCTGTCCACGGGTTCCCAGTCGTTAAAAGGGTCGGCAGGACGACTCAAATAATCTCCCAATTTGTGAAGATTGGGTGCCCCAGTATCCCAATAGGTCACACCACAGCTTGGGGTATGATCAATATAAAAATCACAAGTTGCCTTGGCTCCTTTGAGCATCATTTCAGTAATATTATTTACTCCACCTAGAGGTGCCAATTGCTCACTTTCAATGAGATCAAGTGCTTCTAGCTCTTCTGCAAAGCCCAACATGGCCCAGGCCAAACCTCTAGTCCATGTGGTAAAACCTGTGAAACCCTGCTGAGCGTTGGGACATCTGTATTGACCATCATTGACATTAAAAATACTTTCATGAGCTGTCCTTCCCCAAAGATCATATTGATCTCTACCCTCACCATAAAAAATTGAATATTTTGCAGTTGCATCTATATGTTGAATAGCTCGCTCTAACAATGAAATTTTTCGATCCCCCTCCCCATGGTAGGTATGTCCTAACATATGACTGGCCACTAAAATCCTACAGGATCTAATGGTATCCACAAACAAAGAATGGGGGCCATTAAATGAATAAATGAAACCACCTTGTGGCAGACTTGTCCAACGTGAAGCCTGAATCGCTCCAGAAATTTTAATGGCTAATTCATAAAAATGGGCTTCCCATTCATTGAATTCGATCTTTCCCTCATGCATCAATCGAAGAAGATTCCCATAGGTACTTAAATTGTTAAAACCATGGTCGTGAACACCGGTATGACTGACATGCGTAGCCATTTTATCAATAATCTTCTTTTTTGCAGAATCTATGAATTGTGAATCCCCCATGGCATCGTATTGCAGAACTGCTGAACCGAATTGGAAGCCATGAGTCCACTCAGTCCATCCGCGAGTGGTATATTTGCCATTGACAGTAAAAACAGGTGCACCTTGGGACTCATCATAAGCTGAAAGGATTCTATTAATTTTATCTCCGGAAAGTTGCCAGAGCAAATTAATCTTTTCTCTCAGATCCTCAACTTTTAGGTTTTGATTGATATTAACCATTAATATGTATTTTAATGATCACTAATATAACTTTAAATAAGTAGATTTGAAATTAAATCTCCAAACCAAGTGTTCTAAAATTACTTGTTATTGATTATAATGGGTAGGTAACTTTTATGAATAACAATTTCCAAGGGTGTTATAAAATTGATTTATCTATAACTGAATTAAAAAAAAATTAAATCAATTTTATATATTGAAGTAAGATTCATTGAATCAAATGGAGTATAGTCAAATGATATTTAGAGGACTTTTTATTACAAAATTATCATACTCTCTTACTTGTTTCATTTTCTTTATTTATTTTAATCATTCGAATGCTCAAAATAAAATCTTAGAGGAAATTAATTCTCCTGTCATTTTTAAAGGTGACGAGAGAACGGCATATAGAGATCCAGCGGTATTGTTCCATAATGATCGCTTTTACTTATTCTTCACATTGGTCAAAAACGAAAGTGGTAAAATATTTTCCTATACTGCATGCAGTGACTCTAGTGACTTAAGAAAATGGAGTCAAGTAAAGATTTTGACTCCAATGGATCAAAACTTAAATTATTGTAGTCCAGGAAATGTAATTAGATATGATGAGAAATGGGTTTTATGTCTTCAAACCTATCCACGTCAAGGATATAACTCAGGCGATAAAGTGCGTTATGGTGATGCTAATTCTCGAATCTTTATCATGAAGAGTAATGATCTCGAGAACTGGTCTAATCCTGAACTTCTAAAAGTTAAAGGACCAACAATCAGCGAAGATAAAATGGGTAGAATGATTGATCCATATTTAATAGAAGACAAAGATGAAGAAGGAAAATGGTGGTGTTTCTACAAGCAAAATGGAGTTAGTATGTCATATACTTATGATTTTATAAATTGGAACTACTTTGGGAATAATGAATCTGGAGAAAACGTATGCGTTTTAAAAGACGAAAATGAATATACAATGTTCCATTCACCATCCAACGGTATAGGAATCAAACGGTCATATAATCTTAAAGACTGGAATTCATTTGGAAGTATAATTACGCTTGGGCAAAAAGACTGGGACTGGGCAAAAGGAAGGCTTACTGCAGGGGCAGTAGTTGACCTCAGAAACATAAAAGGAATAGGAAAATATGTTATGTTTTTCCACGGTTCCGGACCAAATAAAGAAACTGAAGGAGATTTTGATAAAAACTCATCAATAGGGATTGCTTGGAGTAGCGATCTGGTTAACTGGGAATGGCCAAATAAATAATTACTTCAATACTCAGTTTAATCAAAATTTTAAACCAAAATCATATATTAATTAATCAAACCGCACTTCATTATCCCCTTGAATTCCTGTCTTTTTTTGGTTTTAGTTGTTGTTTAAATGGTTTCCCCATAGTTGTTAATCCATACTATAAAGACACAACATTTACCCAAATAATACCCAAATGAAAAAGGAATAGTTGGAAAAACCTTTTGCCATCTATTACCGTAAGACCTTATATATATTGGAATTGAGAAAGTACTATTTTCTACCATTGATTGATAGTATTAGGGATAAAGGGGTTGTAACCAATGATTTTTAAGTTGACGGGCATGGTGTTGTCGTGGTTTCAAAAGAGGCATTTCGGAAGCGAGGCAATTCATGATGATCGACAGACCGACCTTCATAGTGCTGATAATCGGCAGGGTCGATAGGGCCCAAAAGGGCTTTTTGTCATGGAAGATCCATTTTTTTTCTTGGTGTAAATAGAAAAGAAAGGAGCGTCATTTCCGGTGGTGACTGTACTGTAATTTTTGGCAGGGACATTCATGATTTCCCAGTCTCTCAATTCTCCAGCCCCCCTAGTGCCACAGTACCAGTGCCTATGCCGCCCATGGGCAATGCTATGCGATGTAGATGTTCCCGATCATATTGCTTTAAGATTTTTATTTGATCACTCAAATATCTTTCTTGGGAAAGGGCAAAACATGGAAATCCGAGGATTGCCATCAGCAAAAAGAATAATGGACTGTTTTTCATGATCGAATGGGTATTTGTTATTATTTTGAAGCGTAATCAAAGGAATCAATTATAATTTAATGCGAATGTTTTTTTGGTTTCCATAGCCTAGCAACCTCAAACTGTCCTTATAAAATTCGAGTATTCCATAAGAGCTGATCTGGGTATCTACCATTCCAAATACGGTGATGTAGTGTATGCCATTTTTTAATACATGGCCTCCTGAGTGGTTGTGGCCATTGATGAAAGCGACTACATGGGAGCTATTTTCTATGATATTAATGATTTCTTGACCGTTCCACAAATTGTGGGGATCATCTTTTGGCCTAAGGGGCATATGAGAAAAAAGAACAACCTTTTGGTTCAGCGAACGGGCATCTTCTAATTCTTGTTTTAGCCAGTTTTGTTGAGCTGAGCCAATGGCACTGTTCCAACGGTGACTGTTTGACTGACCTTTGGTTTTTTCGAAATATAAATCGATTTCCCCAATGTCGTGATCGTGCAGTACATTAGCGTAGTAAGAAAAGTCGGTGGCATCCAATACAATAAATCTCCAACCATTTTTGGAGTAGGAGTAATAGTAATTGGGCATTGACAAACGTTTGAGAATGTCTTTAAAATGGGTTGTGTCTATTGAAAATTCGTGATTTCCTAGTAGATGGTAGTTTTTGATGCCGGGTTTGAGTTTCTCATATATTGGCAAAACCGCATCATAACTTTCCCATTCGACATCAATGATATCGCCAAGATTTTGCACGAAATCAATGTTGTGGTGATTAAAAGTATCGATGGCTTCCTCTAGTTTCCAAAGGGTTTCTTTATAGTGTCGCTTGCCAGAGGTGGATTTGTTAGCATATTGAGGATCAGCGATCAGTCCCACTTTTAAATAGGGTT
>Ga0181577_10000540_pt1 | contig 30684 bp, 45 predicted proteins | sample 101ome_21_FD_132468 | JGI IMG/M metagenome (GOLD analysis project Ga0181577, IMG submission 132468) | Coastal salt marsh microbial communities from the Groves Creek Marsh, Skidaway Island, Georgia - 101413BT metaG (megahit assembly) | ecosystem: Environmental > Aquatic > Marine > Intertidal...
CAAACACTGGTTTTACATTGGACCAGATGTACGCGCCTTTACGTGCATAGCAAAACTTCACGCAAGAGTCTGCCATAGGACATATTAGTTTACCAGACTGTGATTTGTATGCTGGTAGGCCAAAGTTGAATACTCGTACGCCTAACTCTTGACTTGTTTTTTTAAGTTTACTATTTTGTGTAAGTAGATTCATAACGCAATATTTATTAGTTTATTATATTATCTATTTAGTTTCGTATTTAGTCTGTAAGCTAATCTAGTAATGCCATGTAAGCTTCCGGATTATTTACTCTAAACCACGTTAACGCACGATCAAAATCTTTAATCATTTTATCGTTTACTCTTTTAGGAGCTTTAGCAAAAACTACATTGCACCCCATAATAAAGTCGTATATACTAAGCTCTATATTGTTTAGCTCATACGTTTCACCGCTAAACATATTAGTAACGGTTTCGCCTTCGGTATATAATTCACCGTTAAACCAATTAGGCAGTTTCTGTTTCTTCTTCGCTGACATAACCTTCATCTATTAATTCATCTGTAATTTCTTCGGCTAAACGATCACGTAAATAATCGTAACACTCTCGTACGGCATCGCTTACATAATATGCATCTAAGTCGTCAACATATATTTTACCACCGTCTGCGATCGCATCTTCTAGTCTACCAGATAGATCATTCTCGTAGTAATGTACATCTTCGTTTATACTTATATGCTCAGGGTTATGTGTTGCAATAAAAACCTCATAGCCGTCTGCAGTTGATTCGGCATACACCCAAAAGTCGGCATAGTTAGGCCAGTCGTCAACTAGTTCAGTGTCGTAGTAATCTTGTACTGCGCATAGCATACTTTCTTCGCTCGCGTCTTCAGGGAAGCCACGCTTGTCAAGCATTTGTTCGATCAACTCGTCGGTAATAATTTTACTCATAATTAAATTTTTAATAGTTACACTTATATTATCAGGCTATCGTCGTATTTATCTTGTAAGTTGATAAAACTTATAACTAGTATACACATTGCCTTTCGTTTTTACACGCAAAATATTATTTACGTTTATAGTTCGGTAGCCACGGTCGTCCATTGAAAATACAATAATGTTACCGCTTGCTGCCGCATCGTACTTAAGTTTACCACCGTTAAGGTGTGATTTTACACCAAACCGTGCATTGAAACTTCTAATAGTTCCGTCTTTTTTAACGAAGGTGATATGAAATATTTTACCGTCGTTAAGATCTTTCGTTACATTTAATTTCCAGCTCATAATAATTAATTTTAAAGTTAGTGGACGTGGCAGGAATCGAACCTACGTTACTACAATTTAGGTACCGCTCCTCGCGGTATCTTTACGGCATTCGCCCACCTATTTTGTAGTCTAACCATTTCACGCCCAGTTGAGAGGCGGATAGCACTGGAATGTTAGGGACGCACGTCATTTACTAGTATGCCCTGACTTATACCCTTTTCTCTGTTTATACTATCTTTCGCTGTCATCGTTCACACAATTACAGGTGATCAAACCCTAGTGTCGTCAATATCTTGGCTTCCAGACTTAAACCTCTCTGCTAGCAATTCACTTATGTGTATTTTACCTGTGGCATTTAGCAACGAAAATACCTAATTAAGCTACTCGTCTAGCTAAGCACCGCGATCATCGAGCCGTTTCTCGCATCCCGCTAAGGAATCACGCCTTTAGTCACACGGTGCGTTGTGTAACAAATAAACTATTCTTTAGTTTTCTTTATAAATTTGTCGCCGTACTTTACATCGAACATACCGCATTCGAATAGGTTTACGTTTGCCCAAGTACAGAAGCTGTTGAACTCGCTGATTGTGAGATCAGTCCAGAGTAGTTTGTTTTCAAACTTAGTGATAAGTCGGCTTGCACTTGAATACTTTTCGGCTTCACTTAATAATCTTTTTTGGTATTTACTTTTTAGTTGTTGAAATAAATTTGTCATAGTATTGTTTTTTTAATGTTACATATATATTATCTATTGTGCTTCGTGTTTAGACTGTAAATTGTTCTAAGGCTAATTCGATCGTACGTTGCATAACTGCACTGTGTACAGCATTGAAGTCGCTGTCGGCAATATCTTCACCATCGAGAGTCCATTCAGTATTTTTATATAACTGTTCGAACCACCAGTCTGCTTGTGCACTTGCACTATTCTCTATTATTTTTTTATACTTACCTTGCATATGTATACCCTTTATAGTTAAACCATTCTTTCATTCCATCTTTATCGGTATCGGGATTGTATATAAATCCGAATGCAGTGGGTAACTCGTCTAATAAGTAACCTGTGAATACTTTTCTGCCGATTTTTGCGGTAGGCTTACCGTCTACTTTGTAAAATTGAATTTTGTTCATTTGTTTATTTTTTATTGTTACACTAATATTATCTATTTGTTTTCGTATTCGCTCTGTAAATCGATTTCTTCATTTATATACCTCGCTATTTCGTAATAGTTTACGTCACTTAAAAAAGCTTTGGCATAATCTACTAATACTGAATTAGCACCGTCCTTAGCACAGTTAGAAAATAAATACTCATCTAACCATTCTTGGAGTTCTTCAGCGGTGACATGATCGGACCACACTACATTGCTGAATATTTCTAAGTTTACTCGCCAAGTGGCGTAGTTTGTCCACCCGTTATAATCTATAGTACTCATAACTTTTCATATTTTAAAGATTTGTATGCGTTTACTTTTGCTGACTCGGATACAGCATTGCGGAATTGTATTTCACGATTACGATACTGTTCATCGGTACACCATTTTCGCCAAGCACGGGAGGTAGTATTTTCGCCCCACTTTGCTTCGAATTCTTCTACTTGCTTTAACTTTGCCGCTATTTGTTCACTTGTAATATTCATAACTGTTCCTCCACATTTTCTAAATCTAATCTTGCCTCTACATTTTCTAAAGCCAATTTATAACCGTACTGAATAGCCATTTGCATTAGTATAAAATCCGCACTACCACCATTAGATTGAGCAAACTCTTCTAAGTACTCTCGCGAGTCGGGTGTAGCAACTATTAATCTACCCTTCGGGCTTAGATTTGTTAATTCATTACTGATAAATTCTTTGATACTTTCCATAATTATATTTTTATTTGTTACATTAATATTATCTATCGGTGGTCGTATTTAGACTGTATACTCCTTACTCGTATCAGTATATATTTTACCGTCCGTATGTGTCATCCACTCTATACAACCCATACAAAAACCTTCCTGTATTAAAAACTCTTCCGGATTTTTAATCCACTTATCTAATCTTAATTCAAAACGGTATACTGTACCGTCTGAAAAATCTAATACTGTTAAATACATATCTTTACTTTTTAAAAATTCCACTCTTTAGAATATAGTTTACTATCGATCACCTCTTGTACACCGCCATTCACCGCTTTGATCACATTTCGCAGTAGGTGAAACGGATTTTTATAATCATATATACAGTCAGGTAAATTCGGACCTCTCCAACCACACTGCATGTTACTGATTGCAAAACTTGTTCCACTACTATTGGTGTATCGGTAGCCTACTGTACCGGACTGATTTTCGTACACGAAAAGTGTTTTTGGATTTAACCCACTTCTCTGTTGTGTGTTTACTTTTCCTATTAATTTTTTCATAGTTCACTTAGTTTTATTTGTTACATTTATATTATCTATTACTATTCGTATTTACTTTGTAAAAGTAATACTTTTGTTTACTCATTTTTTTTTCTTTACATATATAGCTTCACCTCTCTTGATCTGAGTTTACCTTTCACTTCAAAAAAAGTGTGACGTTAGGTAGTTATATTATTAGAGTAAGGGGCTATTGTCGCACTATTCCATGCCCACTAACTCTATATTATATTTCTGTGCTGCGAATTTCATAAGTATTTCAGTGAAGTGTCTCCCATCACCGTATAGATTTTCTATGTACCCTGCACTGTGAAAATATTGTAGTGCATTCATTACCTCTGATTTTTTTACTCTTGTCATAATTACTATTTTTATTTGTTACACTTATATTATCTAAAGTCGATCGTGTCCGGCCTGTAAATTGCTATACGCTTCGCTTCGCTCCGCTTCTTTACTTCACTGATCCGTTATTTAAATATGGTGTAGGACGGAGTCTACTCTTCCATAACCGGTGAGGTTACGGCCCCTTTGCTATACACCCGTGGTCGGGTGATGTTATGTTAGTACCAGGTTGTTTCCCTTGGCGCTGGTCCGAGTGCTTTTCGGAACTGTTTTGCTTTTGCGATTACGAATAAGATCGTGTGCTTGAATTTTCTCATAGTTTTAATTGTTTAATGTTAGTGGATGCGATAGGATTCGAACCTATACCCCGTACCGTATCTCCTCCCTGAGTTCCTAGTACGATCAACCGATGCCACACCCGTTTGGGGTCCGAGGACGTGATTATATCACATCACTCGGGTCCATGTCTCTGACGAACTTAGGTAAGTCAAACGTCTGAGAGTAGTACTTGTACTTGTTGAAACATTTCATGTTGTCAAATCTTTCTTTGTGGAAAGTATACACTTTGTCGTGGTTGTACTTGTGTACTTTGCCATCCCAGTCTGTGAATTGTACGATCACATTTTTACCGATCAATGACTTTCTGATGATGAATCTTTTAGATACTAATACTTCTTGTTTTGTTTTTTTAGTTTTCATAATTTACTATTTATTTGTTATACATTTATTTTATCTACTTTACTTCGTATTTAGATTGTAAATACTTTTTTATTATTTTATTTTAATTACACTTATATTATCTACTCCACTCCGTACCCAGTCTGTAAGTGCTATACGCGTTGCTGTACACGCTTCGCGCTATCGCGCTCCGCGTTATTGATCAGGGTTCCAGGATCTCGGTCCCGATAACCTTGCTTGTGATCTCGTTGCTGTAGCAGACCTTCAGATAGTTATCCAGGTGTTGCTCGCTGTTGAACCGAATGACCCGTGAGTTGTAGTTCCCGAGCCAGTTCTTCGTGTCGATCCGGACTAGCATAGCGATGGGTATACATTTTCATTTACAAAATCCCAGTGTTCATCGTTCAGATAATCGATCTGCTCTTCGGTTAGGACCGTGCCGTCTTCCAGCTCAGCTGATACCAGATACGCGTCGCAAAAGTCAGGGTAGTCTTGCATGTCTATACCCTCAAATTCCATGTGTCTTATTTGTGTTAAATCTATATACATAACTATTAATTTTTATATTCAACTATATTATCTACTATACCTCGTATCAGGACTGTAAATGCTATACGCGTATGCTATACGCTACGCGCTGCGCGCTCCGCTGCTTACGCCTGCAACGACCGGGAAAAGCTAAAACCTGTACAGAAATTAGTTAGTCGCTAGTTGCACTGCTATAGTAACCGCAACCGTAATCCCGGAACCTCAACGCTAAAACGAAAAACGACAGGGGGGCTGGTCAAAAGAAACAGCTTTCCCATTCGATGGGGTATATGTATATATGTATATTAAGCCCTTTAGTTCCCTATATCTAACAAAAATACGACGGTAGCCCTTTATGTTATATGAGTAGTACCCTAGCGTCGCGTTTAAGAACAGTATTTACTATGTAATTATACTAAAATAACTAAAAACAAACATTATGAGAAAAGGGATCGGACCTCGTGGTTTAGGTGTATCGCCGTTAAAACAGACCAAGAGGCAAAGTATAATGCAGAACGAAGATGGTAGTGCCTACACTAAGGAGCAACAGGCAAAAGAGCATGGACAAAAACTGGTTAATAGCGTGCAAAATGTACCTTATGAAGGCCCAACCCAGGGTTCAGGTGCTATAGGTCTCATAGGCGGAGCCGCAGCTAAGGGTTTAGCCGCTATTGGTAGAGAAGTACTAAAAAGAGGAGCAGGCCCTTCTAAAACGGGTAATGTACTAATAAAAACTGCTCAAAAAATATTAAAGAAAACAAATCCAAAGCCCAAGCATAACCCCCATTTACGAGCAGGTTCTTATGGTAACGATACTTTTGATGCCAGAAGCCGAACATTTTACGGACAAAAACCAGGAAGTAACTAAAACAATGATTATGAAAAAAGGAATTGGGCCTCGCGGGTTAGGTATTTCACCTTTAAAACAAGCTGATTATACTAAAGAACAGGAGAAAGCAATAAAACGAAACTACCCAAACTTTAATAGAGAAACCGATACTCTAATTTCCGGCACATCAAACAGCTTGAGTGGTGCCAGACACTTTAATACATACAATAGAAAGAATGCTTTAAACAAAGGCAAGATAAAAGATTATAATATAAAGAAATCTTTTGCTGAAAAAAAGGATGGGAAGACAACATACTACACAGTAAGCGAAAAAAACAAATAAAATAAGCAATGCCACAAAAATTATCGCCTGCGGCGAGGAGGAGAAAGGCTGCAAGGGACTTAGCTTATGCTAATTCACCAGCAAGAAAGGCAAAAAGAGCTGAAAATCAGCGTTTAAGGCGTGCCGCAAAGAAAGCAGGTAAGAATATTGATGGTAAAGACTTTGATCACAAGACAAGAACCTTCAAAACAGTAGCTAAAAACCGTGGAAATGACGGTCAGGGTACAAAAAAGGAAGGAAAACGAAAATATAAAACAACAAAAGCAAGATAATGGCAAGAATTAAGACATATGCACTCGATTCTGAGATAAATACAGCCGATAAAATAATCGGAAGTGACGGAAAACCGGGTAGTACATACGGAGATACAAAAAATTACAGTATTTCAAGCCTAGCAAGCTACTTTTCTGGAGGCGAAGGCGCTGCAGGGGACTCTGCATACCAAGTTTGGCTAGATAATGGCAATACCGGAACAGAACAAGACTTTTTAGATAGCTTAATTGGCGCTGCGGGTGCGCAAGGACCCACTGGGGCAGCTGGGGCTCAAGGTGCCGCTGGTGCAGACGGTACATCTATAACAATACAAGGTACAAAAAACACAGTAGGTGATCTGCCGGCATCGGGAGACGTAGGAGATTTATGGATTATAGATACCGCAGGAGGTGGTGCTGACGCTGGTGATGGATATGTATGGACAGATGGAGGGCAATGGCTTAATATTGGACCACTAAGAGGCCCGCAAGGTATTCAAGGAGCACAAGGTGCCCAAGGCATACAGGGTATTCAAGGAGATCAAGGTATACAGGGTATACAGGGTGTTGCAGGAACAAATGGTACAGAATGGGAAAGAGTAAGTAACGTTACTGTAAAAATATGTGATCAAAACGGGAATGCAACAGGAGACTATGCTGCGCTGTCGTATGACAATGCAAATGTAAAAATGTATAGAGCATCAATCGAGAGCTCTTCTACTGACTTTATGTATTACTTTTCAGTAGACCTTACCGTAACAGGTAATGCTGCGGCAGAAACATTTTATAACGGCACCAACGCAATATCTTTATTATTTACCGGAATGCCTGATGATATTAATAATTCAATATTTAACCATCAAGTTTTTGCGTCTCTTGATTTCGTTGCTTCAGGAGCTAATAAGCAAGTAACCTCGGCACAGGGCGTTTTTGTGGCTGCTGACCGAATTAAAATTGCTGTTTCTTCAATAGATCTTGTAACAAATAGATATCAAGGGCTAGAAGGTTTTAGCACAGAATTTATTGATGGAGCTCAAAACGCTTTAGCTATAAGAGTTAGCGGTATGTTCATCGCTGAATAATTTAAAAAAAACGCGCAGGCGCGTAATTATACATATATTAATAACCTTTAAAACCAAAACCAATGACGTTTTATTATTCGACTAATACGTGGAGTAGTCAACCACAACCAAACGAAAACCATTTGAAACTATGGAACCATATTGCCGATAAGGCAAACTGGCGAATCGTCCAGTTACCAAATGGATATTACCAAACTGAATACAAGGACCTACGCAAAGATGACGAGTGGTGTGATGTTACAAGGCGCGAAAGTATAGAAGCGGCCGAAACATCGATCGATAAAACAATCGAGCACTATCTAAAAAAGATAGACTTTGCAAATGGACCTAAAGTAGTAAAAACATTCGAAAAGTAATACAAATAAAAATTTAATTAAATGGAATTTAATAACCCAAGTCAGATAGTTAAAGATCTGACATTTGGCAGTGATGCCAGTAGTAAGATAATGTCAGGCGTCGAACAGTTAACTAACGCAGTAAAATCCACGCTAGGAGCAAGTGGTAAATGCGTTATCTATGAGGACGCCATGGGAAGACCGGTGATTACAAAAGATGGTGTAACCGTTGCAGAAAGCGTAGTCTTGATAGACCCGGTCGAAAATATTGGAGCGACCTTAATTAAGGAAGCTGCAAGTAATACAGTTAAAGAAGCGGGGGACGGTACCACTACGGCTACTGTCCTTGCGTATTCGCTTTTAAAGCAAATAAAAGAAACAAACAATGAAGAAACGATTAGAAGCATTAAAGCTGGCATTCAACAATGCAGCGAAAAAGTTATGGTTTATCTTGATAAAACCAGTACTCCAGTTGAAGGCGAAATGTTACGGCAAGTTGCTACAATTTCATGTAACAATGACAAAGAGCTTGGAGAACAAATTGGAAAAGCTTACGAAAAAGTTGGCCGCGATGGAGTCGTTTTAATGGAGGAGTCGGAAACAAATGAAACTTATATTGAATTTGTTGACGGCGCACAGTTTGAAAGTGGTTTAAAATCACAACACCTAGCTACAGATAAAGATAAACTTATATCAACGCTAGAAGAGCCGTATGTTCTTATTATAGGCTCTAAGATACCAAACATACGAAAGATACAAAGCGTACTAGAATTTGTTATTAAAAACAAAAAACCTTTACTTATTGTGGCGGATATGGAGCAGCAGCCTTATGCTACTCTTGTTGCAAACAAAGTAAAAGGCAATATTAAAGTTAACATTGTAGACCCGCCGGGGTTTGGCCCAACTAAAATGGATTCAATGGAAGACTTAGCGTTTTTAACAGGAGCCAAGCTAATAAATGAAGAACTAGGTGATGATCTTGATTTAATTGATCCTTCTGTGTTAGGTCAAGCAGTAAAAGCTGTTACCGATAATAAAAACACCGTATTACAAATAGGTGATTTAGGTGAAGCTCTTGACGAACGCATAGAAAGTGTTAAGGCTAAAATTAAAGACGAAACGCACGGATATATTAAAAAGAAGCTTGAACAAAGACTTGCAATGCTTTCGGGTATTGTTGGTATTGTAAGAGTTGGTGCTGATAGTAAAGTTGAGCTTAAAGAAAAGAAAGATAGGGTTGAAGATGCAATTCACGCTACTAAGGCCGCTTTAAAAGAAGGTATTGTTGCCGGCGGAGGGGTTGCATTATTGAACGCGTCCCAAAAAGTAAAAGCTAATTCTATAGGAGAAAGACTATTATTAGACGCTATAGTTGCGCCTTATAGAACAATACTAGAAAATGCCGGACTAGAGGTAGATCTTGATGTTAAAAGAAAAGGTTACGGTATAGATGTTATTACAGGTAAAACTGTAAATATGATTAAGAATGGAATCATAGACCCGGTTTTGGTAACAAAATCGGCGCTCAAAAACGCGGTTAGTGTAGCAACAACGATTGTTTCTGCAGATTGTATAATCAGTAATAAAAGATTAGGCGATGCAAGCAATTAACCACTACGTAATAATAGATAAAATAAAAGAGGCTCCGAAGAAAGTAGGCGGCCTTGAATTAACAGAATCGCAAGATAAAGACGTTAGATATTTAAAAGGTAAAGTTCTCAGTGTTGGCGATCAAGTTCCTGTTGTAAAAAAAGATGATATTGTAAGATATGACAAACACGCAGGGCACGGTATACAATATAACGATACTCTTTACTACGTAATTAAAGTTAGCGATATAGTTATAGTAGAATGAGATTAAGTTCAAGTGACTTAAGAGAAATGCAATTATTTAAGTATTACAGGCTCGTTCGTAAATGGGCCTGTAAATCTTATGATATATTAGATGCTGATTTAGAACTTTTAATCTATTTAGATTGCAAAGGTCATTTTACACGTAATGAATTTAAAGAAGGGTGTTATACATACAGCTGGGATAAAGCGCGATGGGAGCGGCTAAGAAGAAACGGCTGGATAGATGTATGGCGCCATAGAAACCGCACAACTATAAAGTACAGTGTGTATAAGACATCAATAAAAACTAAACATTTAATTAACCGTATTTATAGGATATTACTGGCGGAAGAAGATATACCAACATCAGAAGCAAGTGTATTTTATAAAAACAAATCGTACTCGGATAAAGTTTATAATAAAGCTATAGACGATATGATTAAAGACAAAGAAAGATAATCATGCCTTACAAACAAGCACCGAAGTCAATGGCTTTGAAAGCATTGATCGGAAAACAGAAAAACTTACCAGAAGCATTAAAAGCAAAAATTTTAGCAGCACCAGAAACTCCGGCTAAGCAAGCCAAGGTTGTAGCCCAAAAAACTACAATCGATAAAAAAACAGGTAAAAAAACAGTAGAAAAACCAAAAGAGTTAGCTACTGAAAAAATAACAGCTGAAGAGTTTTTTAAAAAGGAAGGTGCTAAAGCTGACAAAAAGACTTTAGAAAGAATGAGCTCTGATAAATATAAATCTCCCGCTAAAAAATATAAAAAATAAAGCTATGGCAAATAATCCAATAACTCAAAGAGTAAAAGCAGCTTTTAGCAAACTTACCTATCCTGTAAATCAAGAAGTAACCTTGAATGCAGACGGAACGGGTGGGCCAATTATATCGCCTAGCGGCCACGTAGGTAAAGCGCCTTCATGTGGATGCGGCCAAAAAACTTGCAACTGCGGTAAATCACCCAATAAAATGGGGTATAGCTCTCCGGCCAAACAAACTAAAAAACCTAAGTTTACTGATAAGCTTTATGAAAAAGCAGAAGTAATAAAAGATAAAATGAAAAATCTTGAGAAAGATGCGTTTATTAGATCTAATTATTCTTCTGAAGGTTACGAAGAAAGCAAAGAAGAAAAAAAAGCTCAAAGAAAATTAAAAAGACTAGGTAAAAAACTTACTCGGGTAGAAAAAAGAGAAAAGAAAAAAAGAGCCAAATACAATTATTAATGGGTTTTAATTTAAAAACTAAAGGCGAGCTTTTTGGTATTAACGAAGAGCTGTCTACGTATAACAACCCTGTATTTGAAAAAAAATTAGGAGACGGTATAATTGCAGAAGCAAATAGAGATGGTACAACATTTGTAGATTCTAGTGTTTCTGATGCTAAAAAGAAAGAGGCTGTTGATCACGAAAATGTGCATCACGAGCAAATGCAACAAGGTAAGTTAGATTATACCGAAGATACAGTAACTTGGAAAAAGGATACTAAATCTCCTGCTAGAGTATATAAAAGAGATCAAGGAACACTAATAGCTATGGATTCAGGCAAAGCTGACGCAGAAGGCGGAGACTTTGAATGGGAACGAGAAGCTTATAAAAAATCATAATTATGGGATATAAATGCAAACCAATAACGCAAAAAGCTAAAAGCTCACCATTCAAAATGAATACGGCATTAGTATATGGAGCTGGCGATATGAGTAAAAAATTTGTGGACGCCGCCGGAGCTATGGGTAAAGGTATAGACGAATCTACAGGTAACAATAAAGAAACTAACGACGAATAGCATGTACAATAAACCAATCACACAAAGAGTAGCTTTTGCTAGGGGCAAAAAGCCATCTGCTTTAAAGCAAACAGAAGATACGACTGTATTAAACAAGGAACAAATCCCAGTAGTCGTAGATAAGAAAACAACAAAATTACCTGATACAGTAGAAACGCAAACTATAAAAGGCGATTTAATACCTAAAGAGAAATCTAAAAATAGAGTTAAAAAAGGAACGCCGGAATATGAGCAATATGTTAGAGAAAAAAAGCGTTGCTCTCAACTTACTAACGAACAAAAGCTTGACCCTAAAAACAAATGTACTGGGTTTGCCCAAAAAAGAGAGGCAGATAAAGAGGTAGAAGTTGTTGTGCCAGGAGGTGAAGCTACTGTCGAGGCACCTCAATACATGTATGACACTGGTGACGCGATGCCTGCTTGGATGCAGAGAAGCGTCGAAAGAGGCCTTTCGCAAAGCGCTAGAAAAACCGGTAAGTTTGCTTCTAAATTAGCTAAAGACCAGAAAAAATTAGCTAAGTTAAAAGAGGCTGGAAAAACTGATTCACCAAAATATGCAAAATTAAAAGCAAGGGTAGGAGCAAGAGAAGGCGCTCTTACTGCCCAAAAGCTTTTTGCTGAAACGCAGATGGAAGCGGCCAGACAGGGTAAATCTCCCGGCAGTAAAAATATTGTGAATATTGGAACATTTAATCCTAACGTTAGAGTTAACGAAGTTGATGACGCTACGCGAAGAACAACTGTAGGCCGTCAAAAAACATTAGCAGATGTTAGCCCTTCAACTCAAGAATTAGAAAACCAAAAGAAATTGCAAAATGATGCAGAAAACGAGGCCAAAATTGATGCTGCTAAAAATCAAGACGCTGTAAATAAAAGAAATGCTCAAGATGAATCCGGCGAAAACAAAGATGTTAAAAGTGCTGCTGAAATGAGAGTTGGGCCGCTTAAAATGAAGTCATCATTCAAAATGGGTGGATTTGGTAGTAAAACTTATAAAAAATAAATTATGGCTTTTCAAATGACACCAAAGTCTCCTCTATTTAAAAGGGGGGATGCACCTTCACGTAAAAAATCAAAAGGATATTACAATGAAGCTAAGCCAACCGGAACAGGTGCAGCTGCTGGGGGAGGTATGTCTCAGAAAGGCGTAGACAAATATAAAAAAGATAACCCAGGCAGTAAGCTTAAAACCGCGGTTACTAAAGACCCTTCTAAATTAAAGAAAGGGAGTAAAGCTTGGAAACGTAGAAAATCATTCTGTGCTCGATCAAAAGGCTGGACTTCAGAAAGAGGTAGGGCAGCTAGGCGCAGATGGAACTGTTAATATTATGAAATCAAAAGGACTAGGAGATTCAATAGAGAAATTTACTAAAGCAACAGGCATTAAAAAGCTTGTTGATAACATACCTGGAGACTGCGGGTGTGAAAAAAGAAAAAACAAATTAAATAAAGCATTTCCTTATAAAAAATGAAAAAAATTTGGCAATGGCTAACAGGTAGCGTAATCAAAGAAGTTGGCAACGTTATCGATAAGCTTACAACAACTAAAGAAGAAAAGTTAGAAGCACAACGTCTTATAACTGAAATTCTAGAAAAGGCTGATAAAGAAGCGCAAGAGCAAGTAACAGCAAGATGGCAAGCAGATATGGCTTCAGATAGTAAACTATCAAAAAACATACGCCCTATGGTGCTTATCTATTTAACTGTTATATTTACGGCATGCGCTTTTTTTGATGGTAATATTGGGGAGTTCAGCATTGCAGATGAATACATACCTATATTTCAAACTTTGCTAGTTACCGTTTACGGCGCTTATTTTGTAGGGCGTAGTTGGGAGAAGGCAAAATCAATGACAAAAAAAGATTAAATGGCAAGAATTAGTACGTATGTAATAGATAATAACATTACCGCCGCAGACAAGGTAATAGGTACTGATTCTTCTGGCGCAGTTACTAAAAACTTTAATTTAGCTGATTTAGGTGAGTTTTTATCTAAAGGCTATGTTAATGTAAACGGCCAACATTCTTGGACTTTTGTTAATCAGATACAAACTGGCGGACTGTATGGCCCTGCTAATGGTGCTTCAATAAGTAGTTTAACCACTATTAAGTTAAATGAAATAACAAGCGGCGAAAAAAATATAGAAGACTTTTTATTAGAATATAGAGGCAAAAGAATATTATTAGTTGATATAGTAGACCCTAATATATATGGGCTATTTGATGTAACAAGCATTGCAGAAGATCAAACTAATTTAAATAATTATGATATAGGCTTAGACCATATATCAAGCAATGGGATATTAACCCTAGATAAAGTATATGCAATATCAATGTACGCTCAAGACGCGACATATGCGCATAGACAAAATAATGCTTCAACTACTTGGGTTATAAACCATAATTTAGGTAAATTCCCAAGCGTTAGCATAAAATTTTCCAGCAGCGACCAAATATATGAAAATGTTGGAGCTTTTGCTGGTGTAGAATATACGGATCAAAATAACTTAACAATTAACCTAGCGGCCGCGGAAAGTGGGTACGCTTATTTAAACTAAAAATATGGCAATTCCATTTTTAAATCACTTAGACTTACGAAGTATATCGGAGTTACAAAACGCGATACTTCACAAAACAACAACAGCCACAGCATCTAATGTTGAGGGTAAAATTATTTATGATACAGGCACTAATAGCTTGCAGTATTACAACGGAACATCTTGGATTAACTTGGATGGCTCTGGAGATATTTCCGCGGTTGTAGCTGGTGCAGGTTTAACAGGCGGCGGCACTTCTGGTTCTGTTACATTAAATGTAGGAGACGGCGCGGGTATTACAGTTAACGCGGATAGTATTGAAGCAAATGTTGATGATATAACTACACAAATAGTATCTGATAATATTGTTGCTAAAACTGCTGCTGTTACAAATGGTAGCGCTCAACTAGCTACCGGTGATCAAATATATGACTTTACAGTAGCTTTACCTATTAGTACATTTACAAATGACTCGGGTTATATTACAGGTAATGAAACTATAACTTTAAGTGGTGATGTTACCGGCTCTGGTACCACTAGTATTACGACTACAATTGCATCTGCTGCTGTTGAATCAGGAATGCTTAATAATAATGTTATTTCCGGCCAAACAGCTTTAACAAGCGGCTTAGCTGCAACGGATGAATTTTTAATTAGTGATGCAGGCGTTATAAAAAGAATGGATACATCTGTTCTACAAACGTATATGCAGAATAACCTTACCTTCAGTTCTGGAACAGTAACAGGTACTGGTACAACTAATAAAATTCCAAAGTGGGCTAGCTCAACATCTTTAACAGACTCTCTTATATCGGATAATGGGACAACCGTAACTATATCGGGTAACCTAGACGTTGAAGGAACAACTACAACTATAGATTCCACAACTGTTGCTATTGGCGACAACATGATGAAGTACGCTAAAGATAATACAGCTAACGCTTCAGATATTGGTTGGTATGGTGTTATTAATGATGGTACTGAAAAATACTCAGGTATGTGGTATGACGCAAGTACTGGAACCTCAACGCCAAAATTTGCATTAGGTATTGCTACAACAGAACCGGCTGGAACAGGGACTATCGCTGTTACAGGTACATTAGTAGCCGATCTAGAAGGTAATGCTGATACAGCTACAACACTAGAAACTTCAAGAAACTTTTCTATAACTGGTGATATTACAGCCGCTGCAGTTAGTTTTAATGGTTCTGGCAATGTTGTATTAAACGCTGATATTGATGCTAATGTCGTTGGTGCTGCTGAACTTAATGTTTCTGGTAATGGAACAAATGGACAAGTTTTGGCTTCTGACGGTGATGGTACTTTTTCTTGGGCTGATGCTGGTGCTGACACTCAATTGGCAACAGCTGCTGCTCTTATTGACGTTAGCGCAATGGGATCAAACACGACAGCCTCGTTCACACATAGCTTAGCGTCTAAAAACTTAATTGTACAAATGTATGATGTTACAACCGGTGAAGTCGTATTTGCGGATATTGACCACACTAGCAACAACGCTATTTCAATAATTTTTGCAGCAACTCCTACAAATGACATTAGAGTAGTTGTGATTGATGCTAAAAACGGGTTGACTGATAAAACAGTTAGTTACTCATAATAATAAAATATAATTTATGGCTCAAAAGTTTTTAACAAACATAGAGCTTGAAGCCGGCTTAGTAGATGGTAGTAATTCAACTGGAACCTCTGGTTATTTACTATCGTCTACAGGCACAGCTACAAGTTGGGTAGACCCAGCAGCAGTTTCTGTTGGAGAATCGGAACAAGTTCACATTGCTTGTAAAAACACTTCTGGGGTTGCTATTTCAAAAGGTGATCCTGTATATATAACCGGCACAGTAGGCGCTTCTTTTATAATTCAAATTGCGGCTGCAGACGCTAGTAATTCCGCTAAAATGCCAGCGGTTGGTTTAGCAGAAACAGATTTAGGTTTAAATGCTGAAGGATTTGTAATTGTTTCAGGTGTACTTAAAAACTTAACAACAGATCCATTATCAACTAGTGACGGCACGCCGTCTTCAAATGATACAGTATATGTAAAAGCTGGTGGTGGTCTTACAAAAACAAAACCTACAGGCAGCGGTAATTTAATACAAAACGTTGGTAAAGTTGGTAGAGTTAATTCTGCAAATGCAGGATCTTTAACCGTATCAACCATTATGCGTACCAATGATGTGCCTAACCTTACCACCGGCAAGATATGGGTTGGGTCATCTACATATACCACAGAATCTACAGTTGTCCACTTAGATGAGACTAATAGCCGTATGGGCATAAATACCAATTCACCTCAAGTTCCTCTTGAAGCAAAGTATACTGGCACTGAAGATGAAATAGTAAGAATAGTAGGCGCGGCTTCCGGTAAGCCTCAAATGACTTTCTATAACGACACTACTTTACATACAAAAATTGTTGCAGCAGGGAATAATGATTTTTCAATTACAAATACACATTCCACAGGCGATATATTTTTTGCGGCAGGTGGCGCAACTAGACTTCATATAGACTCTAATAGCAATGTTGGTATTGGAACAACATCTCCACAAGAAAAACTAGACATCTCAGCAGGTAATATTCGATTAGATGATAGTAGGCAAATAACTTGGGCTACTACAGACGCAAACGTCGGGCGAGTGAGAATATCTGGTAGCGAGGCGGCTGATAATATAGCCTTTTTCACAGACAATTCTGAAAAAATGCGTTTGACCAATACTGGTTTAGGTATTGGAACAACATCTCCACAAGAAAAATTAGATGTAAGAGGCAATGTACATGTAGAAGCTAGTTCACCATCTATAACACTTAAACATACTTCAGGATTTGCTCAAAATTATAGTATCACTAATGATAGTAATTTAGTTATAGAGAAAAATGGAACAGATGGTGGCGGCAAATTTATAATAAAAGACGAAAATGATTTAACTCCATTTACTGCTAGTTTTGATCTAAGTTCTCCAGATGTAATAATAAGCGGAGATTTAATAGCTAAAGACAAAACAGGCACTACACAGCATTTTATTGTAAAAGAAAATAACGGCAACGTTGGAATTGGAACGAGTGATCCTGCGTCAAGGCTAGAAGTAAACGGAGAAATTGATGCTAACGGAGGTGATGGTTATCGTATAGAAACAAAACCGTGGGCTTATTGGGCTTCAGATTTACTAACTTTAGGTGATTGGGACGGTGAAGGATATGCTACTCGTATAATGGGCAGTAATTCGTCAGAAGTGATGAGGGTTACTGGAACAAACGTTGGTATTGGAACAACATCACCAGCTAGAAAGCTTCATGTTGCTGGCACCGCTAGGGTGGACAGTACCTTTTATTTGGGCACAGATGATAGTTGCGCATTTTTTAGATATTTTAATTCCCTTGTAATAACAAATAGTGCGTCCACGGCTATAAATCTTGGAGGCGGTCCTGGAAATGTTAATAACCACGTTTACATTGGGAATGGTAATTTAGATGTTAACGGAACCATACGAGGTAAGAACTACTTGTATTTAGAAGACGCGGCTGGAACTTTAAGAACAACCTTAAGATCTGAATCCACGTATGCAACATTAGATAACGGTTCTAATGTGCTTAATTACAACGCCGGTAACCATTACTTTTTAGTTGGGCTTTCTGAAAAAATGCGTATTAATTCCTCGGGCAATGTTGGGATCGGCACAACCAGCCCAGGTGAAAAACTTGAAGTTAATGGAACTGTAAAAGCAACAGCAACTACAGATGCTTATAAAGGATATATTAAGCAAGCGTATAATTGCAGCCCTTTAATGAAAACGGCAAGTTCTGCATATAATTTTGTGCCTTTTACATCAACTATTCTTACGAGTACAGCTGATTATTATAATAGAATGGTCGCTCCCTATGATGGCAGAGTTAAAAAAGTTATATTAAAACACACTGGAGGAGCAACACCTACAGCCACAAATGTAAACTTTAAAAAACATATAAACGATGTAACATCATCAACAATATATACAGGTACTGTTACAGGCGGCGCGGCTGCTGGTATGCAAGCTGAGTATAACTTTAATAACAGCGATTTTACTTTTAGTGATGGTGATACTATAGGCGTATTAATACAGGGGACCGGGATTGGCACCACAAAAACGCTTGGTGGAATGTCAGTGCAAATAATTGTAGAATATAATATTACTTAATATGGCTAGTATAAATGATAATATAAGAACCAAAAAACTTTATAAAAGTGGAGATACTACAAGAGCCTATAAAGACGCCAGTGGAGAAATTGTTGTGCCTTCTACAATAGCGTCAGATATAGCCGCAATAACAGATATAACAGACGTTATAAACGACGGGGTTAATTACGAAAATACAAAATATTTTTTAAAAGAAATAGAAAACATAAGACTAGATTTAGAGGAGCTGCATGCTTTTGTAAAAGATGCTTTTGGAAAAGATTCAACTACTGCCGCGTCAAAAGGTGATACTGGTGCTACTGGACCACAGGGCCCAAAGGGTGACACAGGAGCCACAGGCGCACAAGGCCCTAAAGGTGATACCGGCGCTACTGGTGCTACGGGACCACAAGGCCCGGCAGGTAGTGATGCTTCTGTAAGTGGGTTTAAAGGTCAAAAAACAGTTGGTAAAGAAACCTGGACATTTGAAGCGGGGTTGTTAAAATCAGTAAAATAAAAAAATTATGACATACGATTGGAATTGTAAAACAGTAGACGTACACCCTCAAGCAGAAGGTGAAACAAATGTGGTATATAATGTGCACTGGATTGTAACGGGCACAGAAGAAGATTATTCGGTTACAAGTATTGGCACGCAGGTAGTTCCTTTAGACTCTGAAGCTGACTTTATACCCTTTGAAGATTTAACTAATGAAATAGTTGTTGGGTGGACAAAAGACGCTATGGGCGAAGAAGAAGTACAGGCTATTGAGGATAATATAGCTAATCAAATAATTGAATTAGCAAGCCCTACTTCTGTAACTATGACAATAGGAGATTAAAGTAAGACGTAAATACGTAATACTTAACTATATGTAAAACAATTAAATTTAATAAAATGGCAAGTAAAATTAAAAAAGACGAGTTAACTAAACTTCAAGATTTAGTAAAGAACTATAATCAACATCAATTAAAACTAGGCGAGCTAGAGGTTGAAAAACACGGATTATTGCACAGCATATCTAATGTGCAGCAAGATCTTCAAAAGTTTCAAGATGAGTTAAGAGAGACCTATGGGGATGTTAGCATTGACATCAATGATGGCAAAATAAAAGAAAATGAGCCTAGTAAGGAAGATTAGCATAGGAAGAGATTATAAAAATGACGCCATGCACTACTCTGTAGGCCAGGAAGTGTATGGTGGTCATATTATAGAAAATATAATAGAAGAAGATACTAAGTACTCTATTTATATTAAAAAGAATAATGAAATATTGCCGTGGAAAGATTTTAATAAGAACATGGCAATAGCGGTTGAATATGATTTGGAATATTAATGAATGCTTTATTTAACTTTATAGTTGAACCAAAAACTGGTAGAACTACAGCTGTAAAAAAAATTGAAGACTCTGAATTAATATTAAATACTGAATTACAAAATCATCACTATGTTAGCAGGCTTGGTGTTGTTAAAGCATTACCGCTTGCGTATAGCACAAAAATAAAAATTGATGATGAAATTTTAGTGCATCATAATGTATTCAGAAGATTTTATGATATTAGAGCTAAAGAAAAAAATAGCCGTAGTTTTTTAAATGAAAACGAATTTATAGTACAACCGGATCAAATATTTGCATATAAAAGAAATGGCGAATGGAAATGTGTTGATGGTTATTGTTTCGTAAAACCAATAAAAGAAACTGAAAAGTTTTCAATTAATAAAGAAAAAGAAGGGGTTGGTATTGTAAAATATACTGACGGCGTTGTTGAGCAAAATTCTTTAGTTGGTTTTAAACCGGGATTAGAATATGAGTTTTTTATTGAAAAAGAAAGACTATACCGAATACCAAGCAATTTAATTTTAATGAAATATGAATATCAAGGAGACGAAGAAGAATATAATCCAAGCTGGACACAAAGCAGTTGATGAGCTAATTAAAGTTGCTGAAGAAAAAATCATTACTAACACAGAGGATGATGTTTCTGCAGACAGGCTGAAAAACGCAGCCGCCACAAAAAAGCTTGCAATATTCGATGCCTTTGAAATATTAAATAGAATACAAGAAGAAGAGGCAATCCTTGAAAATAAACCTAAAGAAGAAAAAAAAGAAGCTTTCAAAGGTTTTGCAGAAAGAAGATCTAAGTAATGTACGAACAAACTTTATATAAGGTTGTTGAACCTATAAAAAATACTACCGTACATAGATTAAATAAAGGTAAGAAGTGGAGCTATGGCTATAATAAAGAACACGATATTGTAGTTATTAGCAAAACGGGACAAATAGGTCAGATATACGAAATACAGGGGCTTAAAATAGCGCTACCTAAGGAGCCTAAAAACATCATTAAGGGTAACAACAAGTGGGAAGCTAAAGAGTACCCTAAAGAGCTTAAAAACATTAAAAGTATATTTGACTGGAAAACATATCCAGATGAATTTAAGGAAAAATGGGAAACGTATATCGACGAAGAGTTCAGACGACGTGAAGAAGGCTATTGGTTCTATAATAGAAGTATGGCTACTTACCTTACTGGTACTCACTATATGTACCTGCAGTGGACCAAAATTGATGTAGGACGACCAAACTTTAGAGAAGCAAACAGATTGTTTTTTATATTCTGGGAAGCTTGTAAAGCGGATAATAGATGCTACGGTATGTGTTATCTTAAAAACCGTCGATCAGGTTTTTCTTTTATGTCATCGGCTGAAGCAGTAAATTTAGCCACAATATCAAGCGATGCTAGATTTGGTATATTATCAAAGTCTGGTGCTGATGCAAAAAAAATGTTTACAGATAAAGTGGTGCCTATATCGGTTAACTATCCTTTTTTCTTTAAACCAATACAAGATGGTATGGATCGGCCAAAAACCGAGCTTGCTTATAGAGTGCCAGCTTCAAAGCTTACAAGAAAATCAATACAATCTTCTGATCAAAGAGAACAGCTTGAGGGCCTTGATACGACAATAGACTGGAAAAACACTGGGGACAACTCGTACGACGGGGAAAAATTAAAACTATTAGTCCATGACGAAAGTGGCAAATGGGAAAGACCAGATAACATATTAAATAACTGGCGTGTAACTAAAACAACGTTAAGGTTAGGTAGTAGGGTTATTGGCAAGTGTATGATGGGGTCAACATCAAATGCTTTGGATAAAGGAGGTGAAAACTTTAAAAAACTTTATTATGCTTCAGATGTTACCAAGCGAAACCGCAATGGACAGACTGCTTCGGGATTATATAGTTTGTTCATACCTATGGAATGGAACTACGAGGGATTCATTGATTCTTATGGGTTACCTGTATTCGACACTCCCAAAAAACCTACAGAAGGACCATATGGAGATCCTATTGACGTAGGAGTTATAGAACACTGGCAAAACGAAGCAGACGGACTAAAAAACGACCAAGACGCTTTAAATGAATACTACAGACAGTTTCCAAGAACAGAGGAGCATGCGTTTAGAGATGAAACTAAAAATAGTATATTTAATTTAACAAAAATATACGAACAGATTGATTATAACGAAGATCTACGTAATAGTAATGTAGTAAGTACTGGTAGTTTTAGTTGGGAAAACGGTATTAAAGATTCAAAAGTAAAATTTACACCCAACCCAAATGGTAGGTTTAAAATAACTTGGGTACCGGGAATTGAATTACAAAATAAACAAATTGTTAAAAACGGTGTTAAATATCCCGGCAATGAACATATGGGTGCTTTTGGTTGTGACTCATATGATATATCAGGAACAACAGACGGAAGAGGATCTAAGGGTGCGTTGCACGGATTAACTAAGTTTAGCATGGAGGACCACCCCCCGAACACGTTTTTTCTTGAATATGTTGCAAGACCGCAAACAGCTGAAATGTTTTTTGAAGATGTATTAATGGCTTTAGTATTTTATGGGATGCCATTGCTTGCAGAAAATAATAAACCTCGTTTGTTATATTATTTAAAAAGAAGAGGTTATAGAGGATATTCGATGAACAGACCTGATCGTTTATGGAATAAATTATCAGTTGCTGAAAAAGAAGTTGGAGGTATACCAAACTCCAGTGAAGATATTAAGCAGGCTCACGCTGCTGCTATTGAATCTTATATAGACAAATACGTGGGTGTTAAATCAGATGGACAGTACGGAGATATGTATTTTAACAATACATTAAATGACTGGGCAAGATTTGACATTAATAAAAGAACAAAATTTGATGCCGCTATTAGTTCAGGGCTGGCTATTATGGGATGTAATAGACATTTATACAGACCTGTTGCGGATAGAGAAAAACAAAAATTAAACTTAAGTATCGCTAAGTATACAAATAGCGGATCAATATCAAAAATAATAAAATAAATATGGCTGAGTCAGTTATAAAAGATTTTTTTCCTAGTCAAGTAGCTAGTGATGCTGAGAAGATGTCAGCTGAATATGGGCTAAAGGTAGGTAGAGCTATTCAAGACGAATGGTTTAAAATGGATACCGGTACGACTAGATATAAAACAAATCAGCATGCTTTTCATCGGTTACGATTATATGCACGCGGAGAACAAAGCATACAAAAATATAAAGACGAGCTATCTATAAACGGGGACTTGTCATATTTAAATTTAGATTGGAAACCTGTTCCTATTATACCAAAGTTTGTTGATATAGTAGTAAATGGAATATCTGAAAGATCGTTTGACATAAAAGCATATTCACAAGATCCTTATGGCGTTAGTAAACGTACAAAATATATGGAGTCTATTATTCGTGATATGCAAACGCAAGAATTAAACGAAATAGCTTTAGAAGCTTTTGGTGTTAGTTTATTTGAAAATAACCCAGAAGAGCTTCCAGATACTAAAGAGGAATTAGAATTACATATGCAGCTTAGTTATAAGCAAGCTGTAGAAATTGCAGAAGAGCAGGCTATTAACACACTATTGGAAGGTAACAGATACGATCTTACTAAGAAACGCGTTACTTATGATTTAACAACTATAGGTATTGCTGCCGTTAAAAATACATTTAACCAGTCTGAAGGCGTAAAGGTTGAATATGTTGACCCCGCTAATTTAGTTTATTCCTACACAGAGTCGCCTTATTTTGAAGATATATATTATGTTGGCGAAGTTAAGCAAGTTCCTTTAAACGAGCTTAAAAAACAATTTCCAGATCTTACCAACGATCAAATGGAAAGAATTAGTAAAACTGCATATACAAGCAATGGCTTTTATGACAGAACGTTAACTAACTATAATGAAGCTGATTCTAACACCGTTCAAGTGTTGTATTTTAATTACAAAACTTACATGAACGAAGTGTATAAAGTAAAGGAAACAGCCACAGGGGCCACAAAAATATTGGTACGTGATGATCAGTTTGATCCACCTGTTGAAGTTTTAGAGCAGCAGTTTGGCAAGCTATCTAGATCATTAGAGGTATTATACGAAGGTGTACTAATATTAGGAACTGATATATTGCTTAAATGGGCAATGGCTAAAAATATGATGCGTCCTAAAAGCGATTATACTAAAGTAAAAATGAACTATAGTATTGTTGCGCCTAGAATGTATAAAGGAAAAATTGAATCATTAGTAAGCCGTATAACTGGTTTTGCTGATATGATTCAGCTTACACATTTAAAGCTACAACAGGTAATGTCAAGAATGGTGCCAGACGGCGTTTATCTTGATGCTGACGGTTTAGCTGAAATTGATTTAGGTAACGGAACAAATTATAATCCGCAAGAAGCTTTGAATATGTTCTTCCAAACAGGTTCTGTAATTGGTAGATCATTTACTCAAGAAGGTGATATGAACCCTGGTAAAGTGCCAATTCAAGAAATCACAAGTGGTTCTGGCGGTAATAAGTTAGGGGCGTTAATTAACACATATAACTATTATTTACAGATGATCCGTGACGTAACGGGTCTTAACGAGGCTAGAGACGGCAGTACACCAGATTCTAGAGCTTTAGTTGGCGTACAAAAAATGGCCGCTGCAAATTCAAATACTGCAACGCGTCATATATTAAATGCTGGTTTATTTATAACAGCAGAGCTGGCTGAATGCTTGTCACTAAGAATATCTGATATATTAGAGTTTTCACCCACTGCTGATGCTTTTATACAAAAGATCGGCGGTCACAATGTTGCTACACTGCAAGAAATGAGTGAATTGCATTTGTATGATTTTGGTATATTTATTGAACTAGCGCCAGATGAAGAAGAAAAAGCAATGCTCGAAAATAATATTCAGACGGCATTATCAGCTGGTCTTATTGATTTAGACGATGCTATAGATTTACGTGATATTAAAAATATAAAGCTAGCTAATCAATTATTAAAAATTAGACGTAAGCGTAAATTAGAGCGTGATCAGTTAATGCAACAGCAAAATATTCAAGCTCAAGCAGAGGCTAACGCACAAACACAACAAGTTGCTGCTCAAATGGAAGTTCAAAAGCAAAACGCTATCACTTCTCAAAAAATGCAACTTGAACAAACAAAAGCAGAATTAGATTTACAAAAGCTACAACAAGAAAAAATGGCTAAAATGGAACTAATGAAGCTAGAGTTTGAAATGAATATGCAGTTAAAGGATGCTGAGGTTGAAACATATAAAGCAAGAGAGTCATTTAAAGAAGACCGTAAAGATGACAGGACTAAGCTTCAAGCTTCACAGCAAAGTGAACTTATAGAGCAAAGAAAGAATAATACTCCGCCTAAAAACTTTGAATCGTCGGGTAACGATATAATTGGCGGTGGATTTGACTTAGGTTCCTTTGAACCCAAGTAATAATAAGTAAAGTAATTATATAATATTTTATCATGGAAAACCAAGAAAACGAGGCTATTGAAAATGTAGCCGCAGAAACCAATGAGCAGCCAGTTGAAGAAACAGGTAAGCTAAAAGTAAAACGTCCAAAACAATTTGTTAAACAAAACACAGAAGACGACGTTATTAAAGTTGATTTAAGACAAAACAAAGAAGAAGATGCCGTTCAAGAGCAAAGCACAGATGCAGGCAATGATATTGTCGAGCAACCCCAAAACGAGGGAGGTAGCGAAGAAGTGGTTGAAGAAGTACGGGACACCGAACAAAATGAAGAGCAACCCGTTCAAAATGAAGAGCAACCCGTTCTTGAAGAAATAATTGAAGAAGAGGTACAAGAGCAAACCGAACAGTTAACAGAGGATGTAGCTGAAGCAATTGCTGAGCAAAAAGAAACAGGTGTTGAACTTCCTGAAAATATTCAAAAAGTTGTAGACTTTATGAATGAAACCGGTGGTACACTTGAAGATTATGTACGATTAAATCAAGATTACTCTCAGTTAAATGAAACACAATTATTAAGAGAGTATTACGAAAACACAAGACCTCATCTTGATAAAGAAGAAATTGACTTTTTAATGGAAGACAATTTTGCATTTGATGAAGAGCTTGATGAAGAAAGAGATATACGTAAAAAGAAAATAGCTTATAAAGAAGAGCTAGCAAAGGCTAAAACCCACTTAGATGGACTAAAGTCTAAATATTACGAAGAAATTAAAGCTGGATCAAGGTTAAATCCTGAACAGCAAAAAGCGGTTGAATTTTTTAATCGCTATAATAAAGAAAATGCGGAAGCATCTAAAGTAGCTGAAAAGCAAAAGCAAGTATTTTTAAACCAAACCAATAATGTTTTTTCAAATGATTTCAAAGGTTTTGATTATCAAGTAGGAGACAAAAAATACAGATTTAATATTAAAAATGCTAGCGAGATTAAAGAAACCCAAAGCGACATTAATAATTTTGTCAAGAAGTTCTTGAACGATAAAAATGAAATGTCAGATGCTAAAGGTTATCATAAATCATTATTTACAGCTATGAATGCCGATAAGATAGCACAACACTTTTATGAGCAAGGTAAAGCCGACGCTATGAAAGAGAGTATGGCTAGAACGAAGAATGTTAATATGGACGCGAGAGGTGTGCATGAAAAAGTTACGTCTTCAAGTGGTTGGACTGTTAGAGCTATAAATGGGCAAGATACTTCTAAACTGAAAATTAAACTTAGAAAATAAAAATTTAAAATTTAGAAAAAATGGGATCATTTACTACCCAGGTAGCTGGGTTAACTCCAAGACCAGTCAAAGAATTGGCTTGGGATAATTATTTAAACATTGACGATTTAAAATTCGATCAACAATTTTTGCCAGAAGTATACGAAAAAGAAATCGAAAGATTTGGAAATCGTACAATTTCTGGATTCTTAAGAATGGTAGGCGCTGAAATGCCTATGGCTTCTGACGTTGTAACTTGGGTTGAGCAAGGGCGTTTGCACATTGCTTATGATAGCCTTGTAATTGCTACAGGACAAGCTCCAGTTGTAAATACAATTTCAGGATTACCTACTGGACACTTAATTCAACCAGGTATGACTATCGCTGTTTCTAACGCAAGTGGATCAGAAGTGGATAAAGCGTATGTAAAAACTGCTGCTGCTAACTCTATTACAGTTGAATGTTATGGACAATCTGCTGATGGTGGACTTTCTATTACTGCAAGTGCTGCTACAGATAAGAAATTATTTGTATATGGCTCTGAGTACGGAAAAGGTTCTTCAGGCGTAGGTAATCAAATTGAAGCTAGTTCTTCTTTCTTTAGCAACAAACCAATTATTTTGAGAGACAAGTATTCAGTATATGGATCTAACGTTGCTCAAATTGGATGGGTTGAAGTTACTACTGAAGCTGGAACAGGTGGATACTTATGGTACTTAAAGTCTGAGCACGAAGCAAGACTACGTTTCCAAGATTATCTTGAAATGTCTATGGTAGAAGCTGAAAAATCACAAAATGCCGCAGGTACAGCCGATAGAGCAATTACTCCAGTAGGTAGCTACGCTCAAGGAGGTGCTGAAATCACTGGTACTGAAGGTTTATTTGCTGCTATTGAAGATAGAGGTAATGTATTTACAGGTCTTGACACGGCATATGGAAACTACGCTGCTGCTGATGCTGGTGCAGGTGCCGCTGGGTCTTATGTTACAAACAACGGTATTGATGAATTTGATACTATTCTACAACAATTAGACACTCAAGGTGCTATCGAAGAAAATATGCTTTTCTTAGATCGTGCTACTGCTTTAGGATTTGATAATATGCTTGCTGCACTTAACGCTCCTTATGGAGGTGGTACTTCTTATGGTGTATTTGAAAACTCTGAAGATATGGCTCTTAACTTAGGATTTAACGGTTTCCGTAGAGGTTCTTACGATTTCTACAAAACTGACTGGAAATATTTAAATGACTCTACAACTCGTGGAATCATCGATGATATCGAAGGTGTATTAGTTCCTGCTGGAGTTTCAACAGTATACGATCAGCAATTAGGTACTAACATCCAAAGACCATTCTTACATGTACGTTATAGAGCTTCTGAAGCTGACGACCGTAGAATGAAATCTTGGATTACAGGATCTGTTGGTGGAAACTACACTAGCGACGAAGATGCAATGAATGTACACTTCTTATCAGAGCGTGCACTTTGTGTTCAAGGAGCTAACAACTTTGTATTGTTCAAATCATAAGTTTTATATAAGTAAGGTTACCCTCGATGTATCTTCGGGGGTAATTCTTACCTTTTATTAATTATTTAATTTTATTATATCATGGCTAAAAAAGCTAAAGCAGAAGAAACTGTTGAGGTTGCACCTCAGCCTGTAGTTGCTAAAAAAGTAGCTGCACCAAAACCACAAAAGCCTGAATGGGAATATAGAGACAGGCTATATACTTTAAGAAAAAATAAAACACCATTAACATATGTAATACCTTCAAAGCATTCTGGTAAAAATAAACTATTATGGTTTGACCCAGAAAAAGGATATCAAAGAGCTTTAAGGTATGTTACAAACCAGCCTACCCCTTTTGTAGATGAACAAACTGGAGTAGTTACGCTTGGTAGAATTGTGTTTAAAAATGGCGCTTTAAGGGTGCCAAAAGAAGACGTTGGTCTTCAAAAATTATTATCTTTATATCATCCTTTAAAGGATTTATTATATGAAGAATATAATCCAGTTCAAATTTCAGTTAATGAAACAGAACAAATAGAGCTTGAGATTGAAGCATTACTTATTGCAAAACAAATGGACATTAACGAAGCTGAAGCAGTTTTAAGAGTTGAGTTTGGAAGCAAGGTAGATGAATTAAGTAGCTCTGAATTAAAAAGAGATCTTTTAATATTTGCTAAAAAGAAACCAGGGTTATTTATAGAACTGGCTAATGATGATAACGTAGAGTTGCGGAACATCGGAATAAAAGCAACACAAGCTGGTATTATTCAGCTATCAAAAGATCAAAGAACATTTACATACGGTGATAATCAAAGAAAACTTATGACAGTACCTTTTGATGAGCACCCATATTCAGCGTTAGCCGCTTGGTTTAAAACTGACGAAGGTATGGAAGTGTTAAATCATGTAACAAAAAAATTATAAGTTACCATTGTAGTGATAGGCCGCTGTAATGGCGGCTTATTTACTATAAATACAAAAACAAATGGCAGTAAGTATAGATACAGTTTATCAAAAAGTATTAGCAATACTAAATAAAGAACAGCGTGGATATATTACTCCTCAGGAATTTAATTTATTTGCCAATAGAGCACAGTTAGATTTATTTGAGCAGTATTTCTACGACATTAATCAATTTGGCAGAATGCACGGTAATAGCACTGAGTATTCAGACATGCTAAATGTATTAAATGAAAAAATTAATATATTTGAGACTACTGCTACTTTAACATATAGTACAGATCATTTTGATCTGCCTACAAACCTTTATCGTTTAGGTACAATTATATATGCTAACACCACAACTGACAACTTCGGTGTTACATCTACAGAGCCCATAGAGGCTGAAAGAGTTAATAAAAACGAAATTCTATACATTAACTCATCCCCGCTAACTAGACCAGCTAATACTAGACCTATATACACATCTGACTCAACAGGTGTTAATGTCTATGGGGCGGCTGAATTAACATCTGCAGTTACTTGCAATTACGTTAGAAAGCCAGCTACTCCCAACTGGGCATACCAGATTGTTTTCGGGGAGCCACTGTATGATGCAGCAAATTCAGTAAATTTTGAATTACACCCCTCTGATGAAACAGAATTGGTTACAAAAATATTAGAATCAGCTGGATTGTTAATTAAAGACATTAGCTTCTATCAAGTTGGTGATAAAGAAGAAATGGAAACTGTACAACAAGAAAAATCTTAATAAATGAGTTTAATCACCCAAACAAACGAACAGTATTACGAGGGACCAGATGGAATTTGGAACAGCTTAGATGAAAACTATGGTGACTATCAATTCATTTCTCTTAAAGATATTATAAATAACTTTATTATAGCTTATGTTGGCGAAGATAAAATTATAAGTAAAATAAAAAGAACTGATATTGTATTTCACGCTAAGCGCGGTGTACAGGAATTAAATTTTGATACGCTGCATTCTTTTAAAGCACAAGAAATTGAAATAGGCCCTCAGCTATATATGGTATTGCCGCAAGACTATGTTAACTATATAAAGTTTACATGGACAGATAGCGCTGGTATAGAACACGTAATATATCCCGCAAGCAAAACTTCTGATCCACCAGCTATATTGCAAGATGATAATTTTGAATATACGTTTGATAATAATGGTGAAATATTATATGCTCAGGAATCAGAAACTTGGAAAAAGTTTAGCTCTACTGGCATTAGCCCAGAAGACCCAATGTCTGAAGCAGCTGCCGCGGATAAAATATATGAGCAAAACTTAGGCAGACGATATGGTATTGATCCTCAGTTTGCACAATCAAATGGCACATTTTTTATAGACCAAGTTAGGGGATTAGCAAGATTTAGCTCAAATATGGTGCATAAAATTGTAACATTAAAGTATGTTAGCGATGGACTTAATGTTAAAGAAGAGGAAATGCGTATACATAAGTTTGCTGAAGAGGCTATGTATAAATACCTTGCGCACGCTATATTAGCAACAAGGGCTAATACCCCTGAATATATGATAGCGCGTTTCAAAAGAGAAGCTGCAGCAACTAAGCGTAATGCTAAATTAAGACTTTCAAATATAAAATTAGAGGAAATCACGCAAGTATTGCGAGGTAAATCTAAACAAATAAAACACTAATATATGCCAGAATTTATTCACAGCTTCCAGCGTGGAAAAATGAACAAAGACCTTGATGAAAGGCTTGTTCCAAATGGAGAATATCGAGATGCTTTAAATTTAGATTTAGCAAATTCAGATGGGTCTAACATAGGCACATTACAAAGTGTTAAAGG
>Ga0181577_10000546_pt1 | contig 30599 bp, 28 predicted proteins | sample 101ome_21_FD_132468 | JGI IMG/M metagenome (GOLD analysis project Ga0181577, IMG submission 132468) | Coastal salt marsh microbial communities from the Groves Creek Marsh, Skidaway Island, Georgia - 101413BT metaG (megahit assembly) | ecosystem: Environmental > Aquatic > Marine > Intertidal...
AATTCCAGAGGAGCTGCGTCACCTTGCCGACAAGGTCGAGTTCGCGCAGGCTACTGCGATCGCATAACTAGGATAGGCGCGTGGCTAAAAAGGATAAGAAGCCTGGCAGGATTCGCCAGCTATTTCAGGTTTACAAGGTAACTGCGAAGAACGATCCGAGCAGCGTGTGGCTTGCGCTGCTCTCACTGCTCATAGCCCTAGGTGCCGGTATTGGCATCGGCTTGGCCGTTGGAGGTCCGTTCTCTATTGCCCTCTGGTCAATCAGCGGACTGCTCTCAGGCGTCCTGATCGCAATGACAATCATGTCTAAACGGGCCGAAAAGAATGCCTACATGCAGATTGAGGGCCAAGCTGGTGCCGTTGGTGCCGTGCTCGACACTCAAATCAGAAGGTCATGGCGCGCCAACTCTATGCCTGTTGCGATCAGCCCCAAGACGCGCGAAGCCGTCTATCGAATGATTGGACCGGCTGGCGTTGTTCTTATTGGAGAGGGTGCATCCACCAGGCTGAACCAGCTTCTTCAGGACGAAAGCCGCAAAGTGCAGCGCATGGCGCCAGGGGTTACGGTTCATCAGATTCGTGTCACCACTGATGACAGCGGCACCAGGCTGCACAATCTGCTGAAGACAATCTACAAACTGAAGAAGACTCTTAGAAGAGCAGAGGTCACCGTTGTTGGCAACAGGCTCGAAGCAATGGGTGGAGCCTCCATGCCAATCCCCAAGGGAATTGACCCAATGAAGGCCCGCGCTCCAAAGCGCAAGGTTTAACATTCCCGAAACATTAGTTGGCTAGTTTTCCAGTATTCCTCAGTGGAATCCCTACACCGAAAAGAGAGAAGACCCATGTTCAAGACCGCATCTGAGGTGCTTGCCTACATCAAGCAAAACGATGTGAAGTTCGTTGATGTTCGCTTCACCGACCTTCCGGGAGTGCAGCAGCACTTCAACCTTCCTGTTTCACAAATCGATGAGGATTTCTTCGCCAACGGGCAGCTGTTCGACGGCTCCTCTATCCGCGGCTTTGCATCGATTCACGAGAGTGACATGCAGCTTATTCCGGACGTCTCCACCGCTTGGATTGACCCATTCCGCGTTGAGAAGACTCTGATCATGAACTTTGACATCTACAACCCACGCAATGGTGAGTTGTACCACCGCGACCCCCGTCAGGTTGCCCACAAGGCTGAGCGCTACCTGCAGTCAACCGGCATTGCAGACACTGCCTTCTTCGCACCTGAAGCTGAGTTCTTCATTTTCGATGAGGTTCGCTACGAGGTTAAGTCAAACTCCGCATTCCACATGGTTGACTCCATTGAGGCTGCTTGGAACTCCGGTCGCGAAGAGGCTGGCGGAAACCTTGGTAACAAGACTCCACACAAGGGTGGCTACTTCCCCGTTTCCCCAACCGACAAGTTGGCAGACATCCGCGATGACATCGTGCTAGAGCTGGAGGCCGCCGGTCTTTCGGTTGAGCGCAGCCACCACGAGGTTGGAACCGCCGGTCAGTGCGAGATCAACTACAAGTTTGACCAGCTGGTTAAGAGCGCCGACGACGTCCTGAAGTTCAAGTACATCGTGAAGAACGTTGCCGACCGCTACGGTAAGACCGCAACCTTCATGCCAAAGCCGCTCTTTGGTGACAACGGATCAGGTATGCACGTTCACCAGTCGCTCTGGAAGGACGGTAAGCCACTGTTCTACGACGAGTCCGGCTACGGTGGGCTAAGCGATACGGCCCGCTGGTACATCGGTGGAATCCTCAAGCACGCACCTTCGCTGCTTGCCTTCACCAACTCAACCGTGAATTCCTACCACCGCCTGGTTCCGGGCTTCGAGGCTCCTGTCAACCTGGTTTACTCTGCCGGTAACCGCAGTGCCGCAATTCGCATCCCGATGACCGGCTCAAACCCCAAGGCAAAGCGTATCGAGTTCCGCGCTCCTGACTCCTCCGGTAACCCATACTTCGCCTTCGCGGCAATGCTGATGGCTGGACTGGACGGAATCAAGAACCGTATCGAGCCTCACGAGCCAGTCGACAAGGACCTTTACGAGCTGCCTGCCGAGGAAGCTGCAGCGATCCCACAGGTGCCTGGCACCCTGGATGAGGTTCTGAAGGCGCTCGAGGACGACCACGAGTACCTGATGGAAGGCAACGTCTTCACCAAGGACCTGATCGAGAACTGGATCGAGTACAAGCGCGAGAACGAGATCAAGCCGCTCGCGCAGCGTCCTCACCCATTCGAGTTCGAGCTCTACTACGGCGTCTAGTCAAGGAATCAAGGACAAGGGGTGGCTTCGGCCACCCCTTGTTTGCTTAAGCTAACTTGTAAACAGCTCTTCGAATGTGGCGCGTGCCCGCCTGGTTACAGATAGATAGTCTTGCTCCAGCTCGTTAGCGGACCCGGGCGCGTACTCCATTATTCTTGCCATGGCATCAAGCGCCTGCCTATCATGTGGCAAAACGTCCAGCATCTTGTCTTTGGAAAGCACAAGCGCCGAGCGGCACCTAGACGCGAGAAGCCAAGCGGACTTCAGCACCTCTGCCTCCCCGCTGCCAAGTCTGCCAATTGCTTCCAACGCGTCTAGCGCCTCCAGGGTGCGCAGTGTCCGTAGTTGTGGAAAGGAGCCGGCAAATCGCATCTGGAATAACTGAACCAGCCACTCGACATCCGAGACCGATCCTCGACCTAGCTTTAGATGGCGCAATGGGTCCGAGCCCTGCGGCAGTCGCTCTGTTTCAACCCTGGCTTTTATGCGTCGAATCTCTATGAGTTGCTGCTCTGTTAGCTCCTCTGGATAGCGAAGGGGGTCAATTGTTGCTTGGAAGGCCTCTCTTAGTTCACTTGAACCTGTGACGGCGCGTGCCCGAAGCAGGGCCTGATGTTCCCAAGTGTCAGACCACTTTTGGTAATACGCTTGATAGCTTGCCAACGATCGCACGAGTGGCCCATTCTTACCTTCCGGCCTCAGGTCTAGATCTACCTCAAATTGCATGAGGGGGTCTCGAACAAGCACCAACAAAGCAGCAGCGATCTTTTCGGCTACTTGCTGAGCGCCATCAGACTCGTCGAGGTATGCCAGCATGGCATCCGCGTCGGACCCGAACCCAAGCTCCCGTCCACCCAGGCGCCCATTGCGATGATCGCAAAGTCCATCTGTGCCCCTACCTCGAGCTTCGCAAGCTCTAGCATCGAAGACAGGTATGAATCAGTGATGTCGCTGAGCGCATCGCTAATCTCTTGCATCGAGATTTCATGCAACACGGCACCTATTGCCACGCGCAGCACTTCACGCCGACGAACCTGACGCAGCAGATTGGCTGCAGATTTAGGGTCGTCCGACTTCCTTTTGATGATGGCGCCCATTTCCATTTCCAGCGCGTCGAGTGTCACCGGACGCAGCGTGGCAGCATCGCCAAACCAGCTGGTTGAATCAGGGGTGTGCTCCAGGAGCTTTGAGATCATTTCGGAAGATGACAGAACACGCATCAGCCGCTCGGCAGCTCCAGATGAGTCGCGCAACATCTTGAGGAACCATGGCGTTTCACCGAGGGACTCGCTAAGTCTGCGAAACGAGAGCAATGCCCTATCGGGACTAATCCCCTCTGCCATCCACCGCAGTAAAACAGGAAGCAGTGTGCGCTGGATTGTGGCTCGACGCGACACCCCACCAGTGAGGGCATTTATGTGGCCGATCGCTCCAGCGGGATCCAAGAATCCGAGGGCTGTAAGGCGTTGCTCAACATCGGAACTGCTGAGCCGAACCTCACCCGGATCTAACGAAGCGGTTGCAGCCAGCAGGGGCCGATAGAACACGGAGTCGTGCAGCACTGCAACCTCTTGCCTAACTTGTTCCAGCTGTGTCTTGAATGCCTCTCCGGACATCTTGAGGTCAAATGCTCGAGCTAGGCGGCGTTGTTCAGACTCTATCTGGGGAAACAGATGGGTTCTTCTGATTTTGACCAGCTGTGCCCGGTGCTCAATCGATCGCAGAAAGATGTAATGCTGGCGAAGGCGCGTGCGGTCCTCACGGGCCAATAGGCCTGCGTCAGCCAGGGCATCCAAAGCGCCAAGCGTGTCGGTAATGCGGAGGCTCTCGTCACCGACCCCGTGCACCAGTTGCATCAGCTGAGCGGTGAACTCCACATCCCGTAGCCCGCCACGACCGAGCTTTATGTTCCAAGCTCTTTCAGCCGTCGGAATGTTTTCCAGCACGCGCTTGCGCAAATGCCGCGCGCTCTCAACGATTCGAAATCGCTCTGGATAAGACCAAATCATAGGCTTGATGGTCTGAATGTAACGTGCGCCCAAATCAGGATCACCAGCCGCGAATCTAGCCTTGAGCAGCGCCTGGAACTCCCACGGCTCGGCCCATTTCTCGTAATAGCTACGATGGGCCGTAAGCGTGCGCACAAGCGCTCCTGACTTCCCCTCTGGCCGAAGGTTTGGATCAACCTCCCAGAGCGGCTGCTCCTCGCCATATTCGCCGATCACCTGAGCGAGTCGGGAGGCCACCTTCGTTAGCGGCTCGATTGCCTCGCCGGCATCATCCGATGCCACATAGATGACATCCACGTCAGAGATGTAGTTCAACTCAGCAGCACCAGTCTTGCCCATTGCAATGATCGCAAGTGTGTCGCTTTCGAGCGAAGCTGATGTGATCCGGCCCTCTCCTAGGAGTTCGTCCTTGGCTACTGATAGGCCCGCCTCTAAAGTGGCGTCGGTTAGCGCTGTGAGACTCTTGGCTACCGGCTCATAGGTAGCTGCCGGATTTGCTTGGGCTAGATCAAAGTCGATAATCCGTAACAGATGCTCACGATAACTCCTGCGAAGTGAACTGCGGCTCTCAGTTGAGATGTGAAAATCAACAGGCAGAGCGGCTTTAGCGCGGAAGATTGCAAGTAGCGATGGCGTTGAGTAGAGGAAGTCTGCAGCGGTGTCAGAGGCACCGAGCACCAATGCCAGCCGCCGAGCAGCATCCTCGCTGGCGAGAAGTTTTGCGATCTCCTTGGGGTGCTCTTGGGCAAGTCGCAGCATCGAATTCAACGCCGCATCTGGCGACGCCGCCTTCGACAATGGCGCTAGGGCCGCCCTCCCCCAGTCGCCTACTAGGTCGACTAAGGAATCGAGCTTTGGGAGGGTCTCGGATAACGATTCAAAGCCAAGGCGAGCAAGCTCACTTAGCGGGTTCGCTCTCGATGCCATCTACAGAGTGCGAAGGTTCTGCTCAATCTCGAACGGCGTAACTTGCGCCCGATACTTCGACCACTCGTCCCGCTTATTCGCCAAAACGTATCGGAATACCGTCTCGCCAAGAGTTTCGGCGGCAAGCTCGGATTCCTCAAGATTGCGAATGGCGTGGTCGAGTGACTGAGGCAGTGACTTGATGCCCATCGCCTTTCGCTCCATGTCCGTCAAAGTCCAGACGTCGTCTTCAGTCTCCGGCGGCAATTCATAACCCTGCTCAATCCCTTTCAGGCCAGCGTTCAGAATTAGCGCATAGGCCAGATACGGGTTAGCGGCACTGTCCATCGCGCGGTATTCAAGGCGCGTACTCTGAGCCTTTTCTGGCTTGTGAAGTGGAACCCGAATCAGGGCGCTTCGATTGTTATGTCCCCAGCTCACGTGACTTGGGGCCTCTCCCCCGCCCCATAGACGTTTGTAACTGTTTACATACTGGTTGGTGACCAGCGTGATCTCCGGCGCATGGGCCAAGACACCAGCAATGAATTGACGTGCAATCTTGGAGAGATGGTACGGCGCCGCTGCGTCAAAAAACGCGTTCTTGTCACCTTCAAAAAGTGAGAAGTGGGTGTGCATGCCGCTGCCTGGCTGGTTGGTGAAAGGCTTGGGCATAAAGGTCGCGTACACGCCCTGCTCGATTGCAACCTCTTTCACAACTGTCTTGAACGTCATGACGTTATCGGCCATGGAGAGCGCGTCTGCGTAGCGTAGGTCAATTTCATTCTGGCCGGGCCCGCCCTCGTGGTGTGAAAATTCAACCGAGATGCCCAACTGTTCAAGCATGGTGACTGCGCGGCGACGGAAATCATGCGCCGTGCCACCCGGAACGTTATCGAAATACCCAGCGTTGTCTACCGGAACCGGCTCGCCATTTTCATCCACCTGGGATGACTTGAGCAAGTAGAACTCTATTTCCGGATGGACGTAGAAGCTAAATCCGAGAGAGGAGGCCTTGTCCAGCGCCTTGCGTAAAACGTTTCGAGGATCTGCTGCAGCCGGCTGCCCATCCGGTGTGGCGATGTCGCAAAACATGCGAGCGGTGGGGTCAACTGTGCCACGCCAAGGCAAAATTTGGAAGGTGCTTGGATCTGGAATCAGAAGCATGTCTGCCTCAGAATTGCGAGCTAGGCCTTCGATAGCGGAACCATCAAAACCGATGCCCTCAGTGAACGCACCCTCGATCTCCGCTGGGGCAACCGCCACCGACTTCAGCGTGCCAGCGACATCCGTGAACCATAGACGAATGAATTTGACCCCGCGCTCCTCCATGGTGCGCAGTACAAACTCCTGCTGCTTATCCATAACGCCCTCCTGAACCTGCTAATAGGCTAGTGGTTGTGCAAGAAATCCGTATTGGCTTTGGCCAGATAAACCCAGTCATTGGAGACTTTAGCCACAACGCTAAAGAAATTCGGCGTCAAATGACGCTTGCGGCTGAGAGTTGCGACCTGTTGGTTTTTGGCGAGCTTGCGCTTTGCGGCTATCCGCTCGGCGATCTTAGCTATCGGGACGACATAATTGCGGCCACTGAGCATGAGCTCACAAAGTTGGTGGAATTCTCCGCAGCCAAGGAGTTAGCCAATCTGACGGTTGTCCTGGGGCACGTCGCCAAAGCCGAGACCCAGCCTCGGATTCAATCGAGCTACGCGAGCGCACATAACTCCGCAACTGTATTCCGCGGCGGAGAAATCATCGGCCGCTACGACAAGCAACGACTACCCAACTACGACGTGTTTGATGACTGGCGAAACTTCGTGCCGGGCGACAAGGAGCTAATCTTTGATATTGCTGGGAAGAGAGCTGCCGTCGCGATCTGCGAGGATATTTGGGAAAAGGACTCAAAACGGCCAGCGGCATTCCGTCAGGCTGGAGTGGAGCTTTTGATTGTGCCGAACGGCTCGCCCTACAACCGCGTCCGTAAACAAAGTCGCAGAGATGCCGCCCGAGCTTTCCAGGATGGTTATGCGCTCGCCTATAGCAACCTAGCTGGAGGTCAAGACGACCTCGTCTTCGATGGCGGAAGCTTTTTGTTGGACGCATCGGGCAAAGAGGTGTTCCGTGCACACTCCAAACCAGGGCTAGTGCTCGAGTCCGAGCCAATCCTGCCGATTGTCGACAATGATCCAGGAGATCTATTTGAGGCACTCGTGACTGGGGTGCGGGACTACTGCGACAAGACCGGCCAGTCGAAAATTGTCCTCGGGCTCTCCGGGGGAATCGATAGCGCGCTCTGTTGCGCCATCGCGTGCGAGGCCATCGGTGCTGAGAATGTGCTTGGCGTAGCGCTCCCCTCGAGGCACTCATCCGATCACTCACTGGCAGATGCTGAGGCGCTTGCCGCGGCAATCGGATGTGAATTCAGAGTAGAGCCCATCAATAGCGCACACGACGTGCTTGAAGAGCAACTTGAGCTGGAGGGGCTCAGCGCTGAGAATGTTCAATCCAGAATCCGGGCCGTAATTCTCATGGCGATTTCAAATCAGGACGCCAGGCTCTTGCTCACCACCGGCAATAAGAGCGAGCTGGCTGTGGGTTACTCGACTATCTATGGAGACTCGGCCGGGGGCTTTGCTCCTATCAAGGATGTCCTGAAGACCGATGTGTGGATGCTCTCTCGCTGGTACAACCAGCACAAGGGCGAGGAGATCATTCCGGTTAGTTCGATCGAGAAGGAGCCCAGTGCAGAACTTAGGCCAGATCAGATCGATAAGGACTCGTTGCCAGACTACGAGGTGCTGGATCATGTTCTACACCTTCTGCTTGAGAAGGGTGCCACGGTGGATGAAATTGAGGCAACAGGAGTGGAGCGTGCTCTGATTTCCGAGATTGACGAAAAGGTCCGCCGTGCTGAATGGAAACGAAGCCAGGGGGCAATTGGGCCCAAGACCACAACGGTATCGTTTGGCTCTGGCAGGCGAATGCCAATAACAACGAGATTCGGACGACTATGAAGATTAGAACGGGAACACTTCGTCAGCTAAAGGAAGACGGTGTGAAATTTGCCTGCCTCACCTCCTACGACCAGCAAACAGCTGAGATTTTCGATGCAGCAGGCATTGAGGTACTGCTGGTCGGCGACAGCGCCTCAAACACCGTGCTCGCAAACGATGGGACAGTTGCGATCACGCTCGACGAGATGATTCCGTTTGGCCGGGCTGTGGCCCGCAGTGCCAAGGATGCATTGGTTGTTCTCGACATGCCCTTTGGGTCTTATGAGGAGGGCGCTGGTCAGGCGCTCCGAAATGGCATTAGAGCCATGAAAGAGACTGGGGCGGCCGCTCTCAAGCTCGAGGGAGCCCGAACCGAACAGGTCAGGGCGCTGGTAGATAACGGAATCCCAGTAATGGCCCACGTCGGCTTCACCCCGCAATCGGTTCACGGCCTATCGGGATTCAAGGTGCAGGGTCGAGATCAAGATGGCGAGCGCATACTGGAGCAGGCTAAGCAGCTAGAGGCTTCGGGCGCATTTGCAATTGTTTTGGAAATGGTCCCCGCGGAGCTGGGCCAGCGAATCTCTGACACACTGTCAATACCGACAATAGGCATCGGCGCTGGAGCGGGCACAGATGGCCAAATTTTGGTATGGACGGATTTTGCTGGGCTAGGGTCGCGCTCTCCATCGTTTTCAAAGCCTTATGCGGCGCTCAGAGAGGCTCTCAGCAACGCCGCGATGTCGTACCGAGAAGAGGTCAGGGAGGGTACTTTCCCTCCCCCCGAAAAGGACTTTAGCTAGTCTTCGGCCTCGTCTTCTTCACGAATGCGACGGGCACGCTCCGCAACAAGCTCTTCTGCACGTTCGGCCTCTTGACGGGAGTCAAAAGGTCCTAGGCGGTCCAGGGCGATGGATTGCGGACCAACTTCGACCTCTTTGGTCTTGGTGTTGAACCAATAACTCGTCTTTTCGCGCATGTCTAAAACAATACCCTTGAGCCAAAAATAGACTGTGAGCATGCCAAAGAATGTAGATGGGACCCTCATCCCAGGTGCCATCTCCCCCAATCGTGCAGTGCCGCACTCAATCGTGTGGCCCGAGTATGTTGGGCGGCCGGCGCCTGCCCCACACGTTGGTGGCGACAAATACGATCCCGAAACCATCGAGCGTATCCGCGAGGCCTCGAAAATTGCTGCTCAGGCACTGGAGCTAGTCCTGAGTAGCGCAAAGCCTGGCATGACGACCGATGAACTGGATGCTATCGGTCATGAATTCTTAGTTTCACGTAACGCCTATCCATCAACTCTGGGTTATCGAGGTTTCCCAAAATCCCTGTGCTCATCGCTCAACGAGGTGGTGTGTCACGGCATCCCGGATGACACTGTCATGGAGGAAGGTGATCTCCTGAACATCGACATCAGCGCATACATCGGTGGCGTTCATGGGGATACCAACGGGACGGTGATAATTGGAAAAGCTGATCAGGCAGTGCACGATCTAGTGGAACGGACCCACGAGGCAATGATGCGCGGTATTCGCGCGGCTCTTCCTGGCCGCGAAGTTAACATCATCGGCAGAGCAATCGAGGCCTATGCGAAACGCTTCAACTACGGGGTCGTGCGCGATTTCACCGGACATGGCGTGGGTACGAGCTTTCACAGCGGACTGATCATCCCGCACTACGACGAACCCAGCTACGACACTGTGATTGAACCCGGAATGGTGTTCACCGTTGAGCCAATGATCACGCTCGGAACACATGAATGGGACCTCTGGGATGACGGGTGGACGGTAACTACCAAGGACAAGTCGACCACAGCTCAATTTGAACACACCATCCTCATCACCGAAGATGGTCCAGAAATACTCACGGAGGTCAAGTGAGCAAGAAGGCCATGGGCGTTGACATCGGCGGCACTGGAATAAAGGGCGCAGTGGTAAACACCAAGAAGGGCGAGCTGCGATCCGAAAGACTCAGGGTCGAAACCCCAGAAGGTGGTGAGCCTGAAGAAATTGCCGAGGCTGTTCGAGGATTGCTCCAGGATCTCGATGCCCCTCCCGAAAGATCTGTCGGAATCTGCTTCCCGGCCGTTGTGCAACACGGTCGCACTATGTCCGCCGCAAACGTCTCAGACCGATGGATCGGGCTCGATGCAGACACCCTTTTTTCAGATGTGCTCGGGAGGCACGCGCATCTGATTAACGATGCGGATGCTGCGGGAGAGGCGGAGGTTAAATTCGGTGCGGGTAAGGGCAAGAAGGGCCTCATAATCATGACCACCCTGGGAACAGGGATCGGCTCGGCGATCTTCTACAACGGGAAACTGGTTCCAAACTCTGAGCTGGGTCACATCGACATTGGAGGCGTGGTCGATTTCGAGACCCACGCCGCATACTCAGCGATGGAACGTGAGGGGCTCAGCTTTGCCCAATGGGCCGAAAGGTTGCAGGTCTTTTATTCGACACTGGAAAACCTCCTAGTTCCCGATCTGTTCATCGTCGGAGGCGGCATCAGCAAGCAGCACGAGCATTTCCTGCCGCTGCTCAATCTCAAGACCGAAATCGTTCCGGCCAAGCTCCGTAATGCAGCTGGCATCATTGGGGCTGCGGCACTAGCCAACGTAAATACTTGATGGGCCGGCCGATACGCCGGGTTCTGTAGCGCCTAGGCGCTGACGGCCATCTATCTGGGCGCATGGTTACCCATACGCTCTAGCAACCTACCCGAACACTTGAGCGAGCAGCCCTAAAGCGTGTTCTGCTTGGTCTTGCTCCAGGAGAGGTTTACATAGCCAGCAGGGTCACCCCTGCTGCTGGTGGTCTCTTACACCACCGTTTCACCCTTACCCTTTCGGGCGGTTTACTTTCTGTTGCACTGTCTCTCGGGTTACCCCGGGTGGGCGTTACCCACCACCTTGCTCTGTGGAGCCCGGACGTTCCTCGACTTGCGCCGCGGCCGCCTGGCCGACCCATCGGGCTAAATACTAGCTGGGCAGTAAATGTGCGCAATAGTTCTGCGCAAAAATCTCCGCAAAGCCCTCGCCGAAAAAGCGGTAGATGCTTATCCCCGCGGGTGAGGTGCCGAGCCCCCAGTACGCCTGTTCTGAACGATAAGCCAAGGCTGCTACGGCCCTCGTTGGCATCATGTGGGTGGAAATCACGACGGTCTTGGTCCGGTACTCATCTATTAGTTCACGGGTTGATTCCCAGACCCGCTCCTGCAGATCCATGATTGACTCGCCGCCCGGTGGTTTTGCAGACAACGAACCCCGCCAGGCGCTTACATGCTCGCTGTTATCAGTCTCCAGCTGAGCGATCTCGCGCATCTCCCATTCGCCGAAGCCGATTTCCCTTAGCCGCAAGTCGCCCTGCAGCGCAGCTCCCGTAATTTCCGCAATTGCCTGCGCAGTCTGAGTCGTGCGCTGCATTGGCGAGTGATGGATCGCTGCAACATCAGGCAAACCGAAGAACTTCACTAAATCAGGAATCGCCTTAGCGGCCCCCGCCGCTTCCCACAGACCCAGCTCGGATAGCTCGGGGTCGGTGCCATCTCCCCCTGAAATAACGTTTCTCTCGGTGTTGACCGTGTGACCGTGACGAACCACGATGAGCGTGGTTGGCTCCAAATACTGCCGCGGAGCTCGAATACCGCGAGGCTGAACCGTAGCCAGCTCAATTGCCGAGTCTGTCACGGTCGAAAAGTCTCCGCTGTCTAAAGCCCTGTTGGCGTTTGCATCGGCTGCGGCGTTAGATTCGCGAGGTATCCACTCAAAGGTCGCCTGGAACTTACTCAATAGCGATTTCGCCTCAACGGCCAGTTCCACCATGGCTTGGTTTTTGATCTTCCAATTTCCGCTAAGTTGCTCGACCACCAGTTTGGAGTCCATACGGATAACAACTTTGCGATGCTCGGTCTGCGACAGGTAGCGCAGACCCGAAATCACAGCGGAGTACTCAGCCTGGTTGTTTGTGGCCTCGCCAATGGCCTCACCAAAATCCGCTACGACGGTTCCAGATTCATCTTCTATGTGGACACCGTACGAGGCAGGACCTGGGTTTCCGCGCGAGGCTCCGTCTGCGTATAGGTAAATCAATCTCGCACCAACATTGCACCGCAGTCGGGACAGGTGGCCAATTCGTCAGCCGGAATGGCGTTAACCTCGCTCATTGCCTGGGAATTCAGGCTCATATTGCACGCTGAACAAGCCGATGAGTGGAGGCGACCGACCGCAACACCACGGGTGAGCTTGGAATCAAACAAACTCAACAGCTCCGAATCGCTGACCTTTCTCAGGTCCTCAATCTGATTCGTAAGCTTCTGATTCTCAATTTTCATTTCCGCCAGCTGTATCGAGATTTCCTCTTTTGCCACCTCAATTTTGCGCTCTTGAGCCTCGCGTTCGCGTTCAAGCTCATGTAGCTTGCGGTCGGACCCCTCGAGCGATTCCATAATCTCCAGCTCCAGGTCCTCAAGCGTACCCTTGCGGCGCCCTAGGGTATCCAACTCGTGCTGAATGCCGGCGATGTCCTTGGTGTTGAAAGACTCCTTGAGCCGCTTTTGGTCGGTTTCAATCCGTTGCTCCACGAGCCTCAAGTCTTCCTCTTGGCGCTTTAGCTCTCGTCGGAGCTCCTCATTGGCAAGGCGGGACTCACTTAGTTCGCTGGAAATACCTGCCAGCTGTTCGCGCAGCTGCTCCAGCTCACCACCCTGAGACAGCTCCTTTGCCTGAGCCAGCAATTTGCGCTGGGCGTATACCGCCTGCTGAAGACTGAGTAAGTCTTCAAGCTGATTGTTGGTTACTTTCATTGCACCACCGTAAAGTCCCATGGATCCGTTCTGAGATCGCTAACCACCCATTCCACGTCTGGGTGCAGCCTGTGTAGCTGGGCCGCTGCCGATGTGAGCCATGGCCACTCCGCTGCCCAGTGTGGGATGTCTATCAAAGAGGGACCGCCCGAGGCGGCAGCTGCCTCCAAGAAATCCTGCGCCGGATGATGGCGAAGATCACTGGTTATAAAGACATCGACGCCGCTGCAAAGCGCCTGCGGAAGGAAACCATCACCGGCTCCGGCAACGAGCGCCACTCGTGAGATCCTGCGATCGGGATCGCCAGCAACCTTGATGCCGGCCGCAGTTGCAGGCACTGCCTTGGCTACCATGCGCGCGAAATCCAGCAGTGAAGTTTCATGAACCTCACCAACATGGCCATGGCCAGTCAGGCCATCTAATGGCCTAAGCGAACTGAGCCCAAGGGCTAGGGCCAAAGACTCTGATACACCCCCGGCAGCGATGTCTGCATTAGTGTGGGCGGCAAAAACTGCTAGGTCGCTCTTGATCGCCTTGTGGACAAGGGCGCCCTTGCCGGTCTGCCCACCAAGCTCATGGACGGGTCTGAGCAACATCGGATGGTGAGCGAGAACCAGCTGGCAGTCCTGAGCGATGGCCTCGGACATAACCGCAGTGGTGATGTCAACACTGAGCAAGACTTTGGAGACCTCGGCGTCAAGGCTTCCAACCATCAGCCCTGGTCGATCCCAAGACTCTGCCGAGTCCTTCGGCCACAACGAATCGAAGGATTTGACTAGGTTTTTGAGTATCGCCATGGGTATAGCAAACCAGATAAATCTGGTTTGTTTGTGTTTTTGTTCGAAGTGGGCCCTACCGGGCTCGAACCGATGACATCCACGGTGTAAGCGTGGCGCTCTACCAACTGAGCTAAAGGCCCGCCCGAAATACTACTACAGAAAATCTACAAAAGTTCCAGTGCACTGAAGTAGCTCTTCAAATCCCTCGGCTCGCCAGGAGACGTTACGAACTTAGCGACCAGAATTCCGTCGGCGTCAATCACGAAAGTGGCGCGCGTTCCATGGCCCCGCTCGTCCAAGAACGCTCCATAGGTCGACGTAACCGCGCCGTGCGGCCAGAAATCGGCCAGCAACTGGAACTCATAGCCCTCTTGCTTAGCGAAGGCGGCCTGGGTGAACCTGCTGTCCACGCTTATGGCAACCAGCTCTACGCGCCGATCACTGAAGGCGCTCAGATTGTCTCTGAGTTCGCAGAGCTCGCCAGTACAAGTCCCCGAGAAGGACAGCGGGTAGAAGACCAGCACCACAGGCTTTCCTAGGTATGAGCTCAGCTGGAAATCTTCTCCGTGCTGGTTGACCAGGCTGAAGTCTGGCGCCTTGTCTCCGACAGAAATGCTCATAACTAATCTCCTTTTGCTGCGACTTGAGTCACTAGCTAACCAAATTATGCGCTATGTGAATAGACTTTATGAGCCCACACAATGGGAACTTTCGGTTAACAGCCACGAAAAGAGGCTTACGGTGTCGCTTAACAATCAAGACGCTTTTTCAGCAGTAAACCCAGATGCAGATCCACAAGAGACGGCCGAGTGGCTTGAATCGCTCGATGCTCTGGCGCAAGCCCAAGGCCGCGGGCGAGCAAGAGAAATCATGCTCAACTTGCTCCGCCGCTCGCACGAGCTGCAACTGAACGTTCCCCTCGTTCCAACAACTGACTACATCAACACAATCAGTCCGGAGGACGAGCCAGATTTTCCCGGTGACGAGGGTCTGGAGCGCACCTACCGCGCCTGGATGCGATGGAACGCCGCAATCATGGTGCACCGGGCACAGCGCCCCGGCATTGGAGTCGGTGGCCACATCTCATCTTTTGCTTCGAGCGCATCGCTTTACGAGGTGGGCTTCAACCACTTCTTCAAGGGCCACGACCACCCCGGTGGTGCCGACCAGATCTACATTCAGGGACACGCCTCCCCTGGCCCATACGCTCGCGCTTTTTTGGAGGGGCGCCTCTCCGAAGCGGACATGGACAGCTTCCGCCAAGAGAAAAGTGCCTCAGGACGCGGCATGCCCTCTTACCCGCACCCACGGCTCATGCCCGACTTCTGGCAGTTCCCAACAGTCTCGATGGGCTTGGGGCCAATCAGCGCCATCTATCAGGCACAGTTCAACCGCTACCTGCAAGCTCGCGGATTCAAAGACACGTCTGAGCAGCACGTATGGGCATTCCTCGGTGACGGTGAGCTCGACGAGGTTGAGTCGAGAGGCGCATTACAACTTGCTGCGAACGACGGTCTCGACAATCTTACGTTCGTTGTGAACGCGAACCTTCAGCGCCTAGACGGCCCGGTTCGCGGTAACGGAAAGATTATTCAAGAGCTGGAGAGTTTCTTCCGCGGTGCCGGCTGGAACGTCATCAAGACCATCTGGGGCCGAGAGTGGGACAGCCTGCTCGATGCCGACCACGATGGCGCACTGGTGGATCTAATGAACAAGACGCCGGACGGCGATTTCCAAACCTACAAAACAGAAGATGGCGCCTACGTCAGGGAAAACTTCTTTGGCCGCGATCCCCGAACCCTTGAGCTGGTTTCATCCATGAGTGATGATGACATCTGGTCGCTCAAGCGCGGAGGACACGACTACCGCAAGATTTACGCCGCATACCAGGCCGCAGTAAGCCACAAAGGCCAGCCAACGGTCATCATTGCCAAGACCATCAAGGGATACGGTCTCGGCAAGAGCTTTGAAGGTCGCAACGCGACCCACCAGATGAAGAAGCTAAAGATCGAGGACCTCAAGCAGTTCCGCGATGAAATGCGCATTCCGATAAGCGACGCCCAGCTTGAGGCCGATCCCTATATGCCGCCCTATTACAAGCCGGCCGATGATTCGCCCGAGCTGCAATACATGCATGAGCGCCGCAGGGCCCTCGGGGGGTATCTGCCAGAGCGCCGCAGCAAGTATGTGGACTTCAAGCTCCCAGAGGAGAAGGCATACGAGATACCTAGGAAGGGCTCGGGCAACCAGGAAGTTGCAACGACAATGGCCTTCGTTCGCATGCTCAAGGACGTGCTGAAGTCTGAGGGCACGGGCGAGCGTGTGCAGATCATCATTCCGGACGAGGCCCGCACCTTCGGAATGGATGCATACTTCCCTACCGCCAAGATTTACAACCCAAACGGTCAGAAATACACCTCCGTGGACCGCGAGCTACTGCTCAGCTACAAGGAGAGTGAGGCAGGCCAGATCCTGCATACCGGAATCAATGAGGCCGGCTCTGTCGCGGCGTTTACCGCTTCAGGATCGTCGTATTCGACTCATGGGCAGCCGATAATTCCGATCTACATTTTTTACTCGATGTTCGGCTTCCAGCGCACCGCTGATTCGCTGTGGCTGGCTGGAGACCAAATGGTTCGTGGCTTCCTAATTGGGGCAACCGCAGGAAGGACCACGCTTACCGGCGAGGGTCTCCAGCACGCCGATGGCCACTCACCCATAATTGCCAGCACCAATCCTGCGATTGTTGCCTACGATCCTGCCTACGGCTATGAGATCGCACACATCGTCCGAAGTGGATTCGAGCGCATGTATGGTGGCGCACACGATGATCCAAACGTGATGTATTACCTCACCGTTTACAACGAGCCAATGCTGCAGCCGGCCGAACCGGAGGGTGTTGACGTCGACGGCATCATTCGCGGTATCCACAAGCTCAGCACGAACCCTGCGTCGGGCATTAAGGCACAGATTTTGGCATCCGGCGTTGCCGTGCCATGGGCCTTCGAGGCGCAGCAGCTGCTCTCAGAGTGGGGCGTATCTGCCGATGTTTGGTCCGTTACCAGCTGGGGTGAACTGCGCCGTGATGGGCTGGAGAGCAACGAGCAGAAGTTCCTTTACCCGAACGACGACGCTCCTATGCCTTACCTCACCATGAAGCTGGCCGACGCAGAGGGCCCATTCCTGGGTGTAAGTGATTTTGAGCATGCGTTGCCAGACATGATTCGTCAGTGGGTCCCCGGTGATTACGCCACTCTTGGTGCCGACGGCTTTGGCTTCTCCGACACCAGACAGGCTGCGAGGCGTTTCTTCAAGATCGATGGCCCGTCCATTGCGGTCCGGGTCCTAGAACAACTTGTGCACCAAGGTAAGGTCGACGCCAGCGTGCCACAGCAAGCCATCGATCGCTACCAGCTCCACGATGTAAGGGCTGGCACTAGTGGAACGGCCGGTGGTGACGCCTAAACACCTGGCCTGGCTAAATTCAATCGCCGGAGATCTGGCGACGGCCACCCTCTCGCGCCTCGAAGAGACCCTGCCCTGGTATGCGCAGATGCCCCCCGCGCGCAGAGCGGCTGTCGGGTCTGTAGCACAAAGTGGTATAACCAGCTTCATCCAGTGGTACGAAAACCCCGAGTCTCAACCCTGGGTTGCCGCAGATGTATTTGCTAGCGCACCACGCGAACTACTTCGTTCAATCTCACTTCAAGAGACGCTCCAACTAATTCGAGTTGTCGTCGAGGTCGTAGAGGAGCGAGTTATAAGTGAATACCCGGAATTGCGCGAAGCGATACTGCGCTACTCGCGCGACATAGCCTTCAGTTCCGCTGACGTCTACGCCCGAGCCGCCGAAGCAAGGGGCCTTTGGGATGCTCGCTTGGAAGCTTTGGTAGTTGACAGCATCATTTCAGGCGAGACCTCTCAGGAAATCAATTCTCGCGTCGCGGCTCTGGGCTGGCGGGCAGACGGCCAGGTTGCAGTGCTACTTGGATCAACACCCGACAGCCCCGACCCAGACGCGATTCGCAAACTTGCCCGCAAGAATGGCGGCGATGTTCTCATCGGAATCCAAGGTCGGAGACAAGTGGTTGTTGTCGGACTGGAGCACACCAGTGAGAACCCAGAAAGTGACATCGCCCGAATTGCGCAGATCATCTCGGATAACTTTGGAGCCGGCTCCTTAGTTCTGGGCCCGGCCGTGGCGACAGTTTCTGAGGCACCAAGGTCCGCAAAGGCGGCTCTGTCAGCCAACGCGGTCGCGGCCAGTGCCAGCACTCTTGCGAGACCGTTTCTGGCCGATGCACTTTTGCCAGAGCGCGCACTCGCCGGAGACCAACTCGCCAAGCAAACACTTATTGATTCGCTATACCTGCCACTTGCCAATCAATCACCCGAACTACTAAACACACTCCGCGGCTACCTAGAGAATGGTGGCTCACTGGAGGCCACCGCGAAGTCACTTTTCGTTCACGCGAACACGGTTCGCTATCGGCTCAAGCGGATTCAAGAGTTGCTTGGCGAAGATTGCACGGAAGCAAGAACGGCATTTGTGATGCAGGTAGCAATAAATTTGGGTCTCGTGCATGATGCTGAAAACGGAATAAGGAGATAGCCGATGTTGGTATTTGCCTGCCCGGGCCAAGGCTCGCAGTCCGAGGCTTTTATGAAGCCATGGATTGAGAGATCCCAAGAGTTTGCGAGCCAAGTGGAGAGGCTTGGCGAAAGCGCCGGGGTGGACCTGCTGCGCCTTGGCACCTCAGCGAGTGAGGACGAAATCAAAGCTACCGAGAACGCCCAGCCGCTGATCGTCGGTGCGACCATCGCTACCTATCGCGCATTCTTCGATGGCATGGCGGAGGGGGTCGTGGGCCATTCCGTAGGCGAGTTTGCCGCCGCTGCCATCGCTGGCATCATCAGCGATTCGGAAGCAATGAGGCTCGTATCAATTCGCGGCCAGGCGATGGCCGCGGCTGCGGCTGAAGTGGAGACTTCAATGGCAGCCGTGCTGGGCGGAGATCCCGACCTAGTCCTGGATGCGATCTCGGATGCCGGACTGCACGCGGCCAACTACAACGGAGCCGGGCAGCTGGTCGCCGCCGGGAAAGCAGAGGCGATATCGCAGCTGATTGCAAATCCACCAGAGAAGGCGAGGGTCATCCAACTGAAGGTGGCGGGGGCGTTCCACACCCCGTACATGGCCTCTGCTGTCGATAAGCTCTCCGCTGCGAGCAGCCAGGTGGGTATTTCGGATCCGAGAATCAACATTTGGACCAACCACGATGGACGACTCGTTGAGTCTGGAGATGACTTTGTTGCCGAGATGGTCCAGCAGACCGCTCGCCCAGTGCGCTGGGACCTGTGTATGAATGCACTCTCGGATGAGGGTGCTCACGTGGTGGAACTGCCCCCTGCAGGGGCACTCGCCGGGCTACTCAAACGCGGGGCCCCGGGAGCCGTTGCGCTAGCCTTGAAGTCCCCCGATGACATAGCGAAAGTTGAAGAGATTTGAAGCAGCTTAAGCAAACTGAGCCGGTTAGCTATTCCAGGATTTACTCGCTAGGGGCCTCTCGAGGTGACCTGGCAGTTACAAACGATGACATCGCTGGACCAATCGACTCATCGGACGAGTGGATCAGGCAGCGAACCGGAGTCATAACCCGCGTACGCGCCAGCGAAGAGCGCAGCCTGATGGACATGGCAGTCGAGGCCAGTAAGGAAGCCATTGAGAAGGCAGGCATCGATCCCAGTGACATTGATGCGGTCATCTTGGCGACCATCAGCTTCCCCTACCTAACCCCATCGGGAGCCTCGTTGCTCTCAGAGCTAGTTGGCGCGCGCGGCGCGGCAGCCTATGACATCTCTGCGGCGTGTGCTGGATACTGCTATGGCATTGCGCAGGCAGATTCGCTCGTGCGATCCGGAACTGCAAAGTATGTCCTTGTTGTGGGTGGCGAGAAGTTGTCTGATTTCATCTCCCCTACTGACCGCTCAATCAGCTTCCTGCTTGGGGATGGCGCCGGGGCTGCAATTGTGGGACCGAGCGACCACCCTGGAATCTCCAAGACCGTTTGGGGCTCTGATGGATCGCACTGGGACAAGGTTGGCATGACAGGTTCAATCATTGACTTCCGCGACAACAAGACCGAGTGGCCCACCCTCATTCAGGAGGGTCAGTCGGTATTCCGCTGGGCAGTTTGGGAGATGGTGAAGGTTGCAAAGCAGGCACTTGAGGAATCAGGTCTTGGCCCCGAGGATCTCAGCGCCCTGGTTACGCATCAGGCCAACATGCGCATTATTGATGAATTCGCGAAGCAGCTTGGGCTACCAGAGTCGGTCGTAATAGCCCGAGATGTGGCGGACACAGGGAACACCTCAGCCGCATCAATCCCGCTAGCCATGCACAGGCTGCTAGCCGAAAGTCAGGTTTCCTCTGGCGGATATGCCCTGGAAATTGGTTTCGGCGCGGGGCTCGCATATGCGGCTCAAGTTGTCGAACTCCCATAAAATAAACCGAACACAATCCATAAAATTAGGAGAAAATCATGGCTCTATCTGAACAGGATGTACTAGCAGGCCTAGCCGAGTTGGTAAATGACGAAACCGGAATTGCGACCGATGCAGTTCAGATGGAGAAGTCCTTCACTGACGACTTGGACATTGATTCCATTTCCATGATGACCATTGTCGTGAACGCAGAGGACAAGTTCGGGGTAAAGATTCCAGATGAGAAGGTCAAGGACCTGATCACTGTTGCCGACGCCGTGAACTACATCACTGGAAATCAGGCCTAGAAGCTTATGCGCAGAGTCGTTGTCACCGGCATTGGGGCCACTACTCCCCTTGCCGGTGACGCGCTCTCCAGCTGGAGGTCGCTGCTCGAAGGCAATAGCGGGGTTTCAAGCCTTGAGCAGGAATGGGTTGAGAAATACGAGCTGCCGGTCACGTTTGCCGGGCAAGCCAAAGTCGCCGCCCGCGAGGTTCTGACTCCTCAGGAAGCCAAGCGACTAGACCCGTCCAGCCAATTTGCCCTCATTGCCGCCCGAGAGGCCTGGCAGGACTCTGGAGCGCCCGAGGTTGAACCTGAGCGCCTGGCAGTCGACTTTGCTACCGGCATTGGTGGAGTTTGGACTCTGCTCGACGCATTTGAAACCCTAAAGGAGCGCGGTCCTAGGCGGGTATTGCCGATGACCGTGCCGATGCTGATGCCAAATGGCCCAGCCGCAGCGATCGGGATGGATTTGGGTGCCCGAGCTGGTGTCCGCACCGCCGTTTCAGCCTGCGCGTCCGGCAATGAATCCATCGCCAACGGTTTTCATAGAATCCAGGACGGAGAGGCTGATGTTGTGGTTGCTGGTGGTGCTGAGGCCGCCATCCATCCACTACCCGTCGCCGCCTTTGCCGCCATGCACGCCCTCTCCAAGCGCAACGACGACCCACAGGCCGCCTCGAGGCCCTACGACGTCGACCGCGATGGGTTTGTCATGGGCGAAGGTGCTGGAGCCCTCGTGCTGGAAGAGTACGAGGCTGCCAAGGCCCGGGGCGCAAAGATCTATTGTGAAATTGTCGGCGGCTCTGTTACGAGCGATGCTTATCACATAACTGCACCTGATCCGGAAGGGTCAGGTGCCGCGCGAGCAGTGCTGGCCGCCCTAGATCAAGCCGGTGCTGCACCGAGCGATGTGGAGCACGTCAATGCACACGCAACATCAACTCCCGTTGGTGACATAGCTGAATACACAGCACTGAAGCGAGTATTTGGCGATCACACCGACTCTCTTGTGGTTACAGCCACTAAGGGTGCAACCGGCCACCTACTAGGCGGTGCTGGCGCCATCGAAGCCATCTTCACCATTCTTGCGTTGCGCGAGCAGATGAGCCCGGGCACTCTGAATCTGGACAATCAAGATCCCGAAATTCCGCTAAATGTGCCGGCCAAGCCCACTGCTTTGAATCGACATGACGCGGTAGCTATCTCCAATAGCTTTGGCTTCGGTGGTCACAACGCCGTACTAGCCTTCCGAAACATCTAAACCGCTCTGGGCAGCTGATCTATTCGAGGCACTGAGCGCCTCAGCGGTTCCAACTGATCCAAGAGCCCGAGGGCGGTTTCTTGCCTGAGAAGTCGCTGGAACTCAGCTAGGTTGCCGCTAGCCTCTTCTATCAGCCGCTCTAGCTGCCCCGCTCGCAGCGTAATCTCGCCAGCCCCATCGATGCTTAGTCGCCGGAGCCCCAAGCTCTTATCGAAGGCATACAACGCCGCCTCTTGCCCAAAGTAGGCAATCTCAAATGCGTCTACCAAGCCAGTGAGTTTCGAGACAAGCTCGTCAATCTCGATTGGTTCTAGATCTGCTGTGCTTCTTGATTGAAAGGAGTGTTGCCTGGCGGGCTGAGTGAACCACATGGACGCAACCGAATGCTCGGCAAGGATTTCAGAAACCTCGCCGAGGCAGTCAGCAGATGCAGCAAGCACCCAGATGTCTGTCTGAGACAGATCGTCCTCCAATCCAGATTTGACTTCCCCATCAGTCTGGATTGGTGCCAAAAGCATAAGCCGGCGAGCAAGCTACTGTCAAAGCTGAATTCGGCCACGCTCCTGGTCAACGAGCGCCTCTAGGTCCTTGAGACGAGACAATCCGGCATAGCCGTTTCTCATTCTGAAATTGCCGGCCAGCTGTCCTCTATTGCGTTCGAGAAACGCCCAATAGCCTGCCGTGACCGGGCAGGCATCATCTCCAACTCGCTTCTTGGGATCAAACCTGCACGAACCACAGTGGTTGGTCATTTTGTTTATGTAAGCGCCGCCAGCAGCATAGGGCTTGGTGGACATTTGTCCGCCATCTGCATAGAGACTCATTCCGATGACATTTGCCGGCATCACCCAAGGTGTGCCATCCACAAAAGCATCGATAAACCATTCGTTCATTACCCTTGGGTTCCAACCACGCTGCAGGGCAGAGTTGCCAAGGATCATCAGTCGCGGAATGTGATGGGTCCAGCCGTTTACTGCCACCGTCTCAATCGTTTGCTGCAGGCACCTGCTCTGTATTCCTTCCGGGCGCAGCTCGAGCAAGGCCTGGGGTGGTTCCACGTTGGCAGACAGTGCATTCTGGTCAAGGTAGTCAGTGCCGAATTGCCAGTAGAGGTGCCAAACGTAATCACGCCAGCCAATGACTTGACGAATAAAGCCCTCAACACTCTCTAGCCGGGCATCGCCCCTGTTGTAGGCATCCTCGGCGGCTCGCGCGACTTCGACCGGGTCAAGCAATCCGAGGTTCATAGGCACACTCAACAGAGAATGACTCATGGCCCAATCGCGCTCATCAACGGCATCCTCATAAGGACCAAAAAGGTCCAGTCGATGCTTGATGAAGTGCTCCAGCGCCTCGAGAGCCTCGGCTCTGGTGGCCGCAAACTTGCGCGGACCATCGTGACCAATAAACCGTGCGCCATCTGCCTCGAGCTGGTCCAGGTACTCGCGCACCTCGCGGTCTATTCGCCCTTCCGTCGGCTCCCATGGCCCCGGCAACCCGAGACCCCCTCTGGGGGGCGCCAGCCTGTTCTCAGCGTCATAGTTCCACCGACCGGTTACAGGCTCATTCCCGTCCATGAGGATGCCATGCCGGCGGCGCTGCAGACGATAGAAGTCCTCCAATCGGGTCGACTTCTTTCCGTCCGCGTAAGAAGACCAGTCCGAAAAACTACTGGCAAACCCCCTTGGTTCCGCTAACTCTAAACTAAGACTGTTTGCGAGCTCGAGCATTGGGCGGGAGCTCGGATGCACCGCCGCCGAGAGCTCTTTGCTCATCTTGGCTAGCTCTCGGTATGAGTTGAGCGAGATCAGTGTCACGTCATTGTCTTCAGCCCTAGACCTTAGAGCAACAAGAATTAGGTGAGCCTTCTGTCGGTGATAAGGCCGCTTGTAGAATTGATCCCTGACCTCGGGTAGAAGAATTTGATCTCCAAGGGAAAAATGTGGCCCAAGTTGATCCGCAAATAACAGCTGCATGCCAATACCACCTATACACTCAACCTAACAATCATGAGCAAGCTTTACTTCCGCTACGGCGCAATGAACTCGGGCAAGAGCACTGCATTGCTGCAGGCTGCGTTTAACTACGAGGAGCGGTCTCAGCATGTCCTGCTTGCTAAGCCCGCTATCGACTCCAAGGGCGATCGAAACATCGTAAGCAGGCTTGGTGTTACACGTACCGTTGACTTCCTCGTGAAGCCCGAGGACTCACTGCGTGAGGTGTTCCACGAGAACCGAAAGCGCATGGAAGAGCAGGTTGAAGACAAGATCGCGTGCCTCCTGATCGATGAGAGCCAATTCCTCACCGTGGAACAAGTAAATCAAGCTCTTGAGATAGCGGTTATAGATCGAATTCCTGTACTTGCCTATGGAATTCGCACCGATTTCCAAACAAAGTCCTTCCCCGGCTCAATGAGGCTTCTCGAGATAGCCCACAGCCTCGAGGAGCTCAAAACAATTTGTCGCTGTGGTCGCAAGGCGATGTTCAACGCTCGCCTGGTAAACGGCGATTTCACATTTGACGGGGACCAAGTTGCCATAGATGGCGATGAGGTTACATACGAATCGCTATGCGCATCCTGTTACTTGGATAAGAGCAGTTAGGCGCTGAACCAAAGCCCTCAAGGAGTGGGGCGTGCGGGACTTGAACCCGCGACCGACGGATTATGAGTCCGCTGCTCTAACCGGCTGAGCTAACGCCCCCAACCACCTGAAAGTTTAGTCCCTCTGTGATACGGGTCCTGCACTGTCAAGAGTACGAGGCCGCTTCTCTTAGTCGCCCTGATCCTTGCGCTTGCGTAGTTTCTTTGCCGCCTCAGAGACATCGGAACGAATCTCACTCAATTGCTCTCTCACTTCAGCGCGAACCTCATCGAGTTTGTCCTTTGCGCCCTCCAGGCGTTGACGGGCCTCTTCGCGGAGACGCTCTGCTCGAGCACGCAGTTCCACGGCATCGTGCCTAAACTCTCTTAGCCGCTCCCTAACACTTTCAGGGAGCTGACCAATGGGCCTTGAATACTCTGGTTCGTTGTCACGGGTTGTTGGCTGAGCCTCACCAATCCCGGAGTAGAGGTCTTCAAAAATACCGATAGTGCGCTCGATGTCGTGCGACTGGATCAAGTGCAATGAGTTTTCACTGAGGCGAGCCAATTCCTTTTCGTCAGCCTGCAGAACCAGGCGCAGCTTTGCAGCCAAGTCAGCGACGTTATTCGGCTCGAACAAATAGCCGTTATCGCCATTGTGAACAAGGTGTGGCAGCGCCATGGCGTTGGCGGCGACAACTGGTCTTCCGCTAGCCATTGCCTCCATGGTTGCGATGGACTGGAGCTCTGCAATCGAGGGCATTACGAAAACGGAAGCCTGCTCATAAACGCCAGGGAGCTCCTCGTCGGTTATGTGTCCAAGAAAATTCACTCGACCTGAAATTCCCAGCTGCTGTGCAAGCTGACCCAGCCTCTCTCTTTCGCCCCCATCGCCTACCAGGTTCACTTGCAGATTAGGGACATCCGCCAACGAAGCCACGGCCTTCAACAACACGTCGATTCGCTTCTCATCGTCGAGGCGCCCCAGAAACAGAGCTACCGGCTTACGGTTCTGCGTTGGCGTTTCGTTCGCAAAGCGTGAAGCGTCAATGCCGCAGCTGATCGCCAACACACCCTTGACGTCGGCAGCCGACTCCAGCAGTTCAGCAGCCCGTTTCGTTGGGGTGGTCAGCGCGTCCATTTTCCGCAGGATTCTTCCGGCATCCGCCCAGATAATCCTCATCAATAGCGGGTGCAGAAATCGAGGCAGTAGCGAGTAGCGAAGCAAATTCTCCGGCATCGTGTGATTCGTGGCGAGAGTTCGCAGACCCTGCTTCTTTGCCGCTCGCAGGGCAAAACGCCCAACCATCAGGTGGGATTGAATGTGGACAGCATCGGGCTGGACATCGCTCAGAATCTTTGAGATTTTCTTCGTCATCCCCCATGGCGCGGGCCATCTCAGAGTCTTGTGTTGCGGCACGCGATGCGAGCGCATGCGGTGGATAATCATGTCGACGCCGTCGTGGTTCTCAATCCGCCTGCCCTGACTGGAATCGAAGGCCGGGGCAATAATGTGAACCTCATGACCGTGCCGTACCAAGCCACCGGCAAGTCGCTCTGCAAACCTTGCAGCGCCGTTTATGTCAGGCGCAAAAGTGTCACAGGGAATCACGATCTTCAATGGCTTATCCATCATTTCCTTCCACAGTCAATTGCGGATGAACGCGAGAGAGCATCAGCACTCCGAAGAGGGCAACTAGGCCTGCGATTGCAAACCCAGCGATTTCAACAAAATCTGCCTGTGCCACCTCTCCCAAAATAACAATGGCGATTGCAACCGCAACCGCTGGATCTATAACTGTCAGCCCAGCGATTACTAGATCAGGTGGGCCAGAGGCATAGGCGTTCTGAACGAACCAGCCGCCAAGGAATGTCGCACCAACCAGCGCACCAGCGGCGACAAGGGTCAGCAAATCGAAATCTCCTTGGCTGATTCTAAGAATCACAACCTTTGCCAGCGAGGCGACGAAACCGTAGAGCACGCCCGCCCCCAAAATGTAACTCAGTGGCCCCACCCTCCCCTTAGAGATGATGAAGGATATCGCAAAGAAAACAAGCAGGGCCAGCAGCACTCCAACAACCTGGAGCAGCTTGCTGTCGCTCATTTCGGTGGTGACCGCGCTCGCTGCAGCGGTTGTTACGAAGGTCCCAACGCCCAGCATCGTGAGAGCAATCGCAATCATGGTCTTGGCATCCAGGCGAATCTTATAAATGCGCGCGTTCAAAACGGAGGTGATTATCAGTGCCAATGCCCCAATCGGCTGCACCACGATGAGCGGCGCCAGGGTAAGAGCGCCGAGCTGGAAAACAATCGCCAGGCCAAGGAAGCTGGTTCCAGTGAGCCAGCGCGGACGCCTCAACAGGTCGACGATTTGGCGGATGTGGAGCGAACCCACCTTTGCCTGATCTGGAGCATGGTGCTTGGTAACGGCATCGTTTTGAAACTGGGCCCCTAGAGAGAGAAATACCGCACCAACGATTGCTAAGAAAATCGCAAGCAATCTGATTAGTTCCGGTGCTAGCAAAGAAATTCTCCCGTCTGCTTAGCAGCCTCACAAGCCTAATCCAAGGGACTTAATTCAGGGGTAGATTTGGAGCATGACCATCCGAGCTATTTGCATCTCCGGCGAACCCGTTCTGCACAATCGAGCTGCCGAGGTAGAGAACATCACACCGGAAGTTGCAGAGCTTATTCAGGACATGTACGAGACCATGGATAAGGCACCCGGAGTAGGCCTAGCGGCGCCCCAGGTGGGCGTGGGGTTGCGCATTTTTGTTTACGACTACGAGTACGAAGGCGAGCAGCTCAGAGGTGTTGCCATAAACCCGACTCTCGAGCTGGGCCCCATTGAAGAGGGCCTGCCCGATGAGGACAGCGAGGTTGAAGGTTGCCTCTCGCTTCCCGGGGAAAGATTTCCGCTCAAGCGCGCACAATGGGCCAAACTCAAGGCGCTCGATCTCGAAGGAGTCACATATGAGCTTGAAGTGGAGGGCTGGATGGCACGGATTTTCCAGCACGAGTTTGATCACCTAGAGGGTCTACTCTACGCAGACCGGCTGATCAAGCCGTATGCGGAGGAAATGCAGGAGGTCGTCAGTGAAGAAGGCTGGGGAATCCCAGGTCTTTCTTGGATGCCCGGGGTCGATTACCTAGAACCCTAAAAACCTCAGGCCAGCGGTGACCAGTGCGCCTGCCGCAACAACCAGAATGTAGGGAGCCCGCAGCCATAGCATCAGGGCGGCAACGCCGAGTGCCACCGCTCGGGCATCGAGGGTAATTGACTCGCTTAGTGAAAACCCCTGAATCGCAACGAGTGCTGCCAGCAGCGCCACTGTCACGCGGTCTGCAAAATCGCGAAAGCCCGGGGTAATCATCTTCTCCGGCACCAGGTAGCCGAGGATTTTCCAGCTATAAACAGCCAACGAAGCGGCAATGACGGTCCAAATCATTTCTTTGCCCTCCATGGAACTAGCGCAACTGTAGCCGCCAGCAAGATCGGCACCCCTGCCGGCAAGAAGGGGTAGCTCACCAAGGCAACAGCAAAGCCGGCAATCGCAAGTGGGAATTGATTCTTCAACCTTGGCCACAACAAACCGAGAAACGCAGCAGCCGCGGCTCCGTCAAGCCCCCACTGCTCAATCGAACCCATCAGATTTCCGGCAAGGGCGCCGATAAGCGTTGCTAAATTCCAGAAAACAAAGACGGCAGCACCCGTTGCCCAAAAGCCAAGCTTTTGGTTCTGCTTTCCCTCTTGGGCCGCGCTCACTGCATTGCTTTCGTCGATGGTCAATTGGGCGTAAAGCAATCGAATCAGGCCTCTCGGCCCAAATTCGCTAGTTAGGCGCATGGCATAGAAGGAGTTTCGGATTCCCATCAGCCAGGCGCTTGTAATTGCCGTGAGCGGAAGGCCCCCGGCAGCTACGACGCCAACAAAGGCAAATTGCGAAGCTCCCGAGAACATCAGCAGACTGAGAAGCATTACTGGCAAAACATCAAGACCGGCGGCAACGCCTATAGCGCCAAAAGAAATTCCGTAGAGTCCGGTCGCGATTCCTACTGAGATTGATGTGGAGAGAACCTGACGCCTCATGATCCACCTTTGAAACTGGCTCCCCGGCTTGGACTCGAACCAAGAACCCTCCGGTTAACAGCCGAATGCTCTGCCAATTGAGCTACCGAGGAATGTGCCGCAAGGGCGCTTAGAAACAATAGCAGAAAACTGCGCTAGCGCATAAGTTTTCTTCGCTCATTTTCCAATTCCACCAATTGTCGCTGCACGGCAAGTACCTCGGCCTCATTCGATACCGGATCTATCCGCTTAAGTGCTGCTAGCAGATCCGTCTTCTCCCTTGCCAGGGTCTGCAACATTGCGGCATCAACAATTGCAGAGCAATAGCGAGCGAGCTCGGCATCCGATGTCACCGGCAACTCAGCCAAGGCTAGCTCTCTAACGATTTCGTGCAGTTCGGCCGGGACCACTGAGACCAGGAAGTTCGCTAGACCTGGCTCAGCTAGAACTTCCGGCTTCTCCAGTGCGGCGTTGATAAGCGCCCTGAGTTGCGTACCCAGTAGACCAGATGCGTAGATGCGCCGCAGCTGCTCGATGGTGAAGCTCTCTGGATGCTGCACGAAAACCTGCATTGTCTCCCGCTCTAGGCGACTAAGGGAAATGGGAGCCTGAGATGGGGCCGGCTCAGACCTGCGCATCGGGGCTACCCGCTCGGCGGTCGCAACCTGCTTTACCCCTCCAACCAGGGCGCTTACATCGGTAACCTCCAGCGAGGTCCACTCCGCCAGCTGTCTGGTGTAGCCACTTCTAAGAGCGGGATCCTGTATGTCAGCTACCACCGGTGCCGCAGCTCTTGCCGCTGCCACCCTTGAATCGATGTCAGTCAAGTTGAATTGCGACAGCCGGTGGCGTATCACGAACTCGAACAAGGGCTTCTTTTCGTCAAGCATTTCAGCAATTGCGGCATCGCCTCGCTGCTGCCGAAGATCGGCTGGATCCAAGCCCTCGGGACCGGCAGCAACAAAAGTGAGGGCGTTGAACTTAGCGCTATCTCCATAGACCCGCAGTGCGGCCTTCTGCCCCGCAGCGTCGGGGTCAAAAGTGAAGATCACCTCGGCCGGATCCGTGCTCTGCCCAAGCAGGCGGTTGATTATCTTGATGTGCTCCTCGCCAAAGGCGGTTCCACAGGTTGCAACGGCGGTCATCTCCCCCGCTAGGTGGCAGGCCATGACGTCTGTATAACCCTCCACGACAACCACCTGTCGCTTCTTTACTATCTCCTTGCGGGCTAGGTCCAGGCCATAGAGGACGCTGGCCTTGTGATATACGGGAGTCTCTGGCGTGTTTAGATACTTTGGTCCTTCGTCGTCTTCGTAAAGCTTCCTCGCGCCGAATCCCAGCACCTGTGCATTTGCATCTCGGATAGGCCACAGCACACGACCTCGGAATCGGTCGTAACCACCCTTATCGGACTGCATTGCTAGACCAACCGTCACTAGCTCTTCGAGGGAATAGCCTTTATTGGTTAGGTGGTCGATCAGGTTGCGCCAACCTTTTGGGGCGTAGCCGATGCCAAATTGCCGAGCGCTCGCCGCGTCGAAGCCTCGCTTGATTAGGAAATCGCGAGCCACGACTCCCTCTTCAGCGGCCAATTTCGAACTGAAGAATTCCGCAGCCTCGGCATTGATTTGTAGCAGCCGGGCTCGGTTTGATTTCTCTTCGGCAGCGCCCGCCTCCTCGTAGGTCAGCTGGAAACCGGTCCGCTCGGCCAACTTCTCGACGGCATCGGAAAAACTGATGTTTTCAATCTCCTGAAGGAACTTATAGACATCCCCGCCGACGCCACAGCCAAAGCAGTGATAGAACGCCGGTGAGGAGCGCACGTTGAAGCTTGGAGTCTTTTCGCCGTGGAAGGGGCAAAGACCCTTGAAAGAACCAGAGCTAGCCGGCTTCAGAGACATGTAGGAACCGATAACTTCGACGATGTCGGCGCGCTCCTTCAGCTCTTCAATATCGCTTTGCCGAACTCTTGCCATGGTCAAATCCTAAGAGCGGAGTCTCTTGTGTAGGGCGATTGCCGAAGGATCCGTAAGAGACGCGACCTGGTCAACAACCACCCGTCGCTTTCCGCTCTCATCCGCGGCGGCATCCCATGCCTCCGCAGCTACTGCATCAAGATGCTCACGACCGGAAGACAGAAGGCTGTCGGCAAGCT
>Ga0181577_10000547_pt1 | contig 30581 bp, 30 predicted proteins | sample 101ome_21_FD_132468 | JGI IMG/M metagenome (GOLD analysis project Ga0181577, IMG submission 132468) | Coastal salt marsh microbial communities from the Groves Creek Marsh, Skidaway Island, Georgia - 101413BT metaG (megahit assembly) | ecosystem: Environmental > Aquatic > Marine > Intertidal...
TCCAAACTTCACGTGTAGGCCTCGACTGTGACCGTGAACACACCAATGTGAAGCTCGTCAACATTGGTGGGCGCAAAGGGACTCGAACCCCCGACATCTTCCTTGTACGTCTCCAGAATTTCTTGCCACAACTATTGACAGATTCTGTTGCTCTCACATTTGGTACCGGGAGTGTCCGTGCCCCTCCCCTCTGTCAGGTACCGGCACAACGTGGCACGAGCTAGTCGACACTTCCTTCTTTTCGCGACTTGAGTTCATCATCCACCATCCCTACCCACCTCGTGTAGCGGTACTGCCGATACGCAGCTGATTGGTACGGGTTCTTCGGTGGCTCTTTGTCAGATGCTGTCGCAATCTCGCGAATCAGTTGTGCTCGATGCGCTCTGAGCTGGTCTGCTGTCATTCGAGCGAACCGTTCATGGGTGTACTCGCCATCACGTTGCGGGTCGTCTTGGCTATCGGTGTTGGGGTTGATCTCCTTGTTCTTGGCCATCTAAATACTGCCTGGTTCGTAGTCGGTGAGGTCGGGCCATTCGTGAGGCAACTCAACCATGTGGCCTTTTGCCTCTATCTCAGCGATTTCTGTTTCTAATCGTTGCCAACTTTGTTTGTGTTCAGGTGTGTTCGGTATGCGTGAACGGGGGTCTTGCCATTTCCATCCGAGGGAGATTTCGATCACCATCCGGTTCAGTTCGTCACTTGAAATCATTTGACCTGCTTTCATATACGAGTGGGTGTCTGCTAGCAGTTCGGCGAGCCACTCAGTCCGCCAATTCGCTCTGCGGCCTAGGACGCAGTCAGCTGCCATGGAGGGTGAGTTGGAAACATGATCTCTGGTCAGTCGCCATTGCTATTGTTGCATGTGTATCTACGTCGAAGGCATTTCGCCTGCAGTTTGGGAGAAGGAACATCACGAAACGTAGCCACCTAACGATTGCAACGGTTTCTCTAGCCCTGCTCGGGCTCGTCGGTTGCGGTGGCGAAAGCCCTTACCGCAACCAGGCATTCGGTTCTCGGAGTATTCCTGATTCGGTCTTCATCATCGTCGATACCTCAGGTTCCATGGAAGAACAGGTGACGTCGCTTTCCGGAAGGCTCGAGAGAAAGATCGACATCGCTAGTCGATCGATCTCGACCCTCACTTCCCAAATCCCTCGCTCATCTGCAATGGGATTGTGGCAGTACCCGGACCCGTGGGGGTATTCCTGCAACGACGGGCTTTCACTCGTCGACCTGTCCACAGGGGCAAACGACCAGGTGACCAATGCAACCAGAGGACTTGAAGCCTGGGGAGATACCCCAACGGCAGAAGCCTTGGAAGCGGCGGCGGCGGCAATCCGAAACCAATCAGGAACCACAGCGGTGGTCCTAATTTCTGATGGACTTTCAAATTGTGGCGATCCATGCGATGTTGTGCAGAGACTAAGCAGCACCGTCGACTGGCGCATCACCACAATCGGATTCGATCTCGGGGTGTCGGGCAGCAGTGAGTTGCAATGCATGGCTGACGCTTCAGGAGGGAGTTACCTCAATGCGTCGGATGGCGCTGAGCTTGAAACGATCTTCTCCGATGCAACAACACTCTTTAGCGTTTCAGGGTAAGGCGATTCAATGAACTCCCTTACATCAAAATTTAGTCAGACGAAATCTGTCGGACTACCAATTGCGGGTGCTCTCGGCGGGGGCATTGGCTTCACCTGCGCAAACAACTTCGCGAGGTATTCCGATGGAGAATTTGAAAACTTGCCGCAGCGTCGAGGAACCAAATCACCCATACGATCTCCCCGCTATCACCGCTCCCAAACGTGCTCAGTCACGGGGTTGAAGTGGCTCACTGCAGTCGGCGGACGTCATCTAAGAACAGCCGCCATCCGCACAGTGCGTATTGTGAAACTTGTCGGCCGCTTGACTAACGTCTGGTTCGCCCCATTTGGCTTAAGTTGCGCGCCAAGCATTCATCAGAGAGAAAGGAACACGAAATGACACACGATGTTCCCCCCGGGTGGTATCCAGATCCGCTCCGGACGGCCGATGAACGCTTCTGGGACGGCGACACATGGACACAACAGACACGATCTGAGGAGGGCGACCAGACGGGAACGACTGGCGCTGCTGTTGTCGTACCGCCACCCCCGCCGGTCGTTCGCTCGACGAAATCAGCAACGTCCCCTCTCGTGCTCGGACTGGTTGGAATAGCTGTCGCCGCAGTGGCAGCGGTTGTCGCCGTGCTCCTGATCGGGGGATCCAACTCCGACACTGGTGAAGCACTCCCCCAGACAACGCTCAACTTCGATGCTACCGTCCCGACAGAGGCCACCGAGACCGTTCCCACGACGAACGATCCCACTAGCTCGACCGCCACAACGGTTGTTCCCACGGCCGATGCGGCCGGCACAGAACCGTCGTCCACAACGTCACATCCAGTCGAGTCGACCGCTGAGGCACAAGCATTAGTGATCGCCCCCACCATGGTCAGTGCCTCATGCCAGGGTACAAATGGTGTCGAGGGCGACTTAGTCACCCCGGTGCTTTACACCCCGTCAAACGTCGTCGATGATGTTCCAGCGACTGCGTGGAGATGCGACCGAGCAGAGGTTATGAACGGCGCCCTGGTCATCGACCTCGGTCGTCCTGTCCGCATCATGCGAGTTGGCATGGTCGCCGGGTACGACAAGGTCGACGCGCACAACGGAGTTGACCGCTTCATCCAGAACCACCGTGTCGCTAGAGCCCGGTGGGAGTTCGACGACGGGCAATCCGTCGTAGTTGACTACGCGGACGATCGAAGGGTGCAGTTCGCCGAGCTCGATGCAACGACAACCGTAATTCGCATCGTCGTCGAGGACTACTGGCCGTCCAGCGGCACTCTGGCTCGCGACATGATCGCCATCTCCGAGGTCGACATCTGGGGCGTTCCGTGACGCTCTGCCTCAGGGCCTTTCCCGCAGTCGTAGCGTTACTGGTCGGCTGCTCCGATCAACAGAGTTCACCCCTTGAGTCATCGACAACGATTTCTGTTGCTCCAACAACCGTCACCTCGACAACCTTGCTGGAACCAACGACGTCGGTCGTAGTGATCGACCCGACATCCACCTCAACTTCGATCGTCACAGAAGTCAGTGCAGTCATCGACGGCACCACGACTGCGGCGTCGAGCACCGTTCCGGCCGAGACCAGCCACCCCGAATGGTTGCGACCGGATCTCGACTATCTTTACCCGATCCCCGCCAGCGTGAACAGTGGATACCAGGGGACCCACAGCGGGTACCCAGCCACGGACGTCTTCGCATCGTGCGGCGCCCCGATTGTCGCACCAGTGCACGGCGTAATCCACGACCTGCGGAGATCTGACCCCTGGGATCCTGCGAGTGACGACCCTTACGCCCGTGGGGGCAAGTTCATCAGCATCCTGGGAGACGACAGCGTTCGCTACTACCTAGCTCACTTCGAAGCGATCGAGCAGCAACTGCAGATCGGTTCACGCGTTGTTCCCGGCCAAAAGCTCGGTGAAGTGGGCACAACTGGGCGTTCATCGGCATGCCATCTTCACTTTGCGATCTCGCCGCTCTGCCCAAATGATGAGTGGTGGGTTCGGCGGGGCGTCATCTGGCCATACAGTTACTTCGATGCGTGGAGATCTGGGCAGCAGCTTTCTCCAGTGAGCGAGTTGGAGACCTGGTCTGCCGCTAACCCCAACCGGTGTAACGAGCCGTAATCCCTAGATAACCCACAGCGCCGCCGGCCTGCAATAATGACCGAGTGGCTCAAGAAGGCTGGTACCAAGATCCGCTCGCAGAGCGTTGGTGGACCGGATCCGAATGGTCAGAAAGGACGCGCGTCAAGGGAACCGCATCAGAGGATGGACCGACGGCCCGATCCCCGCACGTCACGCCACCGGGTTGGTATCAGGACCCGCACACGGAGCGTCGATGGGACGGAGCATCTTGGACGGAAGAACTGCGCGTTGCGTCGTCACCAACTGCGATGAACGGTGGCGTCTCAGCTGTGCAGCACCCCTTGGCAGCCGAGAGTACATCCCACTCGTCACAATTGCGCCAGGGCAGGAAGGGACTCCTGATCCTCGCCGGGGTAACACTTCTGGTCGTCACGTCCGTCGGAACGTGGTGGGTGCTCGGAGACCGTGGAGGTGATCCGGCGGTGAGCCCAACGAGAACGGAAGCACCTCTCACCGCTATTGATTCGTCAACGATCCAACCGGTAACAACTGACGCAGAAACCACGACGACCTCAGCCCCCACCGGCCCTGATCAGGTCCTCTCTCAGCGAGAAAGTGCCATCGGAGCAACGTTGTCCACAGGGACCTTCACCTCCCCGTGTGGCCTCCATGCCGTGCTAGTGAGCGACAACGAAACTCAACTCCTGACATGGTCGGACGACTCGTGGCGCAATGATGCCGACGATCTCGGGCCATGGCCAATGCGGGGTGACGGAAGCAACTATCCACCTACCGCCGTCGAGGTGTCGTCGTTGACCCCCGACCAGTACCCCGACATCCAGATCATGTGGGTCCCACAGTCAAGCATGGACGCAATGCGTGACTTCGCCGGCGTGGTCACGCTCGACGACACCTGCACATGGAACTCGCACACGTTCATCAGCGATTGTGTGGCAGGGCCGATTGTCGAGTCGCTGACATTTCCGTCACTTACCGGGTCGGGGTTCACAGGACCCTGCGCTGGACGGTCGACATTCAAGTTCGAGTGGTTTGCTGGGCCCGACGTCTTTGTGGGAACACTTGCTGACGACCGATACACGGGCGTGTGCCCAAATGGCCTCGAATTCACCGATCGCCTTCCGCTGTTCAAATGCCACGAGGCACCCGCCGTCAGAATGATTCAGGAAGTACTCGTATACGAGGGCGCGCGGATCGATGTCGATAGCCAATTCGGCCCCGCCACCCAGCGAGCGCTCATCGAGTACCAGTGGCTCAATGATTTACCTATCACTGGCTACGTCGACGAGACGACATGGTCTGAGATGTTTGTGTTGCCGTATCCGGACTTGAACGGAGACGGCGTCGTCGGACCGGAGGAGATCCCCTATGACTGACGATTCCAACCCGAGCGTCCCGGAAGCCGGCTGGTACGACGACCCACTTACCGAACGCTGGTGGGATGGGTCCAACTGGACCCGACTCACTCGACCGATTGGCGACGAGCGTCCAGATGGTGACATTGTCGATGCCGCTGGGTCCGTGCCGCCCGGTTGGTACCCGGACCCGATCACCCAACGTCGATGGGACGGGTCGACGTGGACAGACGAGACCAGGATGATTGGGTCCGCCTCGACTGAGCAAGCCACCGATGCTCCCGCAAAGGACTCAGAACTGGAACCTCCACCTCGCCTCCGGAGCAACTCCGAGCCTTCCGATACCACGGCAACTCCCCCGACACCTGCGCCACCCGCACGACCTAGGCAGCGGCGGACGGTGATCCTGTTCTTGGCCGCGATGGCCATCGTCGGAGTCGGCGTAGGACTCGCCGTGACTCTCCTGCTCGGAGGCTCCGATCCTGGCCAGGAGAGCGATCGCTCAGATACGAGTGCTTCCACGTCCTTGCCGGAATCAACTCAGACGTCGTCTGTACCTGCGACCACCACCCCGGCCACTACTCCTGCGACGACAACGACAACTCCACCCACCACAGTTCCGCCCACGACAACAACCACCTCGACTACGACAACGCTGCCCCCCAACCTCAGCACCGACCCATATTTCGTAGGACTCGCAAGTTGGACGCGTGCTGGTGCTGACCAAATGCTTGATGCATCGGTGATTGAAGGGCCCGCCTGGGGCTACGCGCAGCACCTTCGGCAGGGTTTCCGCGCCGGTTCGTCCCGCGAGTCGATCGCTGAGCTGCGAGACATTGAGCCCGGAGTGGTCGAACTGTGCATCGGCACGACGTGCCCGATTCTCAGTGACGTGGCGTATCAGGGCGGCACGGTGCATTCGTTCAGCGTTGATGGCGTTGCTATTGACGGGCGATCGCGTGGCTGGTTGTCCGGTGCTATCGCTGATTGCTGGTTCATCGACGATGCGGGGTGCGGCTCCAGCAAGGCCGCTGAGATGTACCTGACCTCGATCTACCGATTCCGGAACACCACATACGTCTCGGTTGAAATCGAGAACCGCAATGACTTCCCCGTGGCAGTCACGTTTGCGAGTGCCACGGTTTCCGACCGATCTGGGCTTTCCTCACACACCGGCGAAGTAGCAACCACCGCCCAACCCGGCGAGACCAAGGTCTGGATTCTCGTCTTTGGCGACGTCGATGTTGCGTCAGTCGATGAGGTTCTCGTTACCGCAAGCCTTGGCGGAGACCTGTATGACTTCGCGCTGCTGCCCTAACTAGGCTTTTAACACTCGAGCCAGAGAATGTCGACGAAAAGACTTGCGTCGAGGTAGCTAAGACCAAGGTCAACAAGAAAGTAGATGAAGTCAGAATCCGGTATCACGAGCCACGATTCACAGATCGTCGACTGCTCGTAGTAGGTGAACGAGTTCCAGAAACTGTACGCGTTGAATGTGTCGGCGGAGGTCGTTCGAGCGGCCGTTGTCACCGTCCGCGGCGGATCAGTCGCTGCCGGAGCAGCGGTCGGGGCAGGCTCGCTCCTCTCGGATGAACCTGTGGAGAGAACCGCTACCCCGACGACCGAGAGAATCGCAACAATTCCCACCGCAGCACCAACGATCAACTTCCTGTTCTTCCGAGTTCCGGGCGACGGCAACGCAGCGGGTGACTGATTCGAAGGAGGTGGCGCTGACGACCCTGTCGTCGCCCCGGGAGTTGATGCTTGCGGCATCGACCTCGTCCCGGCCGCAACTGATGGGGCGCCCGTGGGTGGGGTTGCTAGCGAGAACGAGGGGTCGACCTGCCGGTTCCCCGATGTATCCGTGACATGAGCCGTCCATTCCTGCCCACTCCAGTAGCGGAGGGAGAACGTTCCATTTGGATCCGGGTACCAGCCAGGGCTTGACGGTGTTGACACAAATCTTGGTCTATCACATTTCAACTATTCCAAATTCAGGCATCGGTTCCCATCTGCTTCAGCAAGGTCAACAGACCTCATGAACCAGTCGTTGTAACGTTCAATCGTGGCCGACTCCGCCGAGGATGAGGGTGCCCCACGACGGTAATCGGCCGAGGCGAATCGGTCGACGGCGCACTTTGGCCAGGAACCACAGGTTTTGCTATCAGCGATGGACGCTCGGAGCGAGAAGCCGGCACGGTTGGAGAGGGACGTTGCCTGGGTTCAGATGCTGATAAGGCGGGCCGGCCCGCCGGCGGAGTGCTTGCCGCAGGAGGCGGCGGTTGATGTGGTCGAGTCAGAGGTGTCGCAGCGGAAGATCGATGTCCGAGAACCATCGATCTGAAACCCAGGATTGTCCGATCTGACGAGAGGTAGCGAGGCCACATCTTTCGCAGTCCCTCGCTGTAGACAGGGTCTGTACCGCTTATTGCCAAATCAAAGCGCCAGGCGGCATCGGCTGAGCCCGAGTGGTTGATCCACAGCATGCGAACCACTTCGCAGAACCCTTCCTCTTCCTGTGGTGTCAATCCATGTCCACCCAAATAGGTAGCTGATGAGAGATCGGCCATCAACAAAATATGAGCGAATTCGTGCGCAGCAGTTTCACGGGCATCGATGGGCGGTTGTTCGGCCAGTACCTGGATGTGTGCTGTGAGAGATGAATCCATCACTATGAAGTTCGTCTTCCCACTCAGGTCACCACCGAGTTCCCTCTCACCGGCAACGCCGATTGGAACTGTGCGGAACCACGAAGCACCAGTGTGGGCAACGACCCATTCAACGACCGGCGATACAGCAGCGACAAGTTGCGCATCGCTCACCACGGCACTGCTGCGGCAACCCGAACATCTCTTGTCGTTGCTGTCCGTAACGAGTCCGCAGAACCGGCATGCGGACACACCTCGGTGGTGGGAGCAGTAATGCTGGCCGCGGTCTGTGACGTAGTGCGAGCCAATCACCGGCGTTGCGCAGATCGCGCATCCCTCTCCAGTCACTGCGGTGGCAAGCGGGGCCGCGGTGGAACAGGCGGCGGCTCCAGAATTGGTGGAGGCGGTGGAGAGCCCGGCGTTGCAGGGTTCGGCTGCCTTGAGATCCCCGCTCCGGTGTTGAGGGTTGGCCGAGCAACCGGTCCACTCGGGTCGCGCGCCTGACCCGCTCCGATGACAGGTCGTCCACCGAAGCGATGAATGCGATCGATGGTGTGGACCCAGTCCTCGGCCGTAGGGCGCCCTGACGGCGCAGTGCTCGACACGATCAACTCAACGAGATCGGCCGGCACGCCCGGAGGCGTCTGATTTCGCAGTGTCGATTGTGACGGTTCGCCAGAAGTTGATCTCCAGAGAGAACGGTAGGCCGCGATCCCCAACTTGTAGATGTCACTTCCCATCGTGGTCGGGCCACCGCCAACCGTTGGGTCGGTCCATTCAGGTGACTGCTTGGGATCTGTGGTGGACGGCTTCCCGTCGAGACGGAAACTGTCGCAGTCGATGATCAGCACACGTGGGGCTGGTGAGATATCCCAGATCAGGTTCTTGCCTGACATGTCCCCGATCACCACGCCGCTTCGATGGAGCACCTGAACGGTCGATGCGAGGTCCTTGATCAGCGAGAGAATGATCTTGGTATCGACCTGAGGGATCTCACTGACCATGGTCGCGGCGGTCGTTCCTCCGCGGTGGATGAGGTAGTTCCACTCGCACAACACATTCCGTGGGCTTCGCGCCAGACCGTACTTCTTGAGGAACGAGGCCGGGATGCGGTCCATGAGAAACCCAACAACTTGGCTGCCCTCGAACACCAACGTGTGAGGCCAGGTCGTCCGATCTGAGATTCGGGCCCAGTCGTTCGCCGGGATATGCGACTGAAGGTCGGCAAGACCCTCGAGAGCAGCGACGTTCAATTTCGGGAGGACGATCCGCTTGTACTCCTTGTAGACCAACTGGGGTTGGCCCGAGATCGAGTGGACAATCCCTTCACCGCCCGACGCCAGTTCCGTCAACTGGCTCCGGATTGAGGTCAGGTCAACCCGCTGCACCCTGTTCATCCCTTGCCCAGATCACAAGAGCAGTTCGATCGTCATCAGCGCTGGGTAGGTCAAAGTTCACGTCTCTGATGAACGACATTTGATCGATCGGCCGTGACCACTGGTCGGCGAGGTAGTGGCCAAGAAGCGTGTTGACACCCTGATGGGACAAGAAGTTGGCAACCCCATCGGTCGCGAGTATCAGTGGTGATCCCGGGCGAACCTCATGTCTCAGGGTGGTGATCGACACCGCCCCGATCGCTCCTTCGGTAGCCGTCGAGTGAACACCAGAATTCACCACCTCAGCATCGATCAGGTTTCGGATACTCCCTGAATCAATAGTAAGTGCCGGGCTGTCGCCGATGAACCCAATCAACGCCGGGCTGGGCTGCCCAACAGCGGACAATTTGACGACTGCGAACGTGAGTGTCGACTGGAGATGACGGTCATTGACATCAATCGGCGGGATGTGAGGCAGATCTCGCAGCCAATTGGGACGGCTCTGGGAGACTGCATCTCGGACAATCTGAGAGATGTCGCTGAGGAAGCCTTGTGCAGGTTCGTCAAAGAACTCAGCTACACCTTCTATGCCTCCACCGATGAGCTGCAGCGCAATGTACGACAAACTTGCTGCAGTCGCCTCTGCTAGGACTCGGCTGCTGAAGGAACTGTACTCAGCGGATCCCATCCCGTCGCATACGACAGCAACGAGAAATGCTGGCTCTCCGGTATCCGGGTGATGAACCGTCGAGGTGGTGAACGAGTCATCGTTGTGCTCACCGTATGGGCGATGCTTCGTACCTCTCGCGCTACAGCCCATCACAGCGACATTCCCGACGATGCCAGCGCGCATGACGACGTCATCGGGCGGCCCGGACGGCGCGAGTTTGGTCCAATCACGAACTGACCACCACGGTTCTTTCCCGAAGGTGGTCATCTCAGAGCCGACGACCAGTCGCTCAACCGCAGATGGAATCGGCAACCTGAGATCTGACTGACTCTGACCGGCCGTCGCTGTCCCCTCGACCGGGGTGGGGTCATCTGATGAGCTAGATACATGGGCAGTTGGTTGCACCCCAACGATCGGCGGGGTCATGGACTCAGGTGCAGCCGTTCGCAGACCAAGAGAGGGTCGCACTGGTGGTGCTGGCGGTGGCACCTGCTGCTCAGGGATCTCGGAGGGCGATGAAGGTGACTCGTCGTTACCCACCGGCGGACTCAACTCCGCCTTCTCGTGGTCATAGGGCGCAACTGGTGTGCGCGAATCTGACGGATACTTCACGTCCTCGGGTCGGACAGTCCTCCGACGTCGTGATGCCACGCCACGCTGAACCGGAGCGGGAGGCTCTGGCGCTGCCCGCTGCCGTCGAGGCCGGTCTCCGGCCGATGCCTCAGTCGGCCGCGGAAGTGCGCCATCTTGTGGATCCCCATCATGGTCGCTCGGCGCTGGTTCCTCGGCAGCCTGGACCGTGGGTGAGGCCGCCAACCCGGGGTCGATGGAAAGGACAGCGGTCTCTGCGTCGTTCTCATCCACGTTCGGATCCATCGGGCGCCCATGCTGCTGAAAGGTCGGCACGCCCGAAGGGACGGAACCGCTCTCTTTCCTTTTGCCCTTTCCGAATCCGACCATGTCACAGGGTGTCGAGCGCCACAATGCCCTCGATGTCGTCGAGAGGGCGTGTATCGATCACCGGCGCTCCGCCGACTCCGGCACCGCCGACCGACGAAACGATCGTGTTCGCCAACTGCCGCATCACCGATGCCAGTGCACGAGCGGGCGACACCTTGTCGACGCCGATGAAGGCCTTCAGCGTGCCGATCTCACGCAGAGTGTCAGGCATTGAACCATCAACTCCAAACGCAATTATGTGCGGCCGATAGGCATGATTGAGGAGTTGCTGGAACTCGGCCTGCCACGCACCGTCATCCGTTGGCTCACCATCCGTGATGAAGAACGCGCATGGGCGGTGAACCCGGTAGCCCTGACTCTTGAGTTGGTTGACGTCTGCCTCGATCGTCTCGCGCAGAGCGCGAAAAGCTGCTCCGTAACTGGTCGCCGTGTTCTCACTCACACCAGGCATGTCCTGAATGTCAGTGGCCTTGCTCATCGGCAAGATGACCTCAGCAGTCTCGGAGAACGCAATGATGGACAGCCGGGACTTGTCGACCACGATCGGGTCGGAGATGATCGTTGCGTGCAACTCGGGAAGCGACTCGTTGATCGCCTGGATCCCACCATTCACCGACATTGAGGCTGATTCGTCGCAGACGATATAGAAAATCATTACTTCTTGACCTGAATTCTCCATGGCGCAATTCCTTTCATTCTGTATCGCACAGTGTGAGAGATATTACAACAAATCAAACTCCACAAAGGGCCCTGGAATGAAGGGCGGAAAGGTGCAATTACCTGATTCTTCCGTCCATCTCACGAAGGTACCCTCAGGCCCTGAACTGACGAGAGACCCTCGGGAGTTGATCGCTTTAGTTGGCAACCGCAATCAAGTAGCGAAGTTCCTATTCCTTAGTCGGCAAGCGGGGCCGGGGTCTCGGTCCTGAAGAGGCTGGAGCGGTTGGTGCTGCTCCGCCTGCAGGAGGTCGAGCGACATCTCGTTGGCCTGGTGCCGGCTGTTGCGGAGTCGGTTGTGACGGAGCCCAACCTGGGACTGGCGACGTAGCGCTCGACGCCTTCAGGTTCACTCGGACTTCGGTGTTGCCAATACGCATCACGTCGCCGTGTCGCAATGGGGAACCCGTAGACGGTGATCCGTTGACAGTCACCTGTTGGCCGGGGGTGCAGGTGAACGACGGTGTGGGCGGCGCCGTGATCGTGCAGTGCACCTCGGCGACACCTCTGTCACCAAGCAGGGGAACCTCGAGAGTCCTCACTGAGCCGACACGAGCACGGCCGTCATGGATTACGAACTGTCGGCCGCGGAACTCGCCGTTAAGCACATCGAGCCACATTGCAACACGAGCTGACTCGATGAGGCCGATGAGAAGCCCCATCAGAGTTCCGATGAGCATGATGCCAACGAAGCGCGACCCCACTGCTGACTGTAAGGCATCTGCAATCGCATCGAAGAGCGCTCCACCAACAAGCCCTCCAGCCAAGCCACCCAACACCCCGTTCTGGAGACGCTTCACCGACTTGAAACCGGCTGATGCAGCCGCACCAGCCAGCGCGCCGGCGAGCCCCCAGCCGAGAGTCCGAGCAAGCCATGGGCTCCCATTCACCATCGAGGAGTAGAGAGACTGTGCGATGAACCCGCTCAGGAAGCCCCCCACGATGAGAGCGGGTGCGGTGATGATCACCGACTCCGTCGCAGGAGTGGACTTATTGAGGTAGGACTGCGCAGCCACAAGTCCTGCGCCGATGCCCAGCACGATCAGCATGAACCAGATCCCGGATGAGGTGCGTATCTCTGCTTCGGTGAAGTAGGCGCGGTCGTCGTCTTGGTAGACCTCAGAGAGGATGAACCCGACGAGTCCGCCGAGTGCTCCACCGGCCGTCATCACCAGCAGGCGACTGCCGATGTTGAGTCCGTTACCCGGCCCAGTTTGTTGTGTAGTGATCTCCATGTTACCTCCAGTGGTTACGAATTCTGAGTTCCTGGCTCGGGCGAGTCGGTCGTCCGTGTGCTCAAGCGCGGTCGGGCTCGAGGCCCAGATGGCGCCGGTGCGACTGTGTCGCTTGAGTTGCTCGGTGTGACCGTGGCCTGCTGACGCTGAGCCGCCTGAGAGCGACGACGTTGTTCGGCCTCGCTCTTCGCGTCCTCAGTCGCCTTCCGAACGCGCCGGTAGATATCAACCCAAAAGAGCACGCCATAGAGGCGAGCTGGAGCGCCGACCTGGTTAACCGCCCCCCTCCCGATCGGGACAGATTCGCCGGCAAAAGTTGACAGGTTAGAAAATGGGATGAGCTCCCCATCATCTGCCCGCGACCCGATTGTGATTGCGGGACCGACGTCAGACATTAGGTCGCGGTCGGCAGTACCCAAGGTTCCCCCGTGCGACTTGATGAATCGATCAAGAGACTTCTTCTTGACGATCTCGCTCCGGTCGTAATCGTCAACGATGTCCATCCAATCAGCTAGCCATGCGGAGCCAGTCGAATTAAGCCGCTCATGCGGTGGTCGCTCGAACGTTAGAGTCGCAACGACCGGCGCATCAGGAGATGCCGAGTTCGGCTTCAGGGCCAACACGTCAACTGAGTTCGCCACCGGCGCCGAGGCAAGAGCCACTCTCGCAACTGCCGTGAGGTAACGCACCAACTGACGAGCGAGTTCATCCAGCCGTTCTGCCTGGTCACGTTCCTGAAGCGCTATTCGACGCCGACTGCGAACCAGTGTGTGAGTTGGAACCAAGTCGCCGGCCGTTGCCCACTCGACAGCAACGACGAGTCGGCCGTCGCTGCCAAACCTGACCCCCGTACCCGGGTACCCGAAAGCGTGGAGAGTCGACTCAACTGTGAAGAGCGTTGCGAGCTCATCTCCTGCTGCCAGTTGGTCGACAGTCGCCTGCATCAATTTCCTGATTTTCTCTGCAAGGACCTCGAGTTGGCGCGAGACGGATCTCGATAATTCCTCACTATCCGCTTTGGACATCCGAGCCGTTCCTTGATCGCTGCGACGGAAGTGGTCCGCAAGAAGCGCTGCTGATGGAGGATCGGGGATGCTCGGCCTCGTCGGCGACGGAACCCACGCGAAGGCCGAAACGACGGAGCACCAAACATGAGCCAAGATGTCAGCGGAGATCACGTCATCATCAGCAAGTTGATCAGCAGATGGAGCGACACCTGCGTTTCGATCGTCGTCTCCATGAGGCTCACCGAGAAGGCCTAGCAGAGTGCTCACGTCAACTGGCGCGTCGTTTGGGTGGTGAGACGCAATATGACTGACCAACCCGCCCCAGAACGCAAATTCAGATTCAGACCTGACCTGCTCAGCACATGTCCATCGGGATATGGAATAGAGCCGGCACTGCCAAGGCGATGGAGGTGAGGCGTGGAGGGCTGACCGAATCGAGGCAAAATCGATAGCCAATCGGTTCCCGGGAGCTGGCACCACAAGTCGGGGATACCGAAAATAGACATGATGAGTGGACGGCTGCGGCAGCCGGTGGTAGCCAGTCACTGCTCTTTTCTAGCAAACCACTCGGCTGCATAGCAAACAACTCGACTTCGTATTCTTGTTACAGTGAATCGAAAGCCGAAAACGTTGTTGATCGCGTGGGGGGCACTCGGCATGGTGGGTCTCGCGCAGAGTTGCAATGGGACAACGGCGAACGATGCTTCACCGTCCACGTCGATGACTTTCGTGGGCGACGAGTTGAGTCCTTCAACTGTCTCGACCCAGCCGACTTCAACTCCATCACCGTTGGAAGTGACGACCACCACATCTTCTATTAACCCCATCACTGCCAGTGTCTCAAGTTGCCTGGCTCCTGAGATTGATGTCGGAGCGATCGGCAATTCGATTGTGGTGGTTGGTGACTCGTTGACCGTGTCGGTCGAGTCACAACTTCACCTCCGCCTTTCAGGTGTCGAAGTGCTCGCGTTTCGAGCACGGACCATGGCCACCCCGCTCAACACCGACGATGGCGCCAAGGCTTTCGCCTCTGCACCGCCCGAGATACAGGACCGACCTGTTCGCGTCATAGCCCTGGGAACCAATGACCTCTGGGGACTTCAACTCACCCGAGACGAGTTGGTGGACGACGCTCGCCGCCTTCTCACAACACTCGCCGAGGCCAGCGTTCAACAGGCATTGACGATCTGGGTGCTTCCCGCCATGACAGCGCCGATCGACGATCTGACACGGTTCGAGCTCGCATGGTTTGTCGACTTCCTAAAGAGGGAGGCCAGAAGGTGGAACTGCGTCTTCGTTGCAGATTGGCCTGACGAAGTCTCTCGACATGGGACTGAATATCTCCGCTCTGATGGAGTTCACCTCACCGAGGTCGGTCAGACTGCATTTGTCAATCTCATCACCGAAGAGGTGCAGCGACTCGTTGACGAAGACAGAGGTATTGATAACATGTAAAAAGGTTTATGGTGGCAACATTTCACCTAGCCTGTTAGTGATTTGTCCTGATGGCAACGATCGAGTCTCTTCCCCTGCTTGACCCGCAGACGATTATCGGACGTGGGGGTTTTGGAGAACTCTTTCCCGACCCGCGGGACAACACCCGGTGCATCAAGGTGCTCAAGAATCCGCTGACCGGGCCGTCGGCTGCTGGGATCATTCGACTCGTCAATGTGCTCAAGTGGGCCTGCCCGAGCGATGCCCTCATTTTGACAACTCGGTTTGCATGGCCGGTCGAGGTATTCGGGACCTCCGACGCGGTTGTCGGGTTCACCATGCCGAGATCGCCTTCATCAACTCGGTTCTCACTCACCGCAGGACGTCGAACCTCGGAGCAGGATCTTCAAGCGAAGTACCTCATGGACGATGGATACTGGCGCTCAGCGGCAATCTCCTCACCGAAGCCCGCCTTCAGCACAGGCGACCGGATCGAGATCTTCCTTGACCTCGCCTACTCGGTGGTAGTGCTGCACCGAAACGGTCTCAGCTACGGCGACATCTCAAGTAACAACATTGCGATCCGAGCCGAGGAAACACCGGGGGTGTTCCTCTTCGATGCCGACTCCATCGTTCCTGTGAAAGAGCGTGCCGCGAGTCCGTTGTTGAGCCCTGGGTGGGAGGTTGGCGACGCCCTCGACCCGCTGGAGATCGACCGAGCCCGGATGGCCCTCTTTGCGTTACGACTCTTCGTCGAGCAACCCACCGCAACAACCACTCCCGACTCTCTGGCAGCTGTAGAGGCCTTGCTCAGTTCCGGAGTTTCCCACACAATCGAGAACGCCTTCGCAAGCGGTGGTGACCGAGAATTCGACGACCTGCTCAAGGCACTCCGTGCTCGACGTGATCCTGCTCGTGCGCGCTCAGCGTTCGATGCAGCAGTTGACTCACGATTCGCGAAGTGGGTGATCCGGGAGAGCGAACATGCCACTCACGCCGCCGACCACCGACTCGTCGATGAAGCAGCCAACCAACTCCTGGTCGAGCACGCAATCGCGTCTGTCGCTGGTCACCGGCGTCGCTCCAAAATCTCCCGGGACAAACTCTCGCGCAGCAGCTTCCTGCTTGATCTGCCGCCAGTTATCTCGCTGCCAAATCCGCCGAAGACCGAGGCTGCTTTGAAGGAACTGGTCTACGAGGCCATGTTCGAGGAGGTAGCCAGCCACCTCGTGTCAGAGGGCCTTGGGACACTCGACAGCCACTCGTGGACGTCTCGTGCTGTCCAGCGAGCACTTGTTGAGGGTGAGGATCCACAGCTGCAGGTGACGCACTCAATCGGCCATGCCTCGGTGCGAGTCTGGTGGCCAGTCGATCAGTTCGTGAACGTTGCCAAACTCCTCATTTCGTACCCCGGCGGCGTCTCAGAGAGCGAACTTCGGCGCGGTGACGCAGAATCACAGATGATTCGAGAGCTCACGCTTCCCTTCGGGGGCCGCGTCAAGGTCGAGGTCACGGCGGGCTCGGTCTCACCCTCTAATGTGACGATATGGAGTGATCGTTCTGTCGGTCACGAGGTCACCGTCGCTCCGCTCCCAAGTCCAGACCGTCCGGTCGTATCCACCCTCGGAAGTTCTTCCACCCAGTCCGCATCCGTTGCGACGGTGTTCGACCCAGAGGCCGAACGCCAGCGTCTTCTGTTGGAACGGCTCGAACGTGAACGGGACGAGGAGGTAGCTCGTCGGCAGCGCCGGCGGAAGCGGAGCCTGACGGCAGCGAGCGTTCTTGCTGTACTCGGACTCGGTGGCGGAACTGCATGGTGGTTCCTTGCTGACGACGCGCGGGGAACCGCCGACATCGCTGGCTACCTCGGTCGGTCACTCGACGACGCGTCTGCACTTGGCTTCCCACGAGACGTGTCAGGCATCAGCGTCCTGCTCAATGGCGACCAGATAGACCTCGCCTGGTCCCCGGCGCGGACAACTACTGGAGCCAAGCCTGACTACTACCGTGTCACCCTCACTGACCTCAACTCTGGTGCCGAGATCGAACGGATTGCTGGGCCCGACGCGCGCTTCACCTTCTTCGATATACCTGTCGGGAGCTTCGCCATCGCGATTGGACCGGAATGGCTCGGCGAAGACAGCGGCAAGACAATCAGTGTTCCAGTTCTCGAAATCGGACCGGTAGGCCATCGCTCTAGCGAATTTCTGCCGGCAGGAATTCAACTAGGCTTCGACGACAACGGGCTCTTCATCCAGAGCAACGAGATAGTCCTCAACTCATCCAGCGAGTACCGGGTGGTGTGGAGAGGGCCGGATCGTCGTGCTCGGGGCAACGTCCTCATCAATTCAGGTCGAACAGACCTGGCAACCGATGCACCTGGCAGATGGTCGGCATCGATTCGAGTCACCTCAGAGGCCCGCCAACAGTTCGTGCCGTTGCCCAGCGTTATCATCCCAACCGACCATCCATCCATTCGCCAGCCAAGTACGCCATAGGAGATGCCATGAGCGACGACAACCAGACTGATGACACAGCGGAGGAGGCAATCATCGAGCCAGATGCTGTTCTCGAAGAATCCGAGGACACGACGGACGACGACTTGCTCTCCATCGCGCCGCCACCACTGATCTCGCCGCCACCCTCGCTGCCTGCTACGCCGCCCGATCCCACTCTGGTCGTGAGCGCTCGCCTCGAGCGGGTGGCAACTGAGGTTCGGGATTGGGGACGCACATACGGCGTAGCTGACGATCCCTACGTGACCACGCTCGCCGACACGATTGATCGGCGGGGGAACCTCACCGCTTTCGCAACAACGAACCCTCTCGATCTTCTTCCGGTTCCGGCGGCCAAGAGCGGTACTGCTTTCTCGTCGGTGGCCCGGTTCTTCACGGTCGTGAGAAACGTCTTGGTGTTTGCACCAGTGCTCCTGACCTGGTTAGCCATCAGCCGAGCGACTGAAGCCTTCGGCCGCTACACAGAAGAACTACGCGAATTCCAATCCCAGGTCGAGACGGGTGGGGCCGCTATCCAGGCGAACTTCCTCGAGTTCTGGCAGTCTGGGGGTGAGGGTCTCGCACTTCCCGAGTTTGAGCCACTTGGACGCTTCTGGCGTCTCACTGACGTTGCTGAACTCGACGCAATCATCATCGTTGCGGTAATCGCTTTGACCTTCGTTGCTGGTCTCCTTGAAGCGATGGCGTCGTCCCGCCGCAAGGGCGGCGAGGCCGTGGTCGAGAAAGACCGCACCCGTATCGCTGTCGTGATCCTCGAGGGATTGCAGGGAAACCGGAGTGTCGACAACGAGTCTCTTGAGGAGACGCTCGCATTCGCCCTCAACGACCTCAGCCAAGCCGCACGAGATGTCAATGTGGCAGCGGAGCGTCTCGAAATAGCTTCCGTGGGTGTCAGCGCCCTCACACCGCGGATCTCCGACCTCACCGACGAGGTGGCGAAGCTCTCTGGCCAGTTCTCGACGGAGGTGCAGCAGTCGATTCAGACACTCACCACCGCCGTTGCCACTCTCGGCTCAAGCCTCGAGGGTGATCTTCAACGGTTCATGGCCGACGTTCTCACTGGCCTCGAGGACGTCGTTGACAAACTCAAGACGACCGCGGTGGGTGTGGAATACGGGACAAAGCAACTCCGCGATGATCTCGACGCCATTCACCAGCAGCTGACCACTGTCGTGAGGTCACGATGACAGACCGCCGCGCCCGACGTCGGGGGCGAGGGGGAGGAGCAGGCGAGGACGAAACTGTCGGCCTAGCTGGCTGGATGTATACAGACCTTCTGCTTGGTCTCGCAGTGGTGTTCCTTGGTTCGATTGCATTTGCGATCACCGCCACTGGTCAATCTCCTGATGACGACGGAACGGCTGGACCTCCCGCATCTACAACCACGACCTCGTCCACCACCTCGACAACAACAATTCCGCCCGAGATCTGCGACAGGCTCTACTCTCCCACCGCCTCGAGCGCTGACGGATTCACGGTTGACCTCCGCGGGCGTCAATCCGATGATCAACTTGCAGCGGAATTCCAACGAGTCGTTGAAGCAGAGATTTCCGAACAGAATTCGCGGATTGAAGACTTGGGGCTTCCGTTCCCGCCCTTCGCTTTCGAGAGTCTTCAAGTCAGCATCGTCATGGTGTCAGGCGACGGCGTGGATTCGTACTCCGGTAATGCTCTTGCAATGGAGACGACAGAGCGCTTAAAAAGCCTCTTCCCGGATCAGTTGGGCTTGACAGTCATTCGACCGATCTGGTCGCGTCGAACTGGCTCCAACGTGCGAATCGAGTTGTTCCCCACTGTGAGCGCCGAGTGCACAGTACTAAGGGCTGCAGAAACCGCCGAATAACCGACTCGCAATATCGTTCCCCACGAAGCCAGACACAAGCGTCTGGACACTAGACCCTGCGGCGACCCCTAAGCCACTGCGAACCATCGATCTCGCCGGTCGAGAAGGTTTCTCTGATCCACCTCACCGCCTCAGATTCACCGCTCGAGCAAGCCCCGAGAGCAAGAATGCCGACCAGAACTGCAACGGGAATTGAACGAGACATACTTGATCTTTCAGAGCGATCTAACTGGATGAGAAAGGGTGCCGTAACAACCCATCACGAACTTCTTTGAGCCGATTTCTGGCCACATCTAAGACGAAATTCCCTCCGATATCTGAGCTGAGTCTGGATCAAAATCGGTCTGAATGGACAGCGATCCGCTCAGACCAGATTCGATTAGACATAGAGGTGACGAACGTCGACAAGTTTCGGGTCTAGGGGGCTACCGGCGGTTCGCTGGCATAGAGCGCGGCTAGTTCGCCCCTGAGCCGTGTCATCAGCCCGTTCTCTCCCTCTCGCGCGAGGCCTACTCCAAGCTGGACATACAACGGAATGTCGAGCATCGTGTCCCAGTCGCCAGCGATTCCAGACACCTTCTGCCTGTTGGAGACCGGCAGGTACATCGCCAGGGACTTGCGAGTCAGAACTCCGAGTTGGACGCTGAGCAGCTTTTCCCAGGGAAACTCGCGCACCTGAAGGGCTCCGGAGAACACTCCTCGTCGATCGGTGACGACGAAGACGCCGCGGTCAATCACGGTCTGCTGCTCCTCGCCACCCGATGGGATGGATTCGAAATTGTGCATCCCGAGGCGAGCCCCTCCACCAATCGAGAACGATGATCCCAAGCCACCACCTCTGTAGGAGACAGGGCTTCGTCGCGTCTCGACGAGCGAACCTCCATGAAGGACAAGCAGGGCGTGTTCCCCCGGGTGGAGAAGGAGAGGGCAATCCCTGTTCTCATCGATGAGTAGACGCCAGTTGGCCACAATCTGCAGGATTTCGTGTGCCTCACTAACCGCCTCAGCCCACTCGCGGTGAAGGTTTGCCGTCGAACGACGTCTATCCCGGTTGAAGAGGCCCATGGTTAGCCACCTCGTTCCGTGAGCATGAGCCTCGATCGCATCACTCGCATCGGATTCAGGAGGCCGTAGGATGTCAACTGTGCAGAATTGCTCGACATGCCGCTGGATGCCAACTCCAGGTGATCGGTTCTGTCAGCAGTGCGGAACGATGCTTCCATCAAGCTCGGCAACGTGGACCGTGACGCAAAGCGCACCCGTTCCCCAGCCAACGTCCACCTCAGATTGCCCGTCATGTGGAATGTTTAACGCTCCGGGGAGCCGATTCTGTGAGGGATGCGGGACACGCATCTCGGCCGGCGCCGCTGGTGGATCCTCTCCGCAAGCCACCCCACAGCCCGCATCACCGCCGGCACCACCTTCAGTTGCACCCGCTGCAAGTCGACCTCCCCGACCGACATTGCAGGCAAAGAAACCCGGCAGCAGGGCTGAATAACTCTGGCCGTGGTTTCGTCACCAACGCGCAACATTCCACGCCCACATCACGAGGTAGCTCGACCCGATAACGATCGGATGGCGTATCACAACAGCCCCGGCTGCAGTCAGAATTCCTGTCACAGGCCGTGGCTGCCGAACCGCCGTGACAACACGCTTCCACTGCAATGCTGCGATCAGCAGCGCAACGATCGCTCCGAGCGTGACCGGAAGATTGTGGTTGATCGCACCCCCGACATCGAGAGTCAAGAGGTTGGCCACAGCTCGGGTGCCGCCGCATGTGGGACAGGGGTATCCGGTGACCGTTGCGAACAGGCAGAAGGTCCCAGTCGATTCAAGCTCTGGCGCAAGATCAATCACGAACGGATTTGCGAGCGTTAGAACCATTCCTTCTTTCCATGGACGTAGATCGCGTCGAACTCCTGGTCGCTCTTTGTGAGGTAGATGATGCCCTCAATGAGACCAATCACGCTTGAGGCGATGCCACAACTGAACAGTCCGATTACCAACATGATGATTCCTGCGTTCGTGTAGCCGAGATAAAACTTGTGAATTCCGAGCCAGCCGAGGAGAATTCCTAAGAGTCCGGCAGGGAGCTTCTTCTCTGACGGTTGACCCCCCTGATACGGGGCCCCGTGCGGACCTTGCGGTTGTGCATAGGGGTTGGGGGTTCCGTAGGCGGAGGGCGGTGGTGGAACCGGCGCTCCAAGAGGCGCCGCTGTCCCGCAGCTTGTGCAGAAGCGCTTTCCAGTGATAACAGCACCACACGACTGGCAGTACATATGCAGATCCTCCTTAGTCGCGCCTGGGTCCCGATGGCGGCGGCGCATCTATTGGTGTGTGTGGTGCTGACGGCACGTCTAGCGGCGCATCTTTATCAGGTGAGTCCCCGCTCCCCAACCCGGCAGCCCTACCATCATCAACATCGGTGGCCGAAGGAACTTGACCGCTCAGTTCTAGAGCGCTTCGTCGCGGAGCCGGTGCGGCGGGGGCTGCATTTGTTTGCATTCCAGGTACTGCCGTCGACGGGAGGTCTGGATGAGAGGAAGTGGTTGACGCCTTTGAGATCGAATCAGGTAGCAGGACGAGCGCTGCACATATCCCAACGACCAAGACACCCCTCAGCACCGACCCTAACTCGATGCCGTGTACCACAACGAGGACATCGGCCAAACCCACGAAGGCGAGGGCCAGAGCAAGACCCTGGCGGAGGTGACGAGTGAGGAGCGACGCTACGACGGCGACCCCAGTCAGCAGCACTCCTCTGAGTAGGTCCGCTACCGACAGACCAAACCACCGGTAGGGAGAGTCGGACCCTCCCATCCAGATGAGTGGCACTGCCATCACCACTCCAGGCGCGAGCAGATATCTCGATGCAGATGAGGACCACCGCTCCGTCGACGGTGGCAACTGCGGTAAAGCCGTCACGACCATCAGAACTCCTCCAAGGGCGAAGATCCCTGTGAGTTGATAGATCGTCGACCAACCAAACAAGAAATCCCAGAGCCATGTCAACCCACGGCTCGCAGCGATTATTCCGACCCCAACCGAGAAGGCCAGGCGATGGTCAATCGTCACTCCTGGGACGTCGACAACTGCAAGCAGGACCAGTGGGACCCCGGCAACCAAGAGGAAGCGGACCCCTTCGAGAATACCGAACCATGCAAAACCTGAAACAAATCCACCGAGCACTGACACCCCTACCATGGCAAGGGCAATCCAGGGTAAGGATGCCAGCCCCTTGGTTGCGGAGCCGATGTTCGCAGCAGCGTTCGCTGTAACCTGCGCTGCGGCCTGAATTGGCTGAACGGGAATACGGGGTGCCCCACAGGTTGAGCAGAACCGCTCGAGATCATCGAACGATGAGCCACAGTTCTCACAGAACCGTGGTGCAACCGCTACGCCACAACTCGAGCAGAAAGCCGCTCCGTCCTTGAGGTGCGCCGAGCACGTCAGACACAGCGAGGATGGCTCCGATCGAAATTCGTCGACGCCTGACATGAACTTAGTAACCCGACGAGGCAGCACCAATGAGCGCCAGCCACACAAAGGCTCCGATAGCTATTCCGATGTAGCCAAGGACGAGACCCGCTATCGCAAGACCTCGCCCTCCCTGTCCGGTCTTTGAGATTTGACTTAGCGCTATGTGACCAAAGATCACAGCCAAAAGCGAACACAGAAACGCGCACACGAGCGACGCGATCGCCATCCCATTCGTCCCAACGTTCTGCACGTAGACGTTCTGGGTGTACGCCCCAGGAGTCTGCCAGTTCCCGGCACCAGGTGCAGGTGCTGACGGCGGCGGTGAAGCCGCCGCTGCTTGAGAGCAATTAGGACACGCGCTTGACTCACCCATGTTTTTTCCACAACTCGGACAGTACGCCATTTTTTTCCCCCTAAATTTTGGAATAGTTATTTTTAATTTTACCACACTTGAAGCAGTCGGGCGGTAATCGCTCGCCCTGCGGCTATTGGCTCAAAGCAGATAGCTATACGTGGCAATGATGGATGCCAGTTCGCTCGCTGCTGAGCTGTCTCCTGCAACAACACGCTCACACACATCGTCAATACGCTTGGCCTCTGCGTCATCTACGAAGGGCATGATTCGAGTCCTGGCATTTGTGACGTCGGCATTGTTAGCCGCGGATGCAGCTGTGCGAGCAACGGTAGATTCCTCTCCCAGACGACCCTGGGAGAGTGCCTCGTTTGCGGCTCGAGCAATCCGGACGAGATTGCTCTTGTCAGCAGTGGCACCGAATGACACGTCAGCATTGAGGAGGACCTGCTCCTTCGGACCGACTGCCGTCACATTCAGAATGCCATCAACGTCGTAGGCAAAGGTGATGTCGATCGCCGTCTCACTCGATGGACCGGGCTGCAGAATGGGCACCGACCACTCTTTGAGGGTCGCATTGTCAACGTGGCCGAGCGGGAGTTCAGGGTCGCCTTCCAGAACCGAGACGGAGAGAGACTCCTGGAAATCGCCCACCGGGAAGTAAGTCTTCGTGACGCGCGCCGGCAATTTGTGATTTCGAGGGATTAACACGTCGAAGTGCGATGTGTTCGTGGTCGGGTCAAACACTTCGGTTCCCAATGCGTGCTCTGTCGACACGAAGAAGTCCTTGTCGTCGATTTGGCCCGCGAGGATCGCTGAAGCGATCGCTGCGCCCTCGGCGATTGCCGTCATCGGATTCACTCCTACAGCAGGTGTGCGTCCAACGGTGTCGGACACGATCTGCCGAGCGAGTGGAATGTTGCAGGTACCACCAACGAGGACGAGCGCGTTGATGTCTCCCCCACTCATCCTCGTGTCGCTGAGGCATCGCTCGATGGGCTCACGGACGCGTTCCAACTGTGCTCGCACTACCTTCTCGAACATGCCCCGGGTGACTGTTCGACTCGTGCCATCGGGGAGGAGAAGCTCTACCGACTCCTGCGTTGAAAGAAGGATCTTTGCCCGTTCGACGTCGAGGCGGAACTGGTTTCGTCGGGTCGAGTCCCATTGGTTGGCGTCAGGAATCGTCTCGACGATGGATTGCTGGAGTGCTGCGTCAAGGTCGAGACCACCTAACTGCTGGATTCCTTTGGAGGCCTCCTCCATGAAGACTCCATCGACGTTCCTCAGCACCGTCACGTCGAGCGTTCCACCGCCCCAGTCGACAACCATGATCGTGCCGTCGTGGGGAGACCGCATGCTGTACGCCATTGCGGCAGCGGTCGGCTCATTCATGAGCGCCTGGACCTGGATGCCGGCCATGCCTGCGCAGACCTTGGTCCGATAGCGAGCGAGGCCACGGCTGTTCGCCGGAATCGTCACGACGGCGTGCTGGAAGTCGGGTGCTCCGGCCTGGGGAGCAGCCCGGCGGAGGTGCCCGAAGATCATCGTGGCGATCTCCTCGACGGAGAACTCCATGCCGTCGACCTCGGCTTTTTCCTCGGCGCGAAGGAGGCGCTTGACCGCAGCGAGGCTCCCTGGGCGCTGTTTCGCTGCCCAGCCGAAGATCGGCTCATTTGCTGAACCTGCTCCAAACACGGTTGGAAGCACCCGGTCGTATCCGAGGCCGGCCCAGTTCCCTGGCGGGGAATCGACTGGGATTACCTCGATGTCGGTTCCCGTCCACCGGGCTACCACGGAGTTGGTGGTACCGAAGTCAATTCCGACGCTCATGTCTGGTCTCCCTTGTCATTGGTGTTCTCGGTCGAGGTCTCATCCTCGTCTGGACCTGTGTCCGCCGAGCTGACGTCACTCGAAGATGCGGCCTTTGGATTCTGATCAGCGCTTTCGACTGGTGGAGTCGGTGGTGCGTGAACGGCAGCCCGAAGTCGACCTTGTCGGATGGTGCGTCCGGTTGCCGAGTCGACATAGGCAGGGAGCGCAACCTCCCACGGCCCGTCTCCGGTCACGGCCTCGAACCGAAGGTCATGGGTGGGGTCCTGGGAAATCTCGAGCCCGGCCTGAGCGAGCCACGAATCAACGAGACGAGCCAGCGTCTCACGATCCGCACCTGACCGGATCGCCACATCGAACTCCGAGAGTTGCACCAGGTGCGCGAGACGCTCTTGTGCGCTGGCGATGACCTGTCGCCGCAGTCCCTCGTAGGTCTCTGCCGAGATCGGCGTCCCGGGATCTCGAATGACCAATGCCGTATAGATCGAGTCCAGTTGTCGCGCAAGGTCTGCGACTCTTGTACTGAGGTCGTTCAATTCCTTCTTCTGTAACACGGCTATTCCTCTCTAATGATGAAACTGACTGGCAGGACGGGGACGTTACCCCCCGCGACAGCGGCTCGAACGGCGCCGAGCACGGACGCAACGGCGGCCTCCGCTCTTAGTTGATCGATCACCTCGGGATCCGTGGGCTCAGTTCGGCGTTCCAAGGATCGCACGGAGTTGACAATGCTGCTGGTCCGCGAGGGAAGTTCGTAGGCAGTCGGGTCTGCCGGAACACGGAAGTCATCGAGGGAGTGCTCGGCAACTCCCTCACGATGATCGATCTCGTGCTGTGCCCAGTTGAGGTCTTCGAGATCGAACGGTGGGTCATCCATTCTGCGAACGCGTCTGACAGCACGGGCAAACCCCTTCGCTGCCTCATCACTGCTCGCAGCGAACGGCACCCCTAGGATGAGATACGGGCTGGTTCGTTGGTCAGCCATCAGCCGAGACTCCGTGCGTTGCTCTGCAATTCGTTGGCGGTCGTCAGCAGTTCTTGAGCGGCGGTGCGCAGATCCTTGTCGGAGACCACAGTCAGTGCTCGCATCACCGTGGCAGCGTGTCCTCCGGCATCCGTCGCAATGCTCCGCATCGCCTTCTTGAACTCGGACTCGTTCAACTGGCCGACTCGGCCGAGCGCCTGCGCCTTCGTCACAAGGTCGTTGAAGATGTCGATCAACTGGCCAACTTGCCCTTCTCGAAACACGAGGTAACTGGTGGCGAGTTGGTTTCCACTTATGTTAAGTAAACGCTCAAGCTCGGCCTTGTCGGCGCCGGAGACTTCATTGACTCTGCGCTTTGCAGCGAGAAACCAGTCGATGAACTCGTCCTTCGGTTCGCCGTCCTCAATCAGGTTTCTCACAGAGGCGCTCACGAGCGTGACCAGTCGGATGTGCACCTCGGCTGGGAGTGGGAGATTCGTTGCGAGGACATCCATGGCAATCGACACACCCGCCGACGAGCTCTGGTCGCCGAGGTTCTCTGCCAAGTACTCGATCAGGAAGCCACCGAGCCGGAGGGCCTCTTGCTCAACCCATTCCGGTCGAGGCTTCACCTGATGGACAGAGGCGAGCTCGGCGATGAACTCCGAGAGCCCCTTGGCGCGTGCACGATAGACGCGGGCTTCCGGGCTTGCTCCACGTCGGCCGAAGGCGGCTGGAGACTGTGCCGCCATCCACTCCGAATCGTGTTCCGCCAGGATCCTCAGGATCTGCCGGTAGCGGTCGTCGGACACGTCAAGCGTGAGAAGTGACCGGAGGGCCGAGAGCAAGACCGCCGGCGGCTCTGGGTCGTCATCATCCTCGCTGACAGAGGAGTGCCACACGACGAATGCCCGCTCGGCGGCAATCAGCCGCATTACATCGTCTGGTGACTCGCGGGCCAATCGGGAGAGTTCGGTCATTGCCGTCGCCGTGTCGAGTGTCGCTGCGACGGCGGCGGTATTGCAGACCAGAGGCATCGTGTACTGGCCCTCGAGTGCCTTACGGAGCAGCTGAAGCGCCTCTGAACGTTTCCCGCGCATCCAGAGCGCTGCAGCGACGACGTTCATCAACTCGTCGCGGACCTGCTCCTCGCGCGACCAGCGCATCCCGCGCTGGCCCTGTTGAACAGCTATATCCCACTTCCACTCAAAGAGAGAATCGCATGCCAGTCGGAGCGCAGCACGCGACATGATCGCTGCTTCGACGGAGGAACGTGGCTCCCTGTCCGGTGGGTCGAGCCTGATGAGAAGGTTTCCCACCCCTGCAGCCTCCACCAGTGAGAGGGGAACCTCTCCCCACTGCCCTGAGCGGACCGCACCAGCCAATGCCGCTGCCGACGGGTGATCCGCCATAGTCTCAAGCATCTCAGGGTCAAGTGACTGTCCAGATTCAGCAAGCGCTGTGATGGCGACAGCAAATCTTTCGTCGTCAGACAACATGTGACCGAACGTCGCAAGATTTCCATCGCGGGCTCGGCGCATCGCCTCGACGGTGAAGTCGAGATCGATCACGTCCTGATCGCTCAGCCGGAGCGGATCCTGGCGAGCCGTGCAATAACGCTGGTCCTCCGGCGGCCAGTCAGCTGCCAGTTCCAGGACAAAGCCCTTGTCGATGAGATCGTCGACGAGCGAGAGAGGTGTCGCCGTGTCCACGATCACCAGTGCCGAAGGTGTTTGCGACAACGCACCGACTGCGGCGAAACGAGGATCTCGGGAACTGCTTTCACCATTCACCGCTGTCTCGATCTGCTGCCAAGATGTGGCTCCGATATCGCAGAGTATCTCAGCAAACTCTTTGGCCTGAGCGATCACAGCGTGGGACCGACGCGTATCGACTCCGGACTCGTCGACGAGGGCTCCTGCAAGGACCGGGACATCACGTAGAAGCTGATCGATGGGTGAACCGGTGTGCATGGCGAGCGCGACGCGGATGCTGCGCGGGCAACTATCGCTGGCCAGAACGACTCGGATCGACCTGTCGTTCATTCGTTCGCTGCCCGGTGCTGAGCGCAGGCGCTCATAGGCGATGCGCCACTCCTCAACTCCGAGGCGAAGCATCTCGGCATCGTCAAGTCCGTGCGGCATTGCCTCAAGTGCAAAGGCCACCGTCTCGTCGTTCGGGATGGCGGTGAGGCGCGCGAGTTCAGCACGCAGCGCATCACCGACCTCCGGCGAGTACGTTGGCGCAACATTCTTGAGTGCCCACCAGAGGCGGCCCGGGCGAGTTCTCAGGGGGTTAGCCGTGATCGCTGCCGATCGGAATCGACCGCTTGTCTCGCGAGATTCCCCACGTTCGGTGACGATGACCAGATGATCGTTCATGGGATCGTGACGGATCACGACCGCTGCGCCCTTTCTCAATCGCACGCCGAATGAGTGGACTTCGCCGACTTGCCCAACCGCCGGAATAGAGAGGACTCGCGCATCTGGGATACAGGGTTGAGCATCACTGGCCTTCGCCGCTACCTGACCGGTAGTTGCAAGCCTCACACGCGGACGACCGATTTGCCCGGTTACGTCGCCGGGAGTAGCGGCGGCCGCTCGTGTTGTGACGAGGGTCTCTCCCTGAATTCCCGTTGCCACTGGATGAGGGTCGTGAAGGGTCACCCCGTCTCCATTTGAGACGTGTTGACTCCACTGGCGGCCATCCCAGTATCGAAGTCGGAAGCGACCTGTCGGGTCGGATTCCCAGCGTGCCGGATTATTCATACGAAAAAGTGAAACACATAAGACAATTCGTGTCCGTATTGGTTACAGACCTGTCAGCCGCCCCATTCCTTGACAGCAGACGGGAGTGACGCGACGATTCGACGGCACGGAAGCGAATAAATACGCAATCGGACCCGGCGCCAACCTTGAGCGCGACGAACTCGCAGGTGCCAGCCTCCAAGGCGCCAACCTTGAACGTGCCAACCTCCAAGGCGTCAACCTCGAAGGCGCCGACCTCGCAGGCGCCAACCTGAGGAATGCCAACCTCACCGGTGCCGTCCTCACCGGCGCCAAGTGGGATGAAACCACAATCGACCCTGACGGCTGGCTCAAATAACAACAGCGTTTTGAGGCGGGCAAGCCCATCACCCCGCCCCCCTCTAGTTTCCATATCTTCAAGAGGCGACTGCTTTGTCCTGTGCAACACGTTCAAACCACCTCAGCTCGACAAGAATGACTTTTGCGAAGCGAATTTCTTGCCTCATGGTTCTGTCCTCGCTGCTGGTTTCTACTTGCGGGAGCGGTTCTGAGTCCTCACCTTCCGCAACGGATCGCTACAACGAAACTGAAACTTCACAGGCTGCAGATTCAGCAGAAGAGTCCGCTGTCGCTGAGGAGGCCAGCACCTCAACAACTACGACTTCGACCACTTCGACAACTGTCCCTCCGACGACCACAACGAAGCCCTCCACTACAACGACAACGGTCGACGAAGTTAAGGAAGCGGTAGCACGTCAGGCCGTAGTTTTGACCGCAATGCAAGACGGGGACCGCTTGTGGACGACGTGAGAGCAATTTTGATTGAAATCGCCGATGATGTCGTCGGTTCACCAGGTCGAGTTGATGTCGTGACCGCCAAAGTAATGCAGGACGGTATCGGAATGCGAGTGGTCGTTGAAGCGTCCTCGGGTTGGAATAGCAGGGAGTACCAGGACGAGACCGCTGTCGACATGGTGAGCGAGTTCGCAAAGACTTTTTGGACTGCAGGTGGGCTCGGAAATATTTACGACGGTCTCGGCGTCGATTTCGACCTCACAATGGACGGTCGGAGTTGGATAATTCCCGCCCAAACGATGGTCGACATAAGCAACCGACGCGCAAGCGCCGCATCGGCTCTCGGTCTCTAGTTGAGTCATCGTTCCGTTGGCATCTTCCAATGATCCACAGTCGTTACAGGTTCGGAACTTTGAGGGCTCACCAGATCACGCCCTTGATGAGGCGATGCTGCGAAACCCTTCACAGGGAGGCTGTATCAATGGTCAAACTCGACAACGGTCTCACCGAGATCAAGTTCCTAGAGGACTGGCCGGAGTACTAAGAAATGCCGTCATAGTCCCCCACTTAGTCCCCCAGTAGCCGAGATCTAATTTGAGGAAAAACTAAAACCGTTATGTTCTAACGGTTTTAGTGGTGGGCGCAGAGGGACTCGAACCCCCGACATCTTCCTTGTAAGTCTCCAGAATTTCTTGCCACAACTATTGACAGATTCTGTTGCTCTCACGTTTGGCACCGGGAGTGGCCATTCCTCTCCCCTGTGCAAGGTTGAGGCACGACGAGGCACACACCAAGAAGTGTCGTCTTCGCGCGACATCTGACACTCCGGGTTGGCTGTTATCCGCGAGATACTGCCCCCATGACGCGCTGCGTGCCTTACGCGTTCTTAATTTGTGCTATCCATAGCCGTGGAGTTTTTTACTGATCGATGCTCAAACCTGACCCGCTGGAGAGA
>Ga0181577_10000553_pt1 | contig 30399 bp, 30 predicted proteins | sample 101ome_21_FD_132468 | JGI IMG/M metagenome (GOLD analysis project Ga0181577, IMG submission 132468) | Coastal salt marsh microbial communities from the Groves Creek Marsh, Skidaway Island, Georgia - 101413BT metaG (megahit assembly) | ecosystem: Environmental > Aquatic > Marine > Intertidal...
ATTTGTAGACTATTGCATTCAACTACTCAATGAAAACCCATCGTTTTCTGGTAGGGTAGACTTGGTTCAACCCATACCTCAAGGAATGATTGAAGCCCTGCAAAAACAGGGTGGTAAATATCATCTTTTTCAAGAAGGGGTAAAGGGTGGAAAAACTATCCGAGAAACCAAATTAATCGATTGTATAAGGCAAATGATCAATCCCTACAAGGATTTCGAATCTTTCCTCAAACTTGGGGAAAATGAGCATTTGACATTTATCTTTTACAATACTACCGAAGCGGGAATTGCTTTGGATACCGATGACCTTTTTGCCAGCCATCCACCCAATTCTTTTCCTGCCAAACTGACATTATTGTTATACCGGCGTTATCAAAAATTCAATGGCGACCCTACAAAAGTTTTGCATATTATCCCTTGCGAATTGATAGAAAAAAATGGTGCCCGACTCAAAGAAATTATCCTGACCCTATGTGATGAATGGCAACTGGAGGATCAGTTTAAGTCTTGGATCAAAGAAAATCAGTTTTACAATACATTGGTGGACAGAATCGTACCAGGTTTCCCAAAAGAAAATTTGGACTATTATAAAAAAGCCGCTGGCTTTGACGATCAACTGATGGTCACCTGCGAGCCCTTTTTTCTTTGGGTAATAGAAGGAGACAACAAATTATTAGAGATCTTTCCTGTAGATCAATTGGAAAACATCGACGTGAAGGTCGTTCCCGACCTGGGTATTTACCGAACTCGAAAGGTTCGCATCCTCAATGGTAGTCACACCACATTGGTGCCAGTGGGATTGCTCCACGGAGTCCTAACAGTATCTGAATCATTGCAAGATGATTTTTTAAAAAACTTCCTTACCAAAGCCCTTTTTGAAGAGATCATTCCCAGCGTGGATTTTGACAGACAGGCCTTAGAGGATTATGCTCAATCCGTTCTAGAACGTTTTTCGAACCCCTTCATTAACCACCAATTGGAATCTATTGCGTTGAATTCCATTTCAAAATTCAAGGTTAGGGTTTTGCCCAGCTTATTGTCCTATTATGAAAAAAATGGAATGCCCCCCGCACATCTTTCTTTTGCTTTGGGAGCGCTGATTTATTTTTATGGGAAAGAAGTTTCGGGCCATTCCTTTTCCCTGAAAGATGATGCCGCTCACCTCTCATTTTTTGATGAAATTTGGAAAGACAATTCCATCGATAACATCGTTCAAAAAACATTATCCAATACGGGGCTTTGGGATCAGGATTTGACCAAAATAAAACCCATCAAAGATCAAGTCAGCCTCTCACTCAAGGCCATTTCCGCAAATCTGAAAATCAGTGAAGCCTACGAGGTTTACATCAAATCATAAGTCATGAACAAAGCCATTAAAATCAACCCACAGGACAATCTTATCGTCGCTTTAGAAAATCTTAAAAAAGGTGAAGTAATTGAATTGGATCAACAACAAATTACGCTCTCTGAAGACATCCAACAAAAACATAAATTTGCCGAAAGGGCAATACAAAAGGGGGAGGTGTTGATCATGTATGGGGTGAAAGTTGGGATTGCCAATCAAGAGATTTCCAAAGGAGCGGCATTGACCACAAAAAATATGGACAACGCTTTCAATGATGATATAAGCTTTGAAAAAACAGGAAAATTTAGCCCTAAAAACAACGCCAATGGAAAGCGGTTCTTTATGGGTTACCCCCGTAAGGACGGGAGCGTAGGGACCCAAAACATTTGGCTGTTCTTCCCTTTGGTCTTTTGTGAGAATAGAAATGTAGAGCTCCTCAAAACGGTTTTCGAAAGAGAATTTTATCCCGATCAACTCTCAGAACATCAGCATTTTTTGAGAACGATCCTTCAGGGAAAATCGGATGAAATAGAGATCCCACAACCCATAAATCCTTTTCCAAACGTCGAGTTAAGGTTCATCACCCATCATGGTGGTTGTGGGGGAAGCAGAGCCGATGCCACCGTTTTGGGAAAATTATTGGCAGGTTATGTCAACAATCCCAATGTAGCAGGGGCAACGCTCTTGAGCTTGGGTTGCCAAAACCTGGAAATCGACCTATTTATGGAGCAGCTCAAAAACATCAATGTAAATTTTGATAAACCGCTACTGATCTTTGACCAGCAAAAAGTTGGGAACGGACAAAATCTAATCCAAACGGTCATCAAGGACTCATTGGTTGAAATTGAAAAAGCCAACAAAATCCAAAGAGAAAAAACCCCGCTCTCTCAGCTTACCATAGGTTTAGAGTGCGGAGGCTCCGATGGCTTTTCAGGTATTTCTGCCAATCCCACCTTGGGAGCCACCACAGATAAGTTAGTGGCCGAGGGGGGAAGCGCCATATTATCCGAATTTCCCGAGCTAAGGGGAGTCGAACAAGAACTCGTGGATCGGTGTACCGAGCTTTCAAGTGCAAAAAAATTCATTGACCTGATGCAGGGCTACGAAAGTAAGGTCATGATCTCTGGAACTGACTTTAGTGCCAATCCCTCACCTGGAAATATCAAAGACGGACTCATTACCGACGCCATGAAATCGGCAGGAGCAGCCAAAAAAGGAGGTAGTTCTCCTATTGTTGATGTTTTAGATTATGGAGAGTATTTTACAAACAAGGGACTGAATTTGCTTTGCACCCCGGGAAATGATGTGGAAAGTACCACCGCAATGGCTGGCTCTGGTGCCAACTTGATCCTTTTTACTACTGGTCTTGGAACACCAACGGGTAATCCCATAACCCCTGTTATTAAAGTATCCTCCAATACTGCCTTGTATCACAAAATGGAAGATATCATTGACTTCAATACCGGTACTATCATTGAAGGTTCCCAGTCTCTGGATGAGTTGTCGGAGGATTTGCTGGAGTTCATTATCAAAGTGGCCAGTGGAGAAATTATTACCAAAGCTTCCCTCAATAGGCAGTACGATTTTCTCCCGTGGAAACGCGATATTTCCCTCTAATTTTTAAAAAAAAGTTCATTTGGCTTTAATTCATAGAACAAGCTGTGATTGAATCAAAAAATTAAGTATTTTTAAAAAACGAAAAATAAATAAAATGAAGAAAAATCAATCCAAATCAAGAAGAAATTTTATCAAAAAGACAGGAATGATTGGAACTGGGGTATTTATTGTTCCTCGTCACGTTCTGGGTGGACAAGGCTTCACTGCCCCCAGTGATCAGTTGGCATTGGCTGCCATAGGGTCTGGAGGAAAGGGAACTTCAGACATCAGCAACGCCTACCAAAATGGAAAAAACAGGGTGGTTGCCCTTTGTGATGTAGATCCTGAAAGAGCAAAAAGTGCTTATACCAAACACGCAGATGCCCCCAAGTACGTGGATTACAGGGAAATGCTCGATAAAGAAAAAAACATCGATGCTCTCACGATTTCAACCCCTGACCACAATCATGCCAAAATTGCTTACGACTGCATGAACAGGGGAATCCATGTTTATGTTCAAAAACCACTTACCCATACCATCGCTGAGGCAAGACTTCTGGCGCAAACCGCTGAAAAAAAGAAAATTGTTACCCAAATGGGTAATCAAGGAGGATCCAGCATTGGCGTTCCCAAAGTTCAAGAGTGGATCGATCAAAATAAAATTGGTAAGGTACATACCATTTATGCGTGGACCAATCGTCCCGTTTGGCCACAAGGGATCAATCATCCCAGTGCCAACGTTGCTAAAAAACCCAATTCATTAAACTGGGATTTATGGTTGGGAACTGCAAAATCTAAACCTTACTCTCCTGGCTTACACCCCTTCGATTGGAGAGGTTTTTGGGAATACGGAACTGGTGCATTGGGTGACATTGGATGCCATACCCTTGATGCGCCCTACAAAACATTACAATTGGGTTATCCTAGCAGTGTGGAGTGTACTGCTACCAATGTATTCAAAAAAATGTGGACGCCAGAGTACACCCCTGAGGGCTGTCCGATCTCATCTATGGTTACTTTGGAATACAAAAATTCCCCTCACAATAAAGATGGTATCAAGCTCATTTGGATGGATGGTGGACTTACTCCCACCATTCCCGAAGAAATAGAAGAGGAATTCATCATGGACTTTGATATGGGAAATTCGAGCGGAATCATGATGATAGGAGCCAAAGGAGTAATTACCGCAGAAATTTACGCCAATAATCCCACCTTATACGTAAAAGGTGAAGATCCTGTAGTCTTTGACACCAACAATCAACCCAATGTAAATGATGTACACGCTGCTGCCTGGACCGAAGCTTGTAAGGCTGGATTCAATAGCAAAGAGCACAAAGCGCTCACTTCATCCTTTGATTACTCAGGACCCTTTACAGAAACTGTAATTATGGGGAACCTTGCCCTTCGCAGTAGAGATCTTAGAGAAGTTGTTGGCACCCGAAATAACGGAAGAGAGATCATCAAATACTACGGAAGAAAGAAACTTCTGTGGGATGGTGAAAACATGAAAATCAAAAACTTGGAAAAAGCCAATGCCTTTGTAAGTAAAGAATACCGTCAAGGATGGGAACTCCCCATTTGATTTTCTTTTTTTAAATATTACACTTAAACAGGAATAACAACTCCATTTGTTATTCCTGTTTTATCTTTGAGCCATGAATCATACTGAGAAATTCGTTCCCATTAAAAATCACTTTGAATCATTTGGTTACCGTATCGAGGATTTCGATTTCGATCGACCCTGGGGAGGGTTTTTGGTCATCGACGAAAATCAAGCACAAAAATTTGCAGATCAATTTTTTGAAGGAATCGATATGGAAGAATTGAAAATAGGAGGAAAACTCAGTCCCAAAATCCTAATTGTTAATCCCAATGCCCGACTTTCGTGGCAATACCACCATCGTCGTGCAGAGATCTGGAGAGTCTATCAAGGCACTGTTGGAATCATCCGATCACATGATGATAATCAAAATCCACTGATCACTCTTAAAGAAGGTGATCAAGTCAATCTCCAAAAAGGAGAGCGTCACCGGCTCATTGGCTTGAACCAATTGGCCTTGGTCGCTGAAATTTGGCAGCATACCGATCCCAAGCATCCCTCCAATGAAGAGGATATCGTGAGGCTTCAAGACGACTTCGGTCGCTGATCCTAAATATTTTGTTCATAGACTGTTGAAACTTAACCCTAAAGTTGATATTCATTTTATTTTTAGTTAACACCAATATTGTTGCTTTGAATAAAAGTTTAAAAATGAAAATCGATATTGCTCACTACAAGATCTGCTTGGTAAATAATGTTGCCATTCAAAAAAAGATTGAGTATCTTTTGAGGGAAGAATTCAAGAGTTATTGCAAAAAGAAAAAAATAACTTATGAGGATTCGGACGAAATGGAGGACGATTATAAGGAAGTATTGGATACTTCAATGAAAACACTCCTTCATGATTTGAATGACTGGTAAAAAACTTTGATATGCTCAAATTATATTCAAAAGCAATCTTGCTATTGCTTTCTGCGACCCCTTTGTTCTCTTTTTCCCAAGATCAAGCCTTTTTTAAGGCTCCAGGGAATGCCTCACTCGTCAGTACCGACCTTCATATCCATACCACTTTTTCAGATGGTTCTGTTTGGCCCAACATCAGAGTAGAGGAAGCCTTGAAGGAGGGATTGGATTTGATCTCTATAACGGATCACCTAGAGTACCAACCCCATAAATCCGATTTGCCCAACCCGGATAGAAATCGCTCCTATGATATTGCAAACAAAACCGCCGAGGGTAATGAACTGAGCGTGATAAGAGGGGCTGAAATCACCCGATCCATGCCTCCTGGACATATCAATGCCGTTTTTATCAAAGATGCCAATCGCCTTTTGTTTCCAGATGACCCCTTAGCAGGCATTGAAGAAGCCAATCGCCAAAAAGCATTTGTGTTTTGGAACCACCCCAATTGGGAGGCCCATCGCAAAGACGGTATTGCAAGGCTGGATCCCATGCACCAAGAACTGATCGAAAAAAAACTCTTGCACGGTATTGAAGTAGTTAACTTCACCACCTTTTCTGAAGAGGCCATTGAAATAGCCCTAGAAAATGGTCTGACGATGGTTGGAACTTCAGACATACACAAATTAACCGCCTGGGATTTTGAAATACCACAAGGAGGGCACCGTCCCATGACTTTTGTTTTGTCTAAAAACAAAAGTGAAGCAGAGGTCAAAAAGGCACTTTTTGAAGGGAAAACCATGATTTGGTTTAAAGATTTATTGATTGGAAAGGAAGTGCACCTAAAACAAGTAATTGTTTCCAATCTAACAGCCTCCTCTCCTGTATATTCAGATGATAAATTGATCGCAAAAGTGACATTGAAAAACCACTCGGCCAATCCCCTTCTTCTCAGATATAAGGGGCCCTTTACCTTTCATGAAGACGGTGATGTTTTTGAAATTGAAGCTTATGGTGAAAAAAACTTACTCATCAAAACACTTGAAAAAAAATCAGTTATCAAACTGCCCTTTGAACTTCTCAATGGCATTATTGGAAAGAAAAAATATTTAAATTTTGAAATTCAAACCCAATAGTTTTTTACCCTCTATTTTTTACATCCTCGCCCTGCTGCTTTTGAGTTATTGCTCCAAAAACAAAAATGCCCTTTCAGCCCAAACCATTATTGACGAAGTACAATTGTCAAAAAAAATAAACGAAACCTCTGGATTAGAATTTTTCAATCAGCACTTTCTCACCCACAATGACTCAGGAGGTTCGCCCACACTCTATGCGTTTAATCAAAGGGGGGAAATATTGCAAGAATACAATATCGCCGATGCTGAAAACAACGACTGGGAGGACATCACAAAAGATGAAAATTTTATATACATCTCAGACAGTGGAAACAACCGGGGAAACAGAAAAAATCTGAATATCCTGATCGTCAATCCTGACAATGATTTTGAAAAAGTAGGGAGCATTGCTTTCCGTTATCGTGACCAAGAAAATTTTGATAAGAAAAAGCGACATCCTTATGATGCTGAGGCTCTTATCGCTACTCCAAAGGCCCTGGTTTTGTTTTCCAAAAACAGATCCACCGAAACTACCGAATTGTACTCCATTCCCAAAATGAGTGGAAATTACATACTGAGTCCATTAAAATCTTTTGATTTGCAATCCCTTATCACCGGCGGCGATTACAACCACACACTGCAAATGGCTGCACTGGTCGGCTACAACTTCGGTGGAGAACAATTCTTATATACCCTCTCTGGCTTCAATTTGGAGTCGATGGATCAAGTTCAAGTTCAAAAATATCGACTACCGCTGGATGGAAAACAAATTGAAGCCATCAAAATCATCGATCAAAACACCTTTTGGATTACCAGTGAAGACAAGGGCATTGGCTATCCAATCCTCTATAAAATCAAGATCTGAGGGACTATTGTCCCACCAAATAAGTTTCGATACGCTCAAATATTTTTTTGGAATCAAATTGATCGCTAACAAAAGTTTTGCCAGCTTTACCCATGGCTTTTCTCTTATCGGGCTGATCGTATAAATAGGCAATTTTATCGCAAAACGCTCTTACGTCATTGGGGGGGGTCAAAAAACCACTTGCTTTGGATATTACCTCTCCGTTACTACTGACATCAAATGCAATAACGGGAAGTTCACACAAGGAAGCCTCGACAATCACATAGCCAAATCCCTCCCAGAGTGAGGGCAAAAGAAACACATCGGAAGACATCAATAAACGCTTGGGATTGTCCAAAAATCCCAAAAAACGAAACTGTTCCTCCAATTGATTTTCTTCCACTGCCAACTTGAGCAAGGACTCCTGAGCACCTTTTCCCCCAATCAAGATTTCAAAGGGAATTCCTTTTTTCTTTAACGCCAATGCAACGGGAATCAAAAACTCAAAATTCTTTTGCGGCACCAGACGACCCAAAGCCCCCAAAACCATAGAGGATTTATCCTTGGGTTGGATGGGTTCAAAACCCTTGTCCAAAAAGCCTTGAATTTCAATACCATTGGGGATCACTTTGATTTTATTGGTGTCTACCAATGAGGAACCGTTGGACAAAATGGCTCGCTTGGTGGCTTGTGAGTTGGTCAAAATCCCAGTAACCACCTTTCGGTAGAGGTATCGGTTAATGAAATAATTCCTGACGTTTCGATCACTCCCCCTTCTAAATATAATATTTTTTACCCCTGCTAATTTTGCTGCTATGCCCCCACACTTTAGATCACGAGAAAGATTCAAAACCAAGGTATCAATTTTTTGGGTTTTAAATACCTTGACCAATTTGGTCAAAACGAAAGGGTTGAGCACACTGAGGTTTTTTAAGACGATGTAAAAAACAGGGATTCCTTCTGCTTCAGCGCGATTTCCCAGAACGGCTCCTGGAAGGGTAATGATCATCACCCGATGACCTTTTTCTCTAAGGTACAGTGCGATGTCCAAGTGCCAACGCTCTCCTCCACCCCACTCGTTTACAGTATTAAAAAAACAAAATGATTTCAAGATTAATAAATATAGTATAAGTATAGAGGAAGGCAAAAAGGATCAATCCCTTTTTTGATAAATCTTGGTAAAATGATATTCAAAGACAGATTTTTTTTGAAAGATCAACTCCCAATTCTCAAGACTGTCAAGTACTTCGGTATTTCTGATATTGGTCAATAGGTAAGCATTGGGGGGTTGGGCCGCATATGCTTCAATTTCATCGGTATCATTGACCACTGGAAAGGTCCTTTGGTAATTGAACGGAAAAGCAGGATCCATGCGCTGATAAACAAAAAAGTCTTGATTTTTTCCTAATAATTTTGTGGCTTGACTCACTGGATTGATTTCGTTCAATTGGGGGTAAACGTAGCCAAAGAGCAGCATTGTCAGTATCATCCAACCAAAACCTAGGGTATAAAACCATTGTTTGTGTTTTTTGAATATCAAGAAAAGTGAAGCCAAAAGGCTAATTATCGTCGTTGGAACTAAGGCATATCCCGGGCAGGGGGAAATTGTTTTTGTCTAAAACCCTACCTTTGATAAGGTTGGTTTGAGCTTGAGTAACACCTATTGTAAAAAAAGCGGATAAGAATAAAAGATGTATTTTTTTCATGATAATATTTTAGGCAAAAGTAGATTTGGATTGAGGCCGTTCGGTTATCAGAATTTTATTGATTTGTTAATTCAAAATCATTATATGATTGCTTATTTAAACTGAATGTAAAGGCATTTTGAAAACCCAAACACCAAGTCAACAATGAAGCCGTCTTCCGACCCATCGCAGATGAAAAAAAAAGAAATGAAGGTATTAATCATCCAACAAAAAATGATTGGGGATGTACTGATCAGTACTTTGTTGTGCAAAAATCTCAAGTTGTGGAACCCTAAAATCCATATTGATTTTGTAGCCAATCGACACACCTTGGATGTTATTCGTCATAACCCCTACATAGATGAAATCATCATTTTTGAGGATCATTTCAAAAAAGATAAGATGGGACTTTTCCGCTTTTTGCTTCAAGGTCGAAAGCTCAAATATGATTATATCATTGATGCCTATGGAAAACTGGAAAGCCTGTTGATCTGCCTGTTCACGCCCGCCACCCTAAAAATAGGCTATAAAAAAATCCATACCTCCTTGATTTATGACAAATGCATCAAAATTTTGAAAGTTCAAGAGGATGGCCTCCAATTGTCTATTAAAAATAGGCTACGATTGTTAGAGCCTATAATGGGAAAACATCCTAAGAATAGCGAAGTAGAAATTCATCTCAGTCCAGAGGAAATATCAGCCGCAAGAAAAAAAATGGATCACATTTTGGGGAAAGGAAAGGAAGCCATAATGGTATCGGCCATAGGTAGCAGTAGCAATAAAACCTACCCATTTGACTATTTGGCGCAACTAATGGATCTGGCTTTTGAGACGGCCAAACTGCCTTTTATTCTCAACTATCGCCCCGATCAAGAAGGTCAGATCAACCAATTGATGGAAAAACTTCAACCAGTCACCAGAAAAGCAGTTTTTAAGGCCCTTACCCCCGATTCACTTCGCGATTATATGGCAACCGTTTACCATTGTAAAGCCGCTGTTGGCAATGAAGGAGGAGCCATCAATATTGCCAAAGGCTTCGACAAACCCACTTTTGCCATTTTTTCACCCTTGATTGATCCCTCTGGATGGCATACCGAGGTTCCAAATAAATGTACAGCCGTAAGCCTCAAGGCATTTTATCCGGATACAATAAATCACTTGAAACACCAAAAACTTGCAAAAGACAGGCAGAAACTCCATAAATTGTACAGTAGGTTAAAACCTGAGCTGTTCCAAAAGCAATGGATTGACTTTTTTAAAAGACTTTGAACAAGGTCTAATTAATTTAGTAAGTAGTTTGAGGCTTTTTTTCTAAAAAAATCAAAAAATCTTCATAATTAGAGCGGCTTAGGTCGTTGGATTTAAAAATTTTGGAATTAGTTTTGGGTATTGATTCATTCTTTGAATTGATTTATGGTTAATATTAGGGCACCTTTTATTTGGTGCCCTTTTTTTGAATTTTAACTTCCATTTAACCTCTCTTTATTAATTATTTAACAATTCAATGACTACTTTTACTACAAGGCTTTAATAAGCTTCATTTTTGTTTGTTTAATTGGTTTAACCCGTCATTTTTTAGGTAGTACTTGGCGGGTTTTTTTATTGGGTAGATTTAATTACTGGGAGATCTCGTATTCAAATTCCCAATTGGGATCATCCAATCGGTTGATAATATAAGAAATGGTAATTTCTTCACCCTTGGCAATGGGTACTAGCGCCTGAATCCGAATGTGACTCAGCTTTCCCATCTGTTGATCTTCTTCTGAAACGATAGCTTTGCAATTCGGAATTTCGTGATGATTGATAAAACCCCCTAAAGGTAATCGAATGTATCCATCTGGAAAGCGTTTGTCAAAAATATGGGAAATCCCCAAATCAAAGCCCTTTGGTAAATCTCGGGTAGCAAATACCCCAAGCCCCTCAATTTTGCTTTCTTTAATGGTCAAAAATTCGGGCAACGGACGCCAATTCGTCTTTTTTATCATTGCACACTCATTTATATATCAAATTGTCTTCTGTTCTTTTCGACGGTGTTTTTCCAGCTTTTACTTACAGTAAAATTACCCAAATAAACTTGTTATCCATACATCAAAAGATCATTTTTAATCCATTGAATCTGAATGTTTAATACTGCTTTAAGATGGATCTCAAAACAGGCTCGTAGGCATCGGCATAACGTACCATGCCGAGATCGTTGGGGTGAGAACCATCGGTGGCCGCCTCTCCGTCTTCACCCAAGAGATAATCACCATCCAAGTAATAGAGATTTCCAATCCCTGCATTCATTAATGCAACATAGGCTTTTTTGAGTGCCATTCTGCTTTTTTGGTGATGGATTTTTCTTTTGGGAAAAAACGAAGTGTTGGTAAAGCTTCGATCCTCAACCAAAAGTATGGGGGTATTGTCGTGGGACGCCCTGATTTTTTTAACCAGTGGAACTGCTCGTTCTGAAACAGTAGTTTCATTCATGTTGGGGAGACAATCAATTACGTAGGCACAAGGGTCTAACTCTGACAATAGCGAGGCAACTTCTATTTCCATCCGTCCGTTGCCGGAAAAACCAAGGTTGATGGTGGGTCGTCTTAGCCTTCTCCCCAGTATGGCAGGAAAAGCCATCCCAGGCCTTGAGGCACAAGCGCCGTGCATGATCGAGGTGCCATAAAACAGAATGGGACGCTCCTGTCGTGGAGCCAGTGGGGAAAAATTACTCCCTTTAGGAACCCCTACTTCCAAATCATCAATTCCATTATACAATGGCAAATAAAGGGTATATCGACGTGTTCCTGTACTTAAACCTTCAGCGATGGCAGTATCCATCTTTTGCTTGTCGGGCTTAACAACAGCTACCCATCGGTCGATCCCCTGGCCATTCTCTGCATAGAGGTCCAAACCACTCACTCCAGTGGCAGGCATATGAGGCATTGCTAACCTTTCAGAGTATAGCTTATAACGAACATAGATATTGGGCGAATCACTGACAAAACGCATACACATCCCCGCCGAATGGCGCGACAAATTCCATACGGGATCCCTTACCACACCTTCCGCTTTCGAGGGCAAACGATCAAAAAAACGCTTGGTGTTTGTCCAACCCTTTCCCTCAACCCCAATTTCCTTGACGTCAAACCAATTGATCTCTTCAAGGGTCACTAGGGTGGATTGAGCAAACAAGCTCGGGGCGAGACCCATGCTGATGGCACCGCCAATGAGTTGGGTGGTAAATTGACGTCGGTTGTAGTTTTGTCTTTTCATGATTTGACATTTTGTATTTTAAACAACTATGCAATACAATATACAATGAATTATTCTATTGAATGGACTTTTCGGCAGTAGCGCCATTGGATTTTCCACTGAACAAAGCCACAAAAAGACTCCCATAAAGTGAATGAACCAAACTGGAGATGGCGGCGGGTATGGCCACTGCAGGATTGACGAAGTTTTCTTTGGCCAATACCACTCCCAAACCTGAATTTTGCATTCCCACCTCCACCGAAATCGTACGGCTTACTGCTTCATCTTTCAGTAAAATTTTACTCAAAAAATAGCCTAAAAGGAATCCTATCAAATGTAAAATCATGATGGAAAAAATCAATGATAATCCCGAACTGAGAATGATTTCTTTCCCCTGACCGATAATACTGGCTACAATTAGTGTAATCAGAATCACTGCCAATGAGGGTGAATAAAACTGGATCTTTTGAGTGTGATGCGTCAATCGTGCATTGAGGAAAACACCCAATACAACAGGAACCAAAATCACCTTAAGGGTACTGTAAAACAGCCCCACCGCATTCACTTCTATTTCATTGCCGGAGAGACTGCTGGTCAACAAAGGGGTCATCACGATGGCTGCCATAGTGGAGAGTGCTGTCAAGCTAACAGAAAGTGCCAAGTTGGAACGCGACAGATATACAATAACATTAGAGGCTGTCCCTCCAGGACAACTAGAAACTAGGATCAAACCAACAGCAAAAAAAGGGGGTAGATCAAATAAAATACCCAAAAGCCAGCCAAAAAAAGGCATCACCGAAAATTGAAGCAATAAACCAGTAAGCACCCATTTGGGCGTTTGGGTTACCCGACGAAAATCCTCCAACCTCAGGCTAAGCCCCATTCCTAGCATGATGCCCCCCAAACCAAGGGTAATCCATTGTCCCGAAAACCATGTAAAAATAGGGGGATGGTACAAGGCCAAGCAAGAGGCTGATAAAACAATCCAAGGAAAAGCCCCTGGTATGTATCTAAAAATATTCAAGGATTATTGTGTTCTGGAAGTCCATATCTCGTGGAATGGGTCTCCTTTACTGCTAAAACCCTTGTGATACCAATCCGCTCCTTTCCTTTGATACTCAAAATCCAATGCGATCCCTACCTTGCTGTTATCCCTTGAAAAATAATCTATGTTTTCGGTATAGGTTCCATCAGATGCAGTGTATCTGCCACCGCCTGTTCCATAAAAGGAAAAAGTAGCTGTATCATATGCAATCCATTGGAAATAGCCCGCTAACAGTATTTTCATTGTTTTTCTGGGCCGTTCGGTATCTCTTCTCCGTTCTTGATCTCCCATAACCCGTCCGGCCATCAACCATTTACCATTTAGGGGTAATGCCTTTTCGGAGACCCTCTTCCAATGATCTGTTTTTTCAATCACAATATTTTTTAGGCTGTCTTTGGGAAAATTGGAATTGAACTCCAAATCAACCACCAATTGATCTCCCTTTTTTTGGTAAAACCCTCCCACGGTTTTGATAAATTGATTGGAGTTGGTGGTAAATTGTGTTTCTACATAATAAACTTCATCCATCAAAATACGGTGATTGATTGATTGTCCATTTTCAAAAGTTTGATAGGAGAAAACTTGTCCCAAGGCAACTTGATGAATGAGAGAGAATAGTGCAAAAAAAGTAAAGATGTTATTTTTCATTATGGGATTTTTGATAAAATTGGACATTACAAAAGCTCAAACGTCATTAAATTTATTAAATTGAAATTAATTTAACCTCAATATTTATATGAAAAAATTTAACCTCAGCCTTTTCTTCATCCTATGGATGGGCTGTCTGTTCATTTACGGACAGAAAGTAGCTTTTGAAGAATACGATCTCGATAACGGGCTTCATGTGATTCTTCATCAAGACAATTCCGTACCCATTGTAACTACCTCCGTATTGTACCATGTGGGGTCAAAAGACGAAAATCCGGAGAGAACTGGTTTTGCTCATTTTTTTGAACACCTTTTGTTTGAAGGGACCCAAAACATTCCCAAAGGAAAATGGTTCAGTCTCGTCACTGGTAATGGTGGTTCCAACAATGCCTACACCACGGATGATTTTACCTACTACTATGAGAATTTTCCTTCAAACAATCTGAAACTTGGACTTTGGATGGAATCGGAACGTATGCTCCACCCCATCATAGACCAAGGGGGAGTGGACACCCAAAACGAAGTGGTCAAAGAGGAAAAACGCATGCGTTACGACAACAGTCCCTATGGTAAATGGAACGAGGAGGTAAAGTCCTATTTGTACAAAGTTCACCCCTACCGCCAGACCACCATCGGTAAAATGGAACATTTGGATGCAGCTACACTGGAGGAATTTATGGCCTTCAACAAAAAATATTATATCCCCAACAATGCTGTATTGACTGTGGCTGGAGATATTGACATTCCTCAGACCAAAAAATGGATCGACGATTATTTTGGCCCCATTCCCAAAGGACCAGAAATTGTAAGAAAATTTCCAAAAGAAAATCCCATCACAGCAACCATCAAGGCAGAAGCCTTTGATTCGAATATTCAAATTCCCGCTATTTTTTTGGCCTACAGAACACCAGGGCGAAATTCTAGAGATGCCCGGGTGTTGGATGTCATCTCTACCTACCTCAGCCAAGGAAAAAGCTCCAAGCTTTACAAAAAATTGGTGGACGATCAAAAGATGTCTCTTCAAGTCGCAGCCTTTAATATGAATGATGAGGACTACAGTACCTATGTCATTTTAAGCTTGCCCCTGGGCGAAACCCAGCTTGAAACTTTGGTTACTGAAATCGATGAGGAGGTCGAAAAAATTCAAAAAGAACTGATCTCCGAAAAAGACTACCAAAAGCTACAAAATCAGTTTGAAAGTGATTTTGTAAGTTCCAATGCTACCATCGAAGGAGTGGCCAATTCACTGGCGGAATACTATGTTTTTTACGATGGTGACACCAACCTCATCAACAAAGAATTGGATCTCTACAAATCCATCACCCGTGAGGAGATCAGAACCGTAGCTCAAAAATACCTCAGTCCCAACCAACGATTGGAGTTACGCTATCTCCCCGAACCACAAAAAGAAGAAAAATGAAAAAAGCCCTTATACTATTGACCAGTGTTGCCTTTTTTGGCCTCACCCAAGCACAAGTGGACCGATCCGTTCAGCCCCAATCGGGGCCTGCTCCCGAAATTAACTTCGGTACCCCCCAAGAACACCAATTCAAAAACGGGCTGACCTTGATGGTCGTTGAAAATCACAAATTGCCTCAAGTTTCTGTTTCCCTCAGGGTAGACAATCCCCTTTATGTAGAGGGTGAAAAAAAAGGCTTATCAGGACTCTTGAGCAGTATGATGGGAAAAGGATCAAAAAACATCCCCAAAGATGATTTTGATGAGGAAGTCGATTTTATGGGAGCAAGTTTAAGTGTAAGTTCAGAAGGAGCCTATGCCAATTCATTAAAACGCTATTTTCCAAGGGTCTTTGAGATGATGGCCGATGCTACTTTATATCCAGACTTTCTCGCTGACGAATTTCAAAAAGAGGTGGACAAAACCTTAGAGGGTTTAAAAGCTTCTGAAAAAGATGTTAAAACTGCCGCAAGAAGGGTAGAGAACCTTCTTTCCTATGGCAAAGACCATCCCTTTGGTGAATATGTTTCAGAAGAAAGTATCAATAGGGTTATCATAGATGACTTGGAAAAATTGTATCAAAATAACTTCCACGCTCAAAATGCTTATATCACCATCGTAGGAGATATCGATTTTCAAACTGCAAAAAAACTCACTCAAAAATATTTTGGCAAATGGGCCAAAGGCACAGTCACCCCTTCGTCTTTTCCCAAGCCAGAAAACGTTTCCCAAACGCAAATTGCCTTTGTCGAAATGCCCAATGCGGTCCAATCTGAGGTCTCGGTCGTCAGTACTGCCAACTTGGATAGGAACAATCCCGATTATTATGCACTGACCATAGCCAACCAAATCTTGGGGGGCGGTGGAGAGGCTCGGCTGTTCCTCAATTTGAGAGAAGACAAGGGCTATACCTATGGTTCTTATTCCCGTTTTGACATCAACCACAAAACCAAATCCCGAATGCGGGCTTTTGCTGCAGTGCGCAATGCAGTCACCGATAGTGCTGTGGTAGAATTACTCTATGAAATTGATCGGATGAGTAAAGAAATGGTGACCGAAGAAGAACTGAAACTGGTCAAAGAAAAATATGCTGGTTCCCTGATCCGTTCCATGGAGGATCCTGAGAACATCGCCAACTTCGCCTACAACACCAAGACACAAAATTTACCTCCCAATTTCTACAACAACCTTTTAAAAAATATACAAAAGGTAACAATAGAAGACATCTCCAATGTCTCCAAAAAATACTTTAACCCCGCTTCAATGCAGGTAGTCGTCACTGGAAAAGGGAGTGATATTTTGACCCCATTGGAAAATGTATCCTTCAATGGCCAAAAGCTAAAAGTGCTTTATTATGACAAATACGGCAAGCCTACGGACCGACCCGAATTTTCCAAACCCCTGCCAGAGGGCATCACCGCCAAGCGTGTGATGGACGGCTATATCGAAGCCATTGGCGGAAGGGCAAGACTGGAAGCGATAAAAACCAAGGCCACCATTTCGGAAGCCAGTATGCAAGGAATGACCATACAGGTATCCAACCAGCAAACCGCCAAAAAGCAAATGCGGGTAGAGGTGAGCATGATGGGCAATGTCATGCAAAAAATGGTCATCAATTCTTCCAAAGGCTACAATGAAATGCAAGGACAAAAAATAGAGCTCAAAGGGAAAGAGTTTGAAAATGCGCTCAAGGATGCAGCCTTATTTCCCGAATTGGAAGTAGATCCCAACCAAATCTCTTTAAAAGGTATTGCTGTCGTTGACGGTAAAGACGCTTATGAAATTCAGTGGTCGGACAATAAAAGTAATTATTATGCGGTCGATGATTTTCTAAAAATTCAAACGGTAGAAACCATGGAAATGGGAGAGCAAGTTCAATCCTCTACCACTTCCTTTAGTAATTATAAGGCTGTTGAAGGCATAAGCTTCCCCCATACAGTTCAACAGAATATGGGGCCTCAAAAAATGGATTTTCAAGTAAAATCAATCCTCCTTAACGAGCCAATGGAAGACAGTTTGTTTGAATAAAATTTCACCCACACTAAAAAAAGCTGTTTTAAAAAAACAGCTTTTTTTATACCAAGAAGTATGAGTTTAGAAGCCACAGAAAATAAATAAGATCAAGATGAATGAATCTATTGTTTGTGGATAACATAAAGTACTTATTTCACTTGCTGTTTGTCATGGTGATGCTCTTATAAATAATAATCTTTTAACTTCCAAAACTGTTGATGACATTGGAATATTAAGAATTAACAATTCTCTGGGAAACGATACATTGGTAAGTAAATTTGACAAAACTTTAGACGGACAGCATTTTTGATAAATTCGGAAAAAAATCAACTATATATTTTACAAATTCAAACAGTAGTTTTAAATATTTACAACCACTTTTCCAACTGTACGACCAGTTTGCAATTGTAAATGTGCATCAGCTATTTTGTCGAAATTAAATTGATGTGAAATGTGAGATTTAATAATTCCTCTTTCCATTAAATCGGCAATTATATTCATATCGTGCCCTGGTATATTGGTTACTCACTCTCACAGTGGCGGACAAGGTTGGCTCACAGCCTTGAGAAATAACAACATAAAGGCTATCGTATGTTTTGAACCAGGGAGCAACTTTGTTTTTCCAGAAAATGAAGTTCCAAATTCAATTCCTTATCTTGGTGGAAAACTGTCTGCAAGAGGAGTTACAATGAACGTTTTCAAAAAATTGACTAAAATCCCAATAGTGATCTACTATGGCGACTATATTCCAAGCGAAAGAGTATTCGACAATCCTGGCCAAGAACAATGGCGTGCTGCCTTGGAAATGGCCAAAAAATGGACAGCCGTTGTTAATAAATATGGTGGAGATGTTACTCTTGTCCATTTGACTGAAAAAGGAATAAAAGGGAATACTCATTTCCCAATGTCAGATTTAAACAATAAAATAATTGCCGATTTAATGCATCAATGGTTAGAAACTAAAAACTTAAATTAAATGAAATATTCCGTTTTATTATTGCTAATACTAGTCTCATTGTCAGTATTTTCTCAAAATTCCGACTATAAAGTGTCTTCATACCTAACAGAAGGGACTAAAGCGGCCAATACGCATTACATCGGAGAAGCTTGGTTGAATGCGATTATCCACAACGATGCTGAATTGGGTTATAATATCACAAAAGCAACTTTTAAAGCCAACGCTACCTTGGATTGGCACAAACACGGTTCTGTACAAGTGTTAATAGTTGTAGATGGACAAGCCTATTATCAGGAGAGAGGAAAAGAACCCATAATTCTGAAAAAAGGGGATGTGATTCAATGCAAAAAGAATACGGAACACTGGCATTCATCAACCAAAGTTAGTGATGTTACCTATTTGGCTTTATATGGTGGCGGACAACCAACGACTTGGACTGAATTAGTTACACAAGAATATTACGATGAAGTTGCCGAAAAACTAAAAAATAATTGACCTTATAAATCCTATGTAGAGAATCGAAAAGCTGTTGCTCTATCACCTTAATTAGTATTATCTTTAACCTATGAAAAAACCACTAAACCTATTGCTGTTGATCGGATTGGTTGTTTTCGCCGCCTGTAAAAACAATACAAGTCCGAAAACCGTTACGGTGGCAAGCAGTGCCGCCAAGACCATTGAGACTTCTTTCCAAAAAGCCCAGCCCATGACCATGAGCATCGAAGGCATGGTATGCGCTATGGGTTGTGCCGCAGTGATTGAAAAAAATCTTAACAAAACCGCAGGTATCAAAGAAGCCCAAGTTGATTTTGAAACCAAAAAAGCAACCCTAATTTTTGATGCGACCCTACTCAGTCCCAATGAAGTGACTCAGGTCGTCCTCAATACTGGAGACGCTTATACGGTTACAGACTTTAAACTGTTGGACTAATTTTTCCAGCGCAAGCTTTCCATTAAGTGAACCACGTCTCGCTCTATGTATTTTGCGGCAGGCATGATGGAGTCGTAATTGGGGCGGGAATAGAAATAGAGTGAACCCATCAAAAAATGATCGGTGGAATCGGTGAGGAAAAATTGCAACTGCGAGGCAGCATTCCCCACCACCGAAAATAGCGTCCCATAAACTCTTTTCTCAGGAGCCACAAAAACCCTTTCTGGGATTTCCTCCGCCTTGATCATGTGTTTTCCTGGTAATTGATAGGCATCATTGAGTAGGGAATCAATATTTTCATCAACCGCCACATAGGATAAATACAAAGTGGCTTTCATTTTGGGGTAATACAAATCCGGGGCTGTTTGGGTTAGGCCTTTCAATCTTGCACTGCTGTTGTACTCGAATGTAAAGGGAAAGCTCGGTAAAACTGGTGTGTAGGAAGGGTCGGGATAATCGAGTCGTAACAGGGCTTTGGGTTTGGGCTGTTGTAAACTTTCGCAACCCACCCCAATAATGGCCCACAGAATATAAACTACTTTGATAGGACGGCTTCGCCTCATGCTTTTTCGGGTAAAATGACCTTTAACCTTTTGATCCTTTTGCGATCTGCAGATTCTACGACAAACTGATACCCTTTAAATTGAATGACTTGTCCTATTTTGGGAAAAGCTTGCGCCACCTCCAATACAAAGCCTGCAATTGACTCAGACTCCCCCTTGTCTTTTTCAAAGATATCTTCCTCCTCCAATTCAATGACCTTATAAAAATCTTTAAGGCTGATCTTGGCATCAAAAACATAAGTGTGGCTGTCTAGTTTGGAATAAATCAATTCATCATCGTCAAATTCATCGCTTATGTCCCCCACAATCTCTTCGATTACGTCTTCTAAGGTGATCACTCCAGAGGTCCCTCCATATTCATCGACCACCACGGCCAAATGGATTTTTTTCAGCTGGAACTCTTTTAACAAATCGTCCAGTTTTTTGTTCTCAGGTACATAAAATGCAGGTTTTAAAAGCTTTTGCCATTTGAACCCTGACTTTTCCAAATGAGGTAATAAATCTTTTGTGTAGAGAATGCCCACCACATGATCCATATTATCAGAATATACTGGAACACGGGAAAATCCTTTCTCAAGGATCATTGGAACAATATCCTTCATGCCCATCTCCTCTGATAATGCAAAGACATCAATTCTTGGGCACATGATTTGCTTGGTTTCTGTGTTTCCAAAACTTACAATACCCTGTAAAATTTTCTGTTCCTCCTTAGTTGTATCCTCTTCATTGGTTAGCTCCAAAGCTTGAGACAATTTATCTACAGAAAACTGATTGTTTTTTTGAGCCAACCGCGATTCCATAAATCGAGTGATCTTACTCATGGGGATGGTGAGAAAAAATAAAAAATAACGATCAATGGAGTAAATGGGAAGGGCCATGGTTTTGGAGAAATTCAGCGCATTTCGGTTGGCATAAACCTTGGGTAGGATTTCCCCAAAAAATAGAATCAAAAAGGTAACAACACCAATTTCAATCAAAAGCACCACCAGAGGGTTTTCGATCCGATGAAAGAGTTCCTCCCCTACTGATGCAAAAAGTAATACGATAGCAATATTGATAAAGTTGTTGGTGATCAGAATGGTCGCCAAAAGGCGCTTGGGGAATTTAAGCATCTTTTGGATGATTTCCATTCGTCGAGATTTGCTCTCTTCTTCCGATTCTAATTCCTCTCGGTTAAGGGAAAAAAAAGCCACCTCAGCACCAGAAACCAGCCCTGAGGCAACCAATAACAACAAAAGCGTAGCAAACTGAATCAACATCGACCCTTGGACGTCAAGGAAAAGAGTTAGTAAACTTAAAGGGTCAGGATCCAATTATTTGCTTCTTTTTAAAATGGAAGATCACTTTCCGGGGGATTATCTTCCACAACAGGAGGAGTAGAAGATGGATTTGAATCGGTAGGAGCGTCATTCTTTTTGGTTGATAAAAAAGTAAATTCGTCTACGATTACTTCTGTGGTATAGCGATCTTTTTGTTCCTGATCTTGCCACTTTCTTGTTTTTATCCGTCCTTCTACAAAGATTTTGTCCCCTTTACTAAGGTACTTTTCACAAATCTCAGCCGCCTTGTTTCTCAATACAATATTGTGCCAATCTGTATTGGTGACTTTTTCTCCTGAGGTCTTGTTGGTGTAAACTTCATTGGTCGCAAGTGGGAACCTTCCCACACAACCTCCACCATCGAAATAATGCATTTTTACATCATCACCGAGGTGGCCAATTAACATAACTTTGTTTAACGTGCCGTTCATGATAAAAGATTTTTGGATTAGTTATCCAAATGTAATGAATCACAATCAGTTGGAAAAAAAATTATCTCTAAAATTTTGGAGTGCTTTGGGCATGGGGAAGTCGCTTATTTGGTTCATGGTAATGGACAAGTTTTCACTGCTGCTGAGTTTTACAATCCAAAAATTAATTTCCAAATGTTGATGGGTAAGTTTATGTAAAATCGCTTGTTTATTCCATTTTTTCAACTGATAATCAGACTTGATGTCGAATTGATCCAACAAGCTTTTTAATTCCTTTTGGGTAAATTTCTTTTGATTTTTAAACGTTTCAATCAGTGGAAATTGGTAAAGATTTTGCCAAATACCTTTTCCATGTCTTTTCTCCAAAAGGGTGTTATTAGCACGGTCAACCAATACAAAAAAATGGAAGTAACGGTTTTTTATTTTTACTTTTTTGGCCTTAATGGGGAGAAGGTCTACTTTTCCACGCTTGTAGGCCAGGCATTCGTTCTTGAATGGACAGCCCTCGCAATCAGGATTTTTGGGCACACACTGAAGCGCACCAAATTCCATCATAGCTTGGTTAAACTCCCCTGGAGAAGCCCCCTTCATTAAAGATTGTGCTTTTGCTTTGAAATATTGATGTGCCTTTGAAGTATCTATGGGATGATGCATTCCAAAAATTCTGGACAATACCCGATACACATTCCCATCAACTACTGCTTGCTCCTCACCAAAACAAATGGAGGCAATGGCACTGGCCGTATAATCGCCAATACCCTTCAATCGCTTGATTTGGTGAAAGTCATCTGGAAATTTCCCGCCGTAATGTTCTGAAATTATTTTTGCAGTGGCATGCAAATTTCGGGCTCTGGAGTAATACCCAAGCCCTTGCCAAAGCTTCATAACATGGTCCTCAGGTGCATTGGCAAGCGCTTGAACATCGGGATAAGTTGAAATGAATTTTTGGTAATAGGGCAGTCCTTGTTGGGCTCTGGTCTGTTGCAAGATAATTTCTGAAAGCCACACACTGTAGGGATTTTTGTTCTCCCTCCAGGGGAATGGTCTTCGATTCTCATCAAACCATGACAAAATTTTTTCTTGGAAATTCAACAGATTTATATATAATAATGACCCAAAAAGGCAAACAAATATAAAAAGGTAATACTGAATGAATTATCATTTAAATTTTTATATTTGCAATCCTTTAATCTATATACAAATACAAATAAATCAATAATGACAAAAGCTGATATCGTTGCCAATGTATCTGATCAGCTGGGGATAGATAAGACAGATGTCCAAGCCACAGTGGAAATGTTTATGAGAGAAATAAAAGGCTCCCTAGAAAACGGTGAAAATGTTTACCTTCGAGGTTTTGGAAGTTTTATTATTAAAACCCGAGCTGAAAAAACGGGGAGAAATATTTCCAAGAATATAGCGGTAAAAATTCCAGCACACAATATTCCAGCCTTTAAACCGGCCAAAGTTTTTTTAAATGGTGTAAAATCTAAGGTGGACGTTGCATAAAATCAATTACAAATTCATACATAAAGTTTAACTATGCCAAGTGGTAAAAAAAGAAAAAGGCATAAGGTAGCCACGCACAAACGTAAAAAGCGTAGAAGAGCCAACCGCCACAAGAAAAAATAGTGTTTGGATACACACTTAAAAGATTCTCCAAAGTTCATTGAAATTGATACTGCATAGCCAGTATCTTCAGGAAAATCCTGAAAATTTATTGTTTAACAACGACTCGCTTAATGCCAGTCGTATTTAAAATTCGTCAGAGTGAATAAAGAACTAATTATACGATCGAATTCCTCTGCTGTTGATTTTGCCTTGCTCAAGGATGGAAAGTTAATTGAGCTGAACAAAGAAGTAGATAATAACAAGTTTTCTGTAGGCGATATCTATGTCGCTAAAATCAGGAAGCCCATTTCTGGACTCAATGCCGCTTTTGTTGGTGTAGGTCACGAAAAAGATGGTTTTTTACATTACCATGATTTGGGACCCAATCTTCCTTCTTTATTAAAATTTTTCAAACAACTAAACTCAGGTAGAACCAAAGATTATTCATTAAAGAATTTTCGTTTCGAAAAAGAAATCCCCAAAGACGGGTCTATTCAAGATTACATCAAACCCCAGCAAAATATTCTTGTTCAGATTGTCAAAGAGCCGATTTCAACCAAAGGCCCAAGAGTCAGCTCCGAGCTGTCATTGGCCGGAAGATTTATGGTGCTCATTCCCTTTTCAGACCGAGTCTCCATTTCTCAAAAAATTGAAAGCAATGCCGAAAAAAATCGCCTAAAGAAACTGGTGAATAGCATTCGCCCTAAAGGATTTGGCGTTATCATAAGAACAGTAGCCAAAGACCAAAAGGTCAAAGAATTGGATGCCGATTTACAAGGTTTATTATCTAGGTGGAAAAACTTGTGTCAAAAGTTTATCAGTGTTGACCAATTTCCAACCAAGATTCTCAGTGAAATCAATCGGTCTTCATCTCTACTTAGAGATATTTTCGATAACGAATTTACTGGCATACACGTCGATGATCTTGAAATGCAAATAGAAATTAAGGAGTACCTCAAAACCATTGCTCCCGATAAGGTGTCCATTGTAAAGCATTTCAATAACAAAGCCATCCCTATTTTTGATCATTTTGGCATTGAGAGACAAATTAAAACGTCCTTTGGTACCACCGTTTCTATGCAAAAAGGGGCCTATTTGGTCATCGAACATACTGAAGCACTTCATGTCATAGATGTTAACAGTGGTAACCGTTCTAACAAGGCCAAATCTCAAGAACAAACGGCACTTGAAGTTAATCTTATTGCAGCCAGTGAAATTGCAAGACAATTAAGATTAAGAGATATGGGAGGAATAATAGTCGTTGACTTTATTGATCTTAATACCAACGAAAATCGAAAAAAATTATTTGATCACCTTCGTAAAGAGATGGAGAATGACAGAACCAAACACAAAATTCTGCCTCCATCACGTTTTGGACTGATTCAAATTACTCGTCAGAGGGTTCGACCAGAGATGAATATTAAAACACGTGAGCCCAACCCCAATAAAAATGGGGAGGTAGAGGCTCCCATTATTTTAATTGAAAAAATCAACACAGAGCTCGACAAAATCGTCGAGAACAGGCACAATAAAAATAAAAAGTTGCATTTGCACCTTCATCCCTTTATCGCTGCCTATCTAACCAGCGGATTCCCCTCCATCCGGAACAGCTGGTATTTCAAACACAAAAAGTGGGTGCGTATCGTACCCCGAGATGCTTTCTTGTATCTGGAGTTCCGTTTTTTGGATGAAAACAAAAGACTTCTCCGAACCAAATAGCCAAAAACCGCCTTGCAAACAAGGCGGTTTTTTTATGCTTTACTGGAAAGGGATCCCCTGAGCTTTTTCTTTTTGGGTCGACGAACTCCGTTGCTCCCTTTAATGATTTTACCTCGCTTTGTCTTTTTGTCTCCTTTACCCATTCATTAAGATTTAAGGTTTTAATGTAATTAAATAAAAGTGGAGCTGTTTCACAAGCCCAAAAACTTATTAATTTTGGACATGCCTAATCCTCCCTTGGTATTGACAGAAATTCAAAAAAAACTGGAACATTATTGTGCCTATCAGGAACGTTGTCATCAAGAGGTGGAACAAAAGCTAAAACAACTGGGGGTTTACGGAACCCCTGCAGATCAAGTGATTTCATCCTTGATCGAACAAAATTATCTCAACGAGACCCGTTTTGCAGCGCACTTTGTTAGCGGAAAGTTTAGCATCAAAAAATGGGGTAAAAATCGACTCATCAGAGCGCTCAAACAACGCAATATTTCGGAATGGAACATCCAAAATGCATTGAAAGAAATTTCTGATACCGCCTATCGAGATTGCGGTCGTGCCTTGGCAGAAAAGCTTTGGGAAGCCCATCGAAATCGGCCATTGGAGGAACAAAAGAAAAAGGTTTGGAATGCCATGCAGTACAGGGGTTGGGAAACCGAAATCGTCATGGAGCATATCCTCCGGTTGGAGCATCAAAAGGAATAACGCAAGCCCAATAGTCCATTCCCCTTGGGCATCGGAACCAAATTGGACTCCCAATATTCAGTGTTGAAAATGTTGTTAAAATAGACACTCACTTCCAATTGATCTAAGGTCCATCTGCCAGAAGCATCTATTACCGCGTAAGCATCCCCTGAGGTTCTAATAACATTCTTGAAGACAACATAGGTGCTAAAATTTTCATAAAGGGGGAAATAATAGCCAGCAATGAAATTGTGTTTTAAGTCATTATTAATGGAATAGCGGGAAAATTTATAGCCGCTATCTTCCAAGCTGTTTTCCAAGTAGGAATAGCTTAATTTAAACACATGGGTAAGCGTCCTAACCGGAATTCGATACATGATTTCCAAATCGATTCCACGGGTATTGACCTGCTGTATGTTTTCTGCCCTAAATAGAGTGCTCTCGTCATCACTATTCTTAACATAGTCTATAAGATTCTTGGCCTTGCGGATATAAACGGCTAATGAAGCTGTGACTTTTGGATTGGCAAAACGGAGCCCTATTTCATTGGAAGTGGCTTTCTCAGGTTTTAAATCGGGGTTACCCAAAGTGGTCCTGTCTGAGTAATAGAGATCGGTAAATGTAGGGATACGAAAGGTAGCCCCAGCATTGGCATACAACCTGAGCTTGGGGTTGATTTGCCATCCCAAGTCGATCCCAGGAAAGCTGTGGGTTCCAAAATCAGAAAAATAATTGGCGGTAATCCCCGGTGTAATGTCAATACTATTGTTCAATAAATAGAAGCGGTGCTCCAAAAAGAAGTTCATCATGGTTCGGTTGCGATTCCCCAAATTATTGCTTCGGATACTGACGCTAGAAATATCAACACCCATACCCGTCAATCCCCAATCCGATGCTACAGAGGTATCAAAAGCTGCCCCTACTTTATTGGTGACATGGAGGTTGCGGTATATTTCGGGTTTGTTGCGAATGTATTCGTACATGTCCTGTCCCCTCCGCCAATACACTTTTGGCTTGAAAATCCAAGCACCTTTGGTGCGTCTTTGGGAAATTGAAATCAGACTGGCTTGGGTTTCCTCATATTGTTCTGTTGCCGAAGGGGTGGCGTAAAAGCCATTGGCGCCAAATTTACGCCCCGAGAAAGAGGCGATCATTTCCAGTGGGGTTTTATGACGGTTAAAGCTGGATTTGACGAAGAATTGATGGTGGTCGTAGTCGGTATTATAGCGGTAACCATCGGAAGTGTTTTGAGACAAAAATCCGATCACACTGGTTCTTTCGGAAGTATTTCCAACAAAAATGGAACCATTGGTTTGATCATAGTTTCCTTTTTGTAAATCAAGAGTGAAGGTTTGAGGAATGTCTTTTTTGGTAACTATATTTATAGCTCCTGTAAAGGCATTTTGACCATACGCTCTAGCAGCAGGTCCTTTGATGATTTCAATGCGTTCAATCATTTGCGGAGGGGGGAGAAAATTAAGGGTGTGGTGACCCGTCTGAGCATCGTCTAGTTTAATTCCGTCAATCAGCAAAAGGGTTTGGTCAAAAGTGCCTCCACGAATGTTAAGATCGGCTTGCGCTGCTCCTGCTCCCCTTCTTTTGATGTCCACTCCTGCTAATTGTTGCAAAAGATCGACCACATGGGTAACTCCACTCTGGCGAATTTGATAAGCAGTTAGGACTTGAACGGTTTTGGAATTTTGCGTAAAAGGGGTCTCCAATCGGTTGGAAGAAAGGATGATTTCGTTCAGTTGTTGGGTGGAAAGGCTGTCGGTGGGCTTGCTGTTTTGAGCAAAAAGCAAATGACCAACCATAACAAGGCAAAAAGGTATATTGACTTGATTTCTTTTCAAGAGAAAATTAATCTGCGAGGAGAATCAATTTATTGTCTCTCATTTCAACGGTTCCAGAATTAATTTCAAACCATGTGGTATTGGGATCCTGTTGCTTGAACTTGATTTTGACAGTTTCGTCCAAATCCATTTTTCCTGAAATTATTACGGTTCCTTCCTTTAGGGTCGATACAATGGGAGCGTGGTTGTTGAGCATTTGAAAAGAACCAGAGGTACCCGGAACGATTACCGACTCTACTTCACCACTGAATAGAGTGGCTTCGGGGGATACAATTTCTAAGTGCATTATACTTCGGCTAACATTTTTTCACCGGCCTCTATGGCATCTTCGATGGTTCCTTTCAGGTTAAAGGCGGCTTCGGGCAGGTGGTCTAATTCCCCGTCCATGATCATATTAAATCCTTTGATGGTATCTTTGATATCAACCAATACTCCAGGAATCCCTGTAAATTGTTCTGCCACGTGGAAGGGTTGTGAAAGAAAACGTTGCACCCTTCTTGCTCTGGATACAGCCAGTTTGTCTTCCTCGGAAAGCTCCTCCATTCCCAAAATGGCGATGATGTCTTGAAGTTCTTTGTAACGTTGCAACAATTCCTTTACCCTCTGGGCACAGTTGTAATGTTCATCACCCAAAATATCTGCAGTCAAAATCCTGGAGGTAGAATCCAAAGGATCTACTGCGGGATAAATTCCCAACTCTGCAATTTTACGGGACAAAACGGTAGTGGCATCTAAGTGCGCAAAGGTAGTTGCTGGTGCTGGGTCGGTGAGGTCATCAGCTGGAACATATACGGCCTGTACAGAGGTGATTGACCCTTTTTTGGTGGAGGTAATTCTCTCCTGCATGGCGCCCATTTCTGTAGCCAAAGTCGGCTGGTATCCCACCGCCGAGGGCATACGTCCCAACAGGGCGGAAACCTCTGAACCGGCTTGGGTAAATCGGAAAATATTATCGACAAAGAAAAGCACGTCTTTTCCTTGTCCATCTCCTGCACCGTCTCTGAAATATTCTGCTATGGTCAAACCAGAAAGTGCAACACGCGCTCTCGCTCCAGGAGGCTCATTCATTTGTCCAAATACAAAGGTGGCTTTGGAATCGAGCATGGCTTTTTTGTCCACTTTGGTCAAATCCCAACCGCCTTCTTCCATGGAGTGCAAGAAATCATCTCCATATTTAATAATACCAGATTCCAACATCTCACGTAAAAGGTCGTTTCCTTCTCTGGTTCTTTCGCCTACTCCAGCAAAAACAGAAAGTCCTCCGTGTCCTTTAGCGATGTTGTTAATGAGTTCCTGAATCAAAACGGTTTTTCCAACTCCAGCTCCACCAAATAAGCCAATCTTTCCTCCTTTGGCGTAGGGTTCGATCAAATCAATGACCTTGATCCCTGTGAACAGCACTTCGGTAGACGTCGAAAGGTCTTCAAAGGCCGGAGCCTGGCGGTGAATGGGGAGTCCATTGTCTTTTTCTTTGGGTAAGTTTCCAAGCCCGTCAATAGCATCTCCAATAACGTTGAACAATCTACCGTAAACTTCTTCGCCTATTGGCATTTGGATGGGGCTTCCTGTGGCTTTTACGCTCGTTCCACGAGATAAACCATCAGTAGAGTCCATCGATACGGTTCTGACGGTATTCTCCCCTATATGGGACTGCACTTCGAGTACCAGTTGGGTGCCATCAGATTTTGAAATTTCAAGGGAGTCATAAATGTTGGGAAGCACATTGTCTTCTCCTGAAAATGTTACATCTACTACTGGACCGATGATTTGGGATACTAATCCTAATGAATTTACCATTTACATTAATTTGAATGCAAATATAGTATTTAGGTATAAATTATGATCAAAAAGTTTTCATAGAAAACTAACATTTTATTGTAATCTCTTTCAAAAAATTCTAATAAAAAAAAGAGCAACTTAAGTTGCTCTTTTTTTGTTCATCAAAAAATATGACTAAAAGTCAAAAGTAGCCTTCAGAATAGCCCTTCTCTTTATAACAGGAAGGCCTGGATAAGCTCTATATTCAACATTTGCTAAATTGGTTACTTGTAGATCAAGTCCAATTTTATTGGTTAAAGGAAATCCTACATTAAAATCAAGAAGATTTCTTTCAGGAGTATCTCCACCAAGTCCTTGACCAAAGTTGGAAAAGAATGCATCATCATGTTGGAAAGCAAGCCCTGCTCTTATTCCACTTTGAGATGAAAATTTAACCCCCATTCTATATTTATTTAATGGGGTATTTAAATAAGATGGGAAAGGAAGATCATCATCATTAGACTCTCCTGGAATCCATTGATTCTGACTGATATAAGAATAGTTTGCCCATAAAGTTAAATTATCATTTGCAAAATACTCGACAGCAACATCAGTCCCCCAATGACTCCTTTTTGCATCAGGATAATTTCTGTAACCAGCCATACTGTGAGTTACACCATCATTTGGAGCCCTATTACTTTCAACAGCACCAATTACTTGTCGATTAATGTTACCCTCGAAACCTTGACCTCCAAGAGCGAAACCACCACCAACTTGCTGACTAAGACTTGCCAAAGAACCTTGAGTAGCTAAATCTGCTGAAGGTAGGGAGCCATCCCCTGCAAGTAAACCAACAGCTTCAAGAGCGTCACCTAATCCAAGCCCGGTTACTTGAGCTGCAGATAATCCAGTAAGAGGAAGGCCATTGTTAATGTAGGCGCCCTGAATTGCACCACCAACAACTGCTTGAATTGTAGGATCTGCAACAAGGTCAGCTCCAACTTGTGAAAGTGTACCAGGAATATCTCCACCAACTAAAGCATATGTAGGCCCAACTCCAGTAAACTCAATGAACCCTTCTCTTTCAAATGTGTAAACATCAACAGCCAGTGATAGCTTATCGCCCAGCAAACCTTTATATCCGACCTCCCAACC